>CETH01028364.1_pt1 | contig 45266 bp, 37 predicted proteins | sample 361461 | NCBI WGS metagenome assembly CETH01 (sample SAMEA2622695, study PRJEB7988) | marine metagenome | isolation source: saline water (ENVO:00002010), including
AATGAAGTCTTTGTTCAGGGTTGGCAGGATCAAAAAAAGGACCAGCTTCCATAAGCGCAACATTTAGACCATTATCAGTCAAAATTTTAGTTGCCATACCACCACCTGCTCCTGATCCTACAATTACAACGTCATAACTTTTCTTATTTTCTATTATCTCCATTTATTTAATAATTTTTCAAAATTTATTAAGAAAAGAACAAAATTATACCATTTAATATTATAATTTACATTTTATAAAATAAAAATTTTATTATTGTTTTAGTTTATAATCAATCTAAAATAAAATCAATAAAATGAAGGTTGAAATTTGTGCCTCATCATTGTTATCAGTTAAGAATTCTATTTTTGCAGGAGCTGATAGAGTAGAGTTGTGTTCTGCATTTCAATTGGGAGGAATAACTCCATCTAAAGGTTTGATCGAAGAAGCCGTTAAATTAGATAAAATTCCAATTCACTGCTTAATAAGGCCTAGAGAGGGTGATTTTTTTTACGATTCAAATGAGATTAATATAATTAGTAATGATATTATTGTAGCTAAAGAATTAGGTTGCAGTGGAGTAGTGGTAGGATGCTTAAATAATGATTATAGTTTAGATTTAAAAACATTACAAAATTTTGTTGATTTAGCCTATCCAATGGAAATTACGTTTCACAGAGCGTTTGATCTTGTTAAAGAACCTTTTCAAGCTATGAATGAATTAATAAAATTAGGTTTTAACAGAATATTGTCATCAGGTCAAAAAAATAATGCTGAACTAGGTATTGAATTACTTAAAGAATTAAAAAATGAAAGTATTGGACAAATTACCATTATGCCTGGAGAAGGAATAAATATAAAAAATTGTTTGCTTTTTAAGAATGAAAAATTTGAAGCTATACACTTTTCGGCATGGAAACCTTTGTTAAGAAATTATGTTTTAAATGAAAAAATTAAAACTTTTGATGCTGTAATTGGTCATTCTGACAGAAATAAAATTGAAGAAATTATCTTAAAAGTTAAAAAGTAATTTTTACTTAAAAAGTATTCCAACTCCGCCAATAGCAGTTAGTATTAAAATTAGTTTTCTGTAGTTTTTATTTTCGATTTTCTTTACAATAAAGACACCAATAATTAATCCAATAATTACAAAAGGAATTAGTCTAGAACTAATAATTAAAGATTCAATTGTAATAGTTTTCCAGAAAAGAACATGAAAAGGTATTTTAAAGATATTAATTATAAAAAAAAGCCAAGCAGAGGTTCCAATGAATTCATTTTTTGGAAGTCTCATTGCAAGGAAATATATATTTGAAAAAGCTCCAGCTAGATTACCTATCATCGTTGTAAATCCTGCAAGAAGCCCCATAGATGGTCCAAAAATGATATTTTTTGGAATTGTATTTTTTTTTCTTATATCCCAGTAAAACATTAGGGATACACTAAGTATAATTATAAGAGCCATTCCATATTGAAATAACTTTTCAGATATATAATTTCCTGTTACGACCCCAAATAAAACACCTAAAATCATCCAAGGGATTAACATTAAAATATATTTCCATTTTACGTATCTTTTGTAATATAAAACAGCAAAAATATCTCCACATATAAGTAATGGCATTAGTATGCCTGTAGATTCTTTAGCACCATAAGCAAGGGCAAGCCCAGCTACTATTAGTGCTGCAATTCCTTTTACTCCGGCTTTAGCTATTCCTAATAAAAATGAGGAAAGTGCACCTATTAGAAATGAATAGCTTAAAAAGTTTAAATCTAAAGGCATTAATTTATAGATTTAATTTTATGCAAATTAAAAATTGAAAAATTAATTTGAAGAGACTAATTTCCCCCAATCTTGAATTGATTTTAAATTCATTCTTATATGATCATTGTTTCCAGCTTTTTTTGCCAATTCTAATCCTTTTTTTGCAGCAATAATAGCTTCTTTATTTAAATTAAGTTTATTATGAATAACAGCCTGTAATCTGAACATCCAGTATTTAGTTGAATCTATTTCGATCGCTTTGTTAATCCATTTTTTAGCTAAATTTAAATCTTCACCTTCTTGCAGATAATAAGAAGCAGAATTATATAAATCATATGCACTGGGTTTATTGTATATAGTTTCTTTAATTGATGCCAATACTTTTTGTTTTGAAAGAACATTAACAGGGATTTGAATTAAAGTGTTTTCCCAAGTTAAATTTATATCTGCTCCATTATTTGATATATTGTTTATATCAATTGTAAATGTTTCAGTTTTTTTGTCTTTGTAAATAACAGGAACATTTAATTCAGAAATAATTATTTGATCATCCCAATTTTTAATGATATTTAAAACTCTTTCGTCTTCATTGTATTCTAATAAATATACATTCCAGGATTTTTTATTAGGTTTAGTAAGCAGCGAATATTTTCCTTTAGGAATAAGTTTATTATTTATTGACACCTGATCACTAAATTTAATAGTTGAAATATTATTAGCTCCAGTTCTCCAAATTTCTCCATAAGCTACAAGATCTCCCATAATATCTCTACCCTTGATTGATGGTCGAGAGTACTCTATGGTAATCTCAATTAGACCTACATTTTGAATTAATTTCGATTTTGGACTAGCTTGAGGTGTTTTTACTTGAGAAAAAGAAACAAAAAAAGATAATAGGAAAAATAAATTTAAAAGTCTCATTTTTTTTTTTTGCAATTTACAAATCATTTTTGGTATTAATAACATAAATTTTATTGTCCTAATTTTATATTTTTGCAAACTATTAAAATGAAATTATATAGTTTAGAAACAAAGCAGAATTTTCCAATCTCTCCTGAGGTTGCGTGGGATTTTTTATCTGATCCAAATAATTTAAAGGAAATAACACCTGATTATATGGGTTTTAACATTATTTCCGGTTGTGAAAAAGAAATGTATGCAGGTCAGATTATTGAATACATAGTTAAGCCTCTTTTTGGAATACCTATCAAATGGGTCACGGAAATAACTCATGTTGAAAAAAATAAGTTTTTTGTTGATGAACAGAGATTTGGACCCTATAATTTTTGGCATCACAAGCATTACTTGAGACCAATTAAAGGAGGGGTTGAAATGAAAGATATAATTCATTATAAAATTCCTTTTGGAATATTAGGACAATTAGTTCATCCTATAATTGTCTATCCTAAATTGAAAGAAATATTTAATTACAGGACTGAAACTCTTAAAAAAAAATTTGGAATAATAAAAAATTAATAAAATAATGATAGAGAACAAAAACATTTTTATAGTTGGAGGCTCGAGTGGTATAGGCCTTTCCTTAATCAAACAAATTTCTAGTAAAAACAATATTTATTCAGCCTCTAGAAATGACAATAACCTTAATGAATACAATGTGAAGCATATTAAATATGATTCAGTTAATGATCTGGAAATGGACACTTCAATTTTGCCAGAGAAAATTGATGGATTTGTTTATTGTCCTGGAAGCATTAATCTTAGACCTTTTAACTCCTTAAAAATAGAGTCATTTCTAGAAGATTATAAAATTAATTTTTTAGGAGCAATAAAGTCTTTAAAGATTATTCTTCCTTTAATGCAAAAATCAGATAATTCCAGTATTGTTTTTTTTAGCACCGTTGCTGTATCTACAGGTATGCCATTTCATAGTTCAATTTCCTCTTCAAAAGGAGCTATTGAAGGATTAACAAGATCTTTAGCCGCTGAATTTGCTCCAAATATTCGTGTGAACTCAATTGCCCCTTCAATTGTTAAAACAAATCTTTCAGAAAAGTTTTTAAATAGTGATTTAAAGATTGAAAAAGCAAGTGAAAGACATCCTTTAGGAAGAATCGGCAAAGTTGAAGAAATTTCGAAATTAGCTGCTTATTTACTTAGTGATGACAGTAGATGGGTCACTGGACAAGTAATAAATATAGACGGGGGAATTGGTTCAATTAGAAAATAAAGTTTAGTGAAATCAATTACAATTTTTTGGTTTCGAAGAGATTTAAGAATAGAAGACAATTGTGGTTTATTTCATGCACTTAAAGAAAATAAAAATGTTCTTCCAATTTTTATTTATGATCTAAATATTTTAAAAAATTTTTCTGATGATGATCCCAGAATCGAATTTATATATAATTCTTTAAAATTATTAGATGATACATTTAAAAAGAATCAATCTTCAATTAAAATATTTAAAGGGGAACCAGAAAAAATTTTCAGTCAACTTTTAACTGATTACAATATAAAGAATGTTTTTTTTAACAGGGATTATGAACCATACGCTATAGAAAGAGATGAAAAAATCAAAAAATTTTTAAACTCAAAAAAAATAGATGTTTTTGATTTTAAAGATCATGTGATTTATGAAAAAAATGAAATTATTAAAACAGATGGATCCCCTTACAGAGTATATACTCCGTATTCCAAATTATGGTTAAGTAAATTTTTATCAGAAGGAATTGAAAAGTTTAAATCCGAGAATTATCTAAAAAATTTAGTAAATTTTAAAAATCAAGATAGAATTTCTTTTGAAGATTTAGGTTTTAAAAAGAGTTTAATTAAAATTCCTAAATATAAAATAGATTTAAACTTTATTGATAATTATGAACAAACAAGAAATTTTCCAATTTTCAAAACCTCGAAAATAGGGTTATATCTTCGTTTTGGAATATTAGGGATTAGAGATCTTGTTTTACTTGCATCTAAAAGTAAGAACTATACATTTTTAAAAGAGTTAATATGGAGAGAGTTTTTTATTCAAATTTTATGGCATTTTCCTAATACCATAAATAAAAGTTTTAAGCCAAAATATGATTCAATTAAATGGCTTAATGATAGAAAAAAATTTGAGCTTTGGTGTCAAGGCAAAACAGGATTTCCACTTGTAGACGCGGGAATGATTGAGTTAAATAGTTCGGGGTTTATGCATAATAGAGTAAGAATGTTAGTAGGTAGTTTTTTGTGCAAACATCTATTAATAGATTGGAGATGGGGTGAAGATTATTTTTCCAAAAAATTATTAGATTATGAATCAGCGAGTAATATTGGTAATTGGCAATGGGTAGCCGGATGTGGCGTAGATGCGGCCCCTTATTTTAGGATTTTTAATCCTAGTGAACAAATAAAGAAGTTTGACAAAGACCTCAAGTATATTAAAAAGTGGATACCAAATTATAATCCAAAAAACTATATTAAACCTATAGTTGAACATAAAAATGCTAGGGAGCTTTGTTTAAAAACTTATAAAGATGCATTAAACCGTTAAATTTAAACTCTATTAATTTTTGCTCCAATAGAGGTTAATTTTTCAACAATTCTTTCATACCCTCTATCTATTTGTTCTATGTTATGTATAACACTCTTACCTTTAGCTGACAATGCAGCAATAAGAAGAGATATACCAGCTCTTATATCGGGAGAGGTTAAAACGGTACCTTTTAATTTAGATTTAAAATTATGACCTATTACCGTTGCTCTGTGTGGATCGCATAAAATAATTTTTGCACCCATATCAATTAGCTTGTCAACAAAAAAAAGTCTACTTTCAAACATTTTTTGATGAATTAATACGCTACCATTAGCTTGAGTAGCAATTACCAAAATTATACTCAATAAATCTGGAGTAAATCCTGGCCAAGGAGCATCAGATATAGTTAAAATTGAATCGTCTATATGATTCTTTATGGTATATCCATTTTGGTGTGAGGGTATAAATATATCATCACCAATTCTCTTTAAATTTATACCAAGTTTTTCAAAAATTGAGGGAATATTTCCAAGAAAATTCCAATTTACATTTTTAATAGTTATTTCACTTTTAGTCATGGCAGCAAGACCAATCCAACTTCCTATTTCTATCATATCGGGAAGTATTTTATGATTAGCTCCTTTTAATTTATTTACACCTTCTATAACTAGTAAATTAGAACCAATACCACTAATTTTTGCACCCATTTTATTCAATAAAAGACATAATTGTTGAATATAAGGCTCACATGCAGAATTATACAATTCTGTTTTTCCTGAAGCAAGAACAGCAGCCATTAAAATATTTGCTGTTCCAGTTACAGAAGCCTCCTCTAAAAGAATATTATTTCCTTTTAATTTTTTAGAACTAACATTATAAAAATAGTTGTCACTATCATAATTGAATTTAGCTCCCAACTTAATCAATCCATCAAAATGAGTGTCTAATCTTCTTCTTCCAATTTTATCTCCTCCTGGTCTCGGAATACTAGCTTTTCCAAACCTTGTAAGTAAAGGTCCAACAATCATAACTGATCCTCTTAAAGATGTTGCTTTTTTAATAAATTCATCAGATTTAATCTTATTTAAATTGATATTATCTGATTGAAAAGAAAATTTATTATGCTTTATTTTATTTGTTTTTACCCCTAAAATTTCTAATAAATTGATAAGTTTGTTTACGTCAAGAATATCTGGAATATTTTCAATTACAACCTTTTCATTAGTTAATAAAACAGAACAAATTACCTGTAAAGCTTCATTTTTTGCACCTTGAGGATTAATTACACCTTTTAAACTATAACCTCCATCAATTTCTAAACTATTCATTAAAAATTATATTAATACCTTTTTCTATTATTTCTTTTTCTGTTTTTATGATTACTTTTTGGACCATTACCATTTTTAGATTTAAGTTTTAATAAATCACTTGAAATTGATAGAGGTAATTGGTCAGAACTCACTTTAAGTTTTCCTTCAGAAAGTTCTTCAAGGTGAGAATGAATAACGCTATCCTCAACAGTATCTTTATTCCAATTCAAAAAACATTTTTTCATATGATTAGCTATATTGTAGACCAATGCATTTTTTAATTCTCCTTCTTCCCATTCGATAGCAATATCAATCATTCTTTTAATATTATTTCCATAAAACCTATACTTAGGGTAATTTTGAGGGTATGGAAGTTTTTCTGGTTTTGCAGATAATTTTTCAGCTTCAGGTTTTTCAAAAGGGGAGTCAACATCTAATTTGAAATTTGACATAATAAACAATTGGTCCCATAATTTATGTTGAAAATCAGGAACATCTCTTAAGTGAGGATTTAGATTTCCCATTACGCCAATAACAGCTTTAGCTAATTTGTTTCTTTCACTCTTATCTTTTTTTTCCATAATTTGTTCAACCATAAGATGGATGTGTCTGCCGTATTCAGGAATAATTAGTTGTTTACGATTTGTGTTATATTGTAATATATTCATAAAAAAAAGGATTAATTTTTGCTAAGTATAAAATGCAAATTAATTAAAATATAGATAATCAATCAATAAATTAGAAAAAAAATCATAAAACTATTATATCATCAACCCCACTTAAATCTTTATAAATGTTAATTATTTCATCAGGGGAATCCATTTTAGACTTTATCGTTACACTTTTATAATTTTTTTTTGATGATTCTTTTATAATCATACGATATCTATGTTTTTTAAAATATTTTTTAAAAAAATCAGGTTTAATTTTATTAGATTTTAATATAAATTTAAACATGTATATTCCAGGCCATTTTTGAGATATAATTAGATTTTCTTTAAAATTTGAATAGAATTCTTTACTACTATTTTTTAATTTCATTAAGTAAATTTATAAAAGAAAGCAATAAATTTAAACTTTTAAATAAATTGAGAAATAAAAAAATTGTTATTACTGGTGGTCCAGGATCAGGGAAAACAGAGATAATTAAAGAATTAGAGAATAGGGGATATTACGTAAAGCATGAAATTGTTAGGATTCTCTATAAAAAGGGTAAAAAAAAAGGAGTTAATGCTTTTAAGAAAGATCCATTTGAATTTAGTGAAAAATTACTGGAGTATAGGATAAATCAATTTGATTCTAGTTCAAAAATAAATTATAATATTGAAAAACCTTATATTTTTTTTGATAGAGGTATTCATGATACTTTTGCTTATTTAAATTTTTTAAAGAAAAATTATAATTATAAAAACATCATTTTTTCTTTTTCATATGATTTTGTTTTTTTGCTTAATCCTTGGAAAAAAATTTATGTAAATGATAATGAAAGGATGGAGTCTTTTAGTGATTCTAGAAAATTATTTAATTCAATAAAACTAATTTATTCAGAGGCTAAAATTAAATCTAAAATAATTTTGAATGATTCAGTAGAAAACAGAGTTGATTATATAATTAATTATTTAAATCATATTCAATAAAACAGATATATTTATAGATATAAAATATGTTATTTTAAAAAAAAATCTTGAAAGAACAAAATAAAGTCATTTTTTACGGAACTCCAGATTTTGCTAGATATTGTTTAAAACATCTAATTAATGAAGGTGTTAATATTTCTGCTGTTGTAACTGCTCCTGATAAATATTCAGGAAGAGGAAGGAAAATAAGCTTTTCATCTGTTAAAGAATTTTGTTTAAAAAAAAATATTAAGATTTTTCAACCAGAAAATTTAAAAGATAAATTATTTCTTAGTTTGATAAAAAAAATAGCTCCTGATATTCAAATTGTTGTCGCTTTTAGAATGCTTCCTAGAGAAGTGTGGTCCATAGCAAAAGATTTTACATTTAATTTACATGCCTCTCTTTTGCCAAATTATAGGGGAGCTGCTCCAATTAATTGGGCTATTATTAATGGAGAAAAAAAGACAGGATTAACTACTTTTATAATTGATGATCATATTGACACTGGACTTATTTTGTTGAAAGAAGAAGTTAAAATATCTTCTTTTGATTCAGCTTTAACATTATATAATAAACTCTTAAATAAAGCAGGGCCATTAATAAAAAAAACTATAAAATATCATTTATCTGGAAGATTAAATCCTAAAAGACAGATTCTTATTGGAGGTGAAAAATATGCACCAAAATTGACAACTAATAATATAAAAATTGACTGGCATAGCTCATTAGATTTAATTGAAAAAAAAATAAGAGGCTTAAGCCCTTTTCCAGGAGCCTGGACTTTTTTTATAAATGATAACAATAAAAGCAGAATGAAAATTATTCAATCATCAGTAATTTATTCAAACCATAGTGATAAAAGATATAGAATAATGGAAAAGGATGGTAATATACTTATTTCACACAAGGAAGGATATTTAAAATGTGAGGAGATCCAATTAGAAAATAAAAAGAAAATGGATGCAAAATCTTTGTTAAATGGTTATAAATTTTCAAAAAATTCATTTGTTTTACCATAGTTTTAAAGATGATTATCAACAAAAGGACCTATTTATCAACAATTACAGTGATTTCCTCAATATTTTCTTTTCTTTTTTGATAAACCATCTAAATTTGTTTACTGTATAACAAAATAATACATAAATTATGAATAAATCAGAATTAATAGACGCAATGGCAGCTGGCGCAGGAATATCTAAAGCTGCAGCAAAAAAAGCATTAGAATCATTATTAGGAAGTGTTGGTGGTGCTCTTAAGGGAGGAAAAAGAGTTTCTTTAGTTGGATTTGGCTCTTGGTCAGTAACAAGAAGGGCTGCAAGAGATGGAAGAAATCCTCAAACTGGTGCTACTATTAAGATAGCTGCTAAAAATGTTGTTAAATTCAAGGCAGGTGCTGAACTATCAAGTTCAGTAAATTAATATTTTAATTTAATATTTTAAAAAAGCTCCCAGTGTGGAGCTTTTTTTAATAAAAAATGCTTAAAGGAAAACTTTTAATATCACCTAAGATTTTGATTGGTGATATTTTTTTTAATAAAGCGATAGTTTTAGTTGTTGAAAATAAAGATTCCGGTAGTTTAGGTTTTGTAATAAATAAAAAATTAAAGTATTCATTGTCGGACATTGTAAACGAGGCTAAAACTCCTTTTCCGATTTACTTAGGGGGTCCAGTAGAACAAGACAACTTATTTTTTATACATAATTGTAACAATTTAATTCCAAATGGTGAATTAATAAATGAAAATTTGTTTTGGGGAGGTGATTTTAAGAAAGCTATTAAATTAATAAATGATAAAAAGATCAATAATAAAAACATATGTTTTTATCAAGGCTATACTGGTTGGTCATCAAGTCAGTTAGAACATGAAATTAAAAATAATTTGTGGGTTATAAAAGAGAATTCTTTTAAAAGCAAAATTATAAAAAAAAGAAAAAAATATTTATGGAAGGACTTTATGATTTCTTTTGGCGGCGATCATTTAATATGGGCAAATTCTCCAGATAATCCTTATCTAAATTGATGAAATAAACTTTGAGAAAAGTTTTCTCCCTAAACTAGATTTGTATATTCTTTTTCTATAATTATTCAAATACCTTAAACCTTTATTAACTGATAAAAAAAATATTTCATCACATTGTTGAAGTTCATAAATGTTAATATCAATTTGTTCTAATTTAAAATTTTTAATAACCCATCTATTAAATGAAGATCTAATAGCTGTGTTTTGACATCCAGAATACAAACTTGGTGTAATGATTTTATTTTCTTTAATTAAATATATGTTACCAAAAGTACTTTCAACTATATTTTTTTTTTCGTTTAACATGATACAAGTATCAAAACCATTTTCAATAGAATAAATATGGGCTATTCTTCTCAAATTTATATTTGTAACTGATAAGTTTGAAAATAATCCTGATTTAATAAATTCTTCACTAAAAACATCACAATTAATTGAGTGTTTAAAATTTAATTTACTGTATGAATCCGAAACATTTAAAAAAATTAAATAATTAATTTTATCTTCATTAATTTTTGAAAAAAAATGGAATTTAATATTTCCACTTTTTTTTTCAAGTTTGTTCGCTTTTATAGTTTTAATTAATTCATTTTTTAAAAACTCATTGTTGAAAGATAAAGGTATATTAAACCTAAGTCTTCTTAGAGATGCCATTATTCTAAAAAAATGATCTTCCCAAAAAAACAATACATTATTTTCAAAATGAATTTCTTCACATAAATTGTGACTATTAACTATAAAATTTAGGTTAACGATATTTTTTGAATCTATATTGGAATAAAGATTTCCATTTATATTAATCATATAATATTAACTGGACCCTAGAACATGTTTTAAATCTTGAATGAGATTATTCCAAAGCATTTTGGATTCTTCCAATTCATCCTCATCAGAAAAGTCAGATACAATTAGAGAGACATCCTTAGTGATTTCATCAACTTGGAGGAGAAATTCAAAAAAATATTTATCATCATCTTTATCACCAGTTTGCCATTGAAACTTAACTTTCTCATTTGTTTTTGTTTGAATTAATTTTGCAACTTCTTCTGATCCATCCCATATAAAAGTATAAATTTCTCCCCTGGAGTTTACATTGTCTGCAAACCATTCAGAAAGACCTGAAGGTGTTGATAAATACTGATATAACAGCTGAGGCGATGCATGTATGTTATATTCAATTGAAAAAGGAATTTTTTTATTCATTATTTTTTTTCTGTCGACAATATATTGAAAAAACTTAATTGACCATATTAATTTTAAGAAATTTTATAATCTAAATTAATTGTACCCCAAAATTATGTGATTATATTTGCGACAAATAATTAATGGCGAGGTAGCTCAGGTGGTCAGAGCGTCGGATTCATAACCCGGAGGTCGGGAGTTCAAGTCTCCCCCTCGCTACTAATAAGCTCCTATTTTTTTATTGATTCTTTTATAAGTAATTGAATTAAATAAGCTAATAGAATTGTAATAATAGCACCTAAAAAATTTAACCATAAAAAACTTATAATATTTAAAAAATAAACAATAATTATTATTATCTCAGAGAATATAGCAGAGTAAAAAATCGATTTTGATTTTATTTTTTTTATAAAAATTGCACATATAAAAATTCCAAGAATTGTTCCATAAAATATTGACCCAATTATATTTACTAATTGAATTAAATTTTCAAATAATGTTCCAATTGAAGCATAAAATATAGCTATTATCCCCCAAATTAATGTGAATATTTGAGTAGCTTTAACATAGTGTAGATCAGTTTTTTGGTTATCATTTTTGTATATATCAATAACACTTGTAGCTGCAAGAGCATTAAGTTCAGAAGCTGTTGAACTCATTGACGCACATATAATAACGGCAATTAATAGACCAATTAAACCTTTTGGGAAATATTTTATTATGTAAGAAATAAAAACATAATCTTTATCGTTTGTTTCTATTTTAGGATTAATTGAGCTTGACATAATTTTGACCATTTCTCTTTGAGATTTTTCTAAATTATAGAGAGAGTCAATTTCATTTTCATCTTTATCTTTTGTGTTATATTTTTTTAGAAAGTATTCTTTAATTTTTGTTTGAGTTGTAATATTTTCTTTTTCTAATTTTTTAAAAGATTCACTTTTAGAACTCATTTCTAGACTTTCTATGACTTTTGGGTTAAAATTTATTGGAGCAGTTTCAAATTGATAAAAAATAAATATCATAACACCAATTAATAAAATAAAAAACTGCATAGGAACTTTTAAAAAACCATTCATTATTAAACCTATTTGACTTTCTTTGAGTGACTTAGCAGATAAATATCTTTGAACTTGGCTTTGGTCTGCACCAAAATATGATAAAGCAAGAAAAAGGCCACCTGTTATTCCACTCCAAAAAGTGTATCTATTATTAAGATCAAAACTAAAATCAATAATATCTAGTTTGTTAAAAGATTTTGCAATTTTAAGTGACTCAACAAAGTTTATATTATTAGGAAAACTATTTGTAACATAAAAAAATGTTATTATCAATCCAGTAAAAATGACAATCATTTGTTGTTTCTGGGTTACATTTACCAATTTTGTTCCCCCAATAAGAGTGTAGGTAGTTACAATAACCCCTATAATAATTATTAATAAATCTAAGTCCCAATCAAGAATAATACTTAATATAATGGCAGGGGCATAAATTGTAATTCCAGCTGCTAAACCCCTTTGAATGAGAAATAATATTGCAGTTAATTTTCTAGTTTTTTTGTCAAAGCGATCCTCAAGAAACTGATAAGCTGTAAATACTTTTAATTTATTGTAAATAGGAATAAAAAAGATACAAATTATAATCATTGCAAATGGAAGCCCAAAATAAAACTGAACAAACCCCATACCATCATGAAAAGCTTGCCCAGGTGTTGATAAAAAGGTTACAGCACTTGCCTGTGTAGCCATAACTGATAGACCTACAGTCCACCATCTTGCTGTATTCGACCCCTTTATATATTCATTTAAATTTTTGTGTTTTTTGTTTTGCCAGATACCATATATGACAATGAAAGAAATAGTTGAAGTTAAAATAAACCAATCTATTGTAGACATTAATACATTGATTTCATTAACAAATAGAAAAGGATCCAATAAAAGATATTTACTGTGGCTAAAAGAATATAAATTGAATATTTCATCTCTTATGTGATATTAAGTTTACAAACAGTTTGTATGCTCCAGGTATTCCATTTGGAAGTTGTCTAAAAAAACTTAATCCTGTATAAATAAAGGTTCCTTTTCCATAATACGCAACCAGCAAAGATCCTTTCTTTTCATCTTCATTAATATCGTTCATTGAGAGAACTGGACTAAATTCTTTACCCCATTCATTTGGAAAATACAATCCTCTTTCTTGTACCCAATTATTAAAGTCATTAAGACTTATTTTGTTCGGGTAGTTAAGGATTTTATGATTTGGATTTAAAAACTTAACAATTGATTTTTCATTTGTTACACGATCTCTCGATATATTTATTTTATATGGGGTGATTTTATTGTTTTTTAATCTTCTTGAAGTGTTGTATTGTATTATAAGGTTTCCACCATTTTTAACATAATTCCAAAGAATATTGTTTTTAATTTTTAAAAGAGAATTTGTGTTATATGCTCTAATTCCCATAATTATAGATGGAAATTTTTCTAAATTATATGTTTCAAGTTTTGAAAGATCTAATTCTGTAACAGAAATGCCAATGGATTCTAAAGATTCAGGTATTTTATCACCTGCCCCTTTTATATAGCCTATTTCTTTTACATTACTTTTAAGGTTAATTTTAAAAGCAATTGATTTGTTGGGAAGAAGAATATTACTTTTTGCTATATGTTTGTAATTAAGATTAATCAAATTATAATTGTAAATTTTCATTTCAGAATAAAAATTAGCAGAAATTTCATTTAATGATTCATTTGGAGAACTTCTTACAGAAAATTTGTAAGATTTAGATTCACCTTTATTATTAATTGACACTTCATATCTTTTAGGAATGCTAATCCAGTTTTTAGGTAATTTTAATTCCACAAAGCCTTTAAGTTTGTCATCATTATTAGTAATAATTGCATTTATTTCTTTATTATCAGAGTTAATAAAGGCATAAACATCCTTTTCTAGTTTAACATTTGCTTTTGGATAAATTTCAAATTTTTCAATTACCTCTCCTTTCACCGGATCATTGTATCTATATTTTAGTTCTCTTTCAATTTCAATTAAAACATCATCAACTTTAATACTAAAAATAGATTTAAGAGGGTGAGTAGTTTCTGGATTTCCTTTTATTTTGAAATCTTCCACAAAATAATTTCCATCAGTTTTTTTTCCAAGAAGCCAAAAGGGTGCAGTAAATTTATTTGGAATTTTAATTTTCTTTTCTACAGAAAGAACTTTTTTGTTTTTTAATGAAATATCATTTATGTAAAAATTATTTAATTCAATTTTTTTAATACTAACATTTATTGGGCTTGGATTATATAATTTAAATTCAACATCAATATAAGACTCAGGGATTCCATAATTTTTCTTTGAATTAAATTGAATTTCTAGACCTAAGCAATTTATAATTATTTCAGAAAGCTCTTTAATTTTTGTGTTTTTAATATGAGTGTTTTCAAGTTCTTTAATTTTTTGGTAAATTTTCAAAAGATTACTTATGCTATTATAAGGTTTATTAAAATTAAAGTTTTCTAAAACTTCATTGATTAAGATTTCAATTTCACGTCCACCATTTACTCTTTTCCAGGAAGTGTCAATGTCTTCAAAAATATTATTTGAATTTATTTCTTTTCCACTAATTAGTTCTAAATACTCTATGTTTCTATTAAAAGAAGGAGAACTTCCAAAACCCTGAGACTTATGTTGACTTCGACTTTTTGATGCAATTTTTGAATTATAGTATCCAGAGATTGGATCAAATAAGTTTGTGTTAATTGAAACCATTTCAGATTTATCGATTTTTTGATAATTTTCTCTACTACCATAAGCCCACCAGGAAGTGTTATAAAATATCCTTTTTGCTTTCCATGGTTTTACAACGTTTAATTGATTTGAAAAAAAAGCGGGATTATTTGACTTATTATTTGCTTCTAAACTTAATAGTGCTGAACTGGCATGATGACCATGTGAAGAGCCTGGAGTTTTTTCATTAAATCTATTTATAATTACATCTGGTTTAAATTTTCTAATTAAAAAAACTACTTGAGATAAGATGTCTTCTTTATCCCATATTTCTAGTGTTTCTTTTGGATGTTTAGAATATCCAAAATCATTAGCTGTGGTAAAAAACTGTTCACCTCCATCAATTTTCCTTGCATTTATTAATTCCTGTGTCCTTATTACACCTAATTTTTCTCTTAAATCGTTTCCAATTAGGTTTTGACCACCATCTCCTCTAGTTAAAGATAAGTATCCTGTTCTTGCGTTTAGATGATTTGAAAAATATGAGATTAATTTTGTGTTTTCATCATCAGGGTGAGCTGCTACATATAAAACAGAACCTAAAAAATTTAGTTTTTTTATTTTTTTATAAATCTCAGTAGAGCTTTGTGATAAAACTGTATTTATCGAAATAAGTATTAAGAAGAAAATATAAGTAGATTTCAATATTTATAGTTTTTTATTGTTAAACAAAATTAATTTTTTGAAGTTATTTCTTTTAATTTATTGTAAACTTCGTAAGTTGGTAGTCCAACAATATTTGAATAACTACCATTTAGAGACTCTACTGCAACTAATCCAAACCAATCTTGGATTCCATAACTGCCAGCTTTATCAAAGGGTTTGTCCTTTACTGTATAATTAATTAAATCCTCTTTAGAAACTTTTCCAAATTTTACTTTTGTTGTTTTATGAATTATTTCCAAATTTTTTTTTGTTAAAAACCCAACTGCTGTAATAACTTGATGAACATTATTTGATAATTCATTTAACATACTTAATGCTTCTTCATTGTTTTTAGGTTTTCCTAAACATTTATTTTTATGCCAAACAATTGTGTCAGCAGTTATTATAATTTCTTTATCTTTTACTTTATTTATAAATATTTTAGCTTTTTTTTTGACAATAAATCTTGGAATTAAATGACCTTTAAGATTTGTGTCAAAATTCTCATTGTATTTACTCTTTTTTGTTGTAAAGGGAATGTTCATTTTTTTTAAATATTCTATTCTTCTGGGAGATTTAGAAGCTAAAATAATTTTATAACCATTTAAATTCATTAAAAAAACCTTTAATTAAACTTATTATTCCATTTATTTTGAACCCTTAAAGTTTGTTCAATAATATCCCTAACACAACCTTTACCTCCTTTTTTGTATGAAATATAACCGGAAATATCTTTAATTTCAGGAACTGCATCTGAGGGACAACATGAAAGCCCTACATTTTTCATTACTTCTAAATCGGGAATATCATCTCCCATATAAACAATTCTATTAATATCTATTTTGTTATGCTTAATTATTTGATTGAAAATCTTAATTTTATTTTCAGCACCTAAATAAATATCAATAACACCAAGACTTTTAAATCTTTTCTTTACCCCTTCATTAAGACCTCCTGAAATAATAATAATCTTAAATCCATTCTCAATTGCTAATTTAATCGCATATCCATCTTTTGTGTTAACAGATCTATACATTTCGCCATCAGTTGTAACCAATACTTTACCATCTGTAAGAACACCGTCTACATCAAATATAAAGGTGTTTATGTCTAATAACTTTTCTTTGTAATTTTTAATTTTCATAGTATTTAATAATTGATTCTGTAAGAGTCTTATAAACTTTTTTGAAAGAGTTGTTTTCTAGTAATTCAAGATGCTTATTAATAGTTTCTCTATCATTTCTTTTTGCAGGACCTGTTTGGCTTTTTCTTGGGCTAAGACTTAAGGCGTTTGATGTAGTTTCATTAATTAGATTTTCAAATAAAACAAATGGTATATTATTTTTAATACATATATCTTTAGCATTAGTATATAAATGATTTGTAAAATTATTAACAATAGTAGCTGATAGATGAAGATATTTTCTATTATTAGAATTCATTAAAACTGGTTTTGCTTCAAGTAATTTAATTAAGTTTTTTAATTTTAAAAAGTTTGACTTGGTGTCCGACTCAATACAAATTGGCAGGTTTTTAAACTCAACATCTTTTTTTTTTGAAAATGTTTGTATAGGATAAAAAACACCTTTTCCACCTTTATTATTTAGTTCCTCTAAATTATGAATTCCTGATAAATGAACAGTAAAAGTTTTGTTTGTAATTTTTTTAGATATTTTTTTAACTACATCATCTGAAACCATTAAAAAGTTTATGTCGGCATTTTTTAAATCTTTTAGATTATTAGTTCTTTTAATGCCATTGCTATCTAGTGTTTTTTCAAATGAGCGTGAATACCAATGTAAAATTTTCAATTTTGGAATTTTATTAAATTTTTTCACAAATTGTGAAGCTACATTTCCTCTTCCAATTATATTAATTTTCATAATTTAAAAAAACTTTTTTTGAATAATTAATTTAACAATAATTATTAGAGCATGTATTATCTTTGCATTTTTAAAATATAAATGAAAGATAAAATATACTCATTAATTTTTTCTAACAAATTTACTGCAATTCTATTTATAATATTTCCAACAGCAATGGCCTTTGGGACTTTTATTGAGAGTTGGTACGGAATAGAAGCTGCTAAAATAATAATATATAACGCTTGGTGGTTTGAATTGATACTTCTTTTCTTTGTAATTAATTTTACAGGTAACATTTTTAAATACAAATTGTTAAGAAAAGAAAAATGGGCAGTTTTATTGTTACACCTATCTTTTATTATAATAATTTTTGGAGCTTTTATAACAAGGTATTATGGGTTTGAGGGTGTAATGCCAATTCGAGAAGGTGATTCAAAAAATGTTTTCATATCTGAAAAAACATATTTAACAATTCTTATAGATGGTGAGATAAATGGAGAACCAAGAAGAAAGAAATTAGAAAGCGAGGTTTTGTTTTCTGAGTATGCAAACAATTATTTTAAATGGAATACTGATTTTAATGATGAAAAGATAAGTTTTGAGTATTTTGATTTTGTTGAAAACGTGTATGAAGATTTAGTTCTTGATGATACAGGAGATAGATATTTAAAAATAGTTGAAGCTAGCGATGGAAATCGTCGTGAACATTATATTAAGGAAGGTGAGATTACTAGTATTCAAAACATTTTGTTTACATTAAATAAAAAACAAGATGGAGCTATAAATATTAGAGTTGACAAAGGAGTTTATTTTATTGAAATGCCCTTTAAAGGTAGCTTCATGAGGATGGCAGATCAGTTTTCAGGCGAAGTAAATCCTAACATAGAAAGTTCTCTTCAATTTAGATCTCTTTATAGTATTTCAAATTTTCAATTTGTTATACCCGAACCTGCATTAAGAGGTAAATTTGATTATGTAAAGGGAGATCCTGATAATAAAAATGTTCAAAATTTATTAAAGCTTAAAGTGTCACAAGATAGTGAGGATAAGATTGTTAATCTAATTGGAGGTAAAGGGTTTATTAATGAATCGAAAAATTTATCAATAAATAATTTAGACCTAAATATTTCATTTGGATCAAAATCTTTGAGCCTTCCTTTTTCAATTAAATTAAATGATTTTATTGCTGAAAAATATCCTGGAACTGAAAAAAGTTATTCTTCATTTATGAGTAAAGTAACTGTTCAAGATGATCCTGATTTTGATTATGATATTTATATGAATAATATATTAGATTATAAGGGTTACCGTTTTTTTCAAGCTTCTTTTGACCCTGATGAGAAAGGTACAGTTTTGTCAGTTAACCATGATTGGTGGGGAACATGGGTAACATATTTAGGTTATATTCTTTTATATCTTGCAATGTTAGGAATATTTTTTATTGGAAACACTCGATTTAAGCAGCTTTCTAAAGCTCTCGAAAAAATTTCTAAAAAGAAATATGCTCTATTTTTTTTACTTTTTGCCTCTTCATTTAGTTTTAGTCAAAACAATCTTGATTTCAATAAATCATCTATTGATTTTGATTCTATAATAAAAGCTGAAGCATTTGATTTAGAACATTCATCAAAATTTGGAAAACTAGTTATTCAAGATACAGGAGGAAGAATGAAACCTGCCAATACTTTTTCATCTGAATTATTGAGAAAAGTAAGTAAAAAGGATAAATACTTGGATTTAAATTCTGATCAAGTTCTTTTATCTATAATGAATAAACCAGCTATATGGTTTAATGTTCCTATTATTTATTTAAAAAGAGGGAATGATAGCATTAGAAAGATAGCTGGGTTAAATAAAAAAGATAAATACGCAGCTTTAATTTCTTTTTTTGATTCAAAAGGTAATTACAAGTTAGTTGAACAATTAGAAGAGGCTTATAAAGCTTCACTACCTAATCAATTTCAAAAAGATTTTATTGAACTCGATAGAAGAATAAATCTATTATATTCTGCTATAGAAGGAAAAATAATGAGAGTTTTTCCAATTCCAAATGACAAGAATAATAAATGGGTTTCATATCATGAAATAAAAGAAAATGATTTTAAAGGTAAAGATTCGTTATATGTTAAAAATATTCTGCCTCTTTATTTCCAATCTTTAAGAGTTGCAAAAGATAATAATGATTATTCTCAAGCAGATAATTTACTTGAGAGTTTAAATGGATTTCAAGTCAAGTATGGTTCAAATGTTATACCTTCTGAGGATAAGATTAATGCAGAAGTTTTATATAATAAATATGATATTTTCAAAAGTCTCTACAGTTGGTATATAATTTTTGGGGTTATTTTTTTCGTGATTTTAATTATTCAAATTTTTATTGATAATAAAATCCTTTATTGGATAGTTTATTTGTTTAAAATATTTCTTCTTGGTCTTTTTGTTTTTCATTCTCTAGGACTTATTGCAAGAGGATTTATATCAGGTCATGCTCCCTGGAGTGATGCTTATGAATCTATGATTTATGTTGCTTGGGCAACACAATTATTTGGTTTAATTTTTGGAAGAAAATCACCTTTAACATTAGCAGGCACATCTTTTGTGACAGGAATAATACTAATGATTGCTCATTGGAGTTGGATGGATCCATCAATTGCTAATCTTCAGCCTGTTCTAGATAGTTATTGGCTTATGATTCATGTTGCAGTAATTGTAGCAAGTTATGGTCCATTCGCCTTAGGAATGATTATTGGCATTATTTCTCTTTTACTGATTTTATTTATTAATAAAAAAAATAGTCTAAAAATTAAACTAAATATAAAAGAGTTAACTATAGTTAATGAAATTTCTTTAACGGTTGGATTAATTATGTTAACAATTGGAAATTTTTTAGGGGCAATGTGGGCAAATGAAAGTTGGGGTAGATATTGGGGCTGGGATCCAAAAGAAACATGGGCTTTAATAAGTATTCTTATATATGCTTTTGTAATTCATATGAGATTAATTCCTAGTTTAAAAGGAATGTGGCTTTTTAATTTAATGAGTATTGTTTCATTTGCTAGTATTATGATGACTTATTTTGGTGTTAATTTTTATTTAGTTGGTCTACATTCCTATGCAAGTGGAGATAAAATAATCACACCAAATTTTGTTTATTACAGTATTTTATTTGTTTTTCTTTTAGGATTATTTTCTTATTTCAAAAAAGATCGAATAAATGCATAATAATTTTATAATTTTAGTAGGTGAGACCTTTAAAAATTATAAAAAACAGATCTGATATTGGTGCTGGTACTAGAGGTTCAGATATTGGAATAGATGCATTAGAAATTGCTGCCATTAATAGCAATAATGATTTCTTTAATAAACATCTTTTTGATGATGTAGAAACTCATAATGAATCGATTTACGATAAAGTTAAATGCACTTTTGCTAAAAGAATTGGTTTTGTTTTAGAACAATGTGAAAGATTAAGAGATAATGTTTTAGAAAATTTAAATAATGGATTTTTTCCACTTGTATTGTCTGGAGATCATTCCTCGTCTATTGGAACTATGGCGGCAATACAGAATCATCTAAGAGGAAATGATTTTGGGGTAATATGGATAGATGCTCATGCAGATTTACATACTCCATTTACAACTCCATCTGGTAATGTTCACGGAATGCCTTTAGCTGCAGTTTTAGGTAATACCAATCCACTTAATAAATTAAATGAAGTTGATAATTACACATTGTCAAATTGGAATAAATTAACAAAACTCGGATTTTCTTTCCCTATATTAAAATCGAAAAATCTTGTTTATATCGGTCTAAGAGATATTGAGAAACAGGAAAAAGAATATATTATAAATAATTCTATTAAAAATTATAGTGTTCAAGAAATTAGATTTAAAGGGTTAGAAGATTTTACAGATAAAATTATTAAACATTTTGAATCAGTAAAAAAGATTTATATTTCATTTGATGTGGATTCCCTTGACCCCGAATCTGTTTCTCAAGGAACAGGAACGCCAGTTAAAAACGGATTTGAAACTGTTGAAATCATTTCGATTATAAAATCGCTTATTAAAACTAAAAAAGTTATTGCACTCGAAGTTTCTGAAATTAATCCGCTACTCGATAAAAAAGGTAATTTTATGGCTGAAAAAACTTTTGATATAATCAAGAAAATTTTTAATAATTAATAATCTTTTAATAGTTCAAAACAATAGTCATAGTGTGCTTTTAACACATTATTTTTTTGTTTATTATATTTTTTAAAATGTTTTTTTAAATTTTTTAAATTTAAATTGATTAGACCCTTAATTTCTGATTCTAATTCTTTGTTTTTAATTATATCAATAAGTCTAATTATAAGATGTTTTTGAATATTTCTTTCTAATACATCAGGTTTAATTCTTTCAGTAATTATATTTTTAATTAATGTTTCAATTACCATATTATTTGTCATACCAATTCCATATAAGGTTTTTTGTGATGATAAATTTCTGTTTAATTTTTTTATGTTTAATAAGAAATTAATAGCAGATTTTTGAATATTTGAAAATCTATTTAAACCTCCCTTAAAATCAATTTTTGAAATAATTTTTTTATCTATAAGCCAATATTGAGACTTCCATAGATTTTCGTTTATAAAATTAAATGCAATTTTTTGTTTTTGAACATTTACATTTTCATATTGAAAAAGTTTATTTTGACCTTTATTTAACTTTGTCTCATTAACTCCACCAATAATTCTGATTACATGAAAGATATATCTTCTGTAAACGGACAACATTTCTAAATAGAGCTCTTTTAAATCATTATAGTTCTGACCATCTTTTGTAGTCCAAGTTTCGAGATTTTTCGCAACTATTTTTAAATTATTTAATCCGTAATTACTTGATTTAACAGGGTTATCACCAATATTTTCTGTTTGAGAATCCGGATCAAATCCATTATATCCAAACATATAAATTGGGTTTAAACTTTTTTCATCTACTATTTTATTAAGCAATTTTATTTCTGAAAAAGGGGTTTCATTAGAAAAATATCTATAGCCCCAATTAATAGAGTAGTCGTCGTAAGGGCCTAGTTTTCTAATAAATCTTATGTTTTTATCACCAGGTTGAGCTACATAATTAAATCTAGCGTAATCCATAATTGTTGTTGCTATTCCCATTTTTTGAGTAAATGTGCCAGATCTTAAAGAGTCTACAGGATATGCAGAGCTTGCTTTCATGTTATGAGGAAGCCCTAGGGCATGACCTACTTCATGAGAAATAACTCTTCTCATCATTTCGCCAATATCTTCCTCAGGAGTATCTAATGTTCGAGCACTAGGATTAGCTGCACCAGTTTCTAATAAGTATCTGTTTCTGTATGATTTTAAGTGATTATGATACCATATAATATCACTTTCTATTATTTCACCTGTTCTTGGATCAGAAACACTAGGTCCTACTGCATTTCTTGTTGTCGAGGCAACATATCTCACAGTGGAAAATCTTATGTCCTCTGGACTGAATTCAGAATTTTCTTCTTTACTAGGTGGAAGTTTTGCTTTAATAGCATTTTTAAAACCTGCTTTTTCAAATACTTTGTTCCAATCCTCTATTCCTTTAATAAAATAAGGCCTCCATTTTATTGGGGTTGCAGGATCTAAATAATATATAATAGGTTTAATAGGTTCAACTAACTCTCCATTATTGTATGCTTTTATATCTGATGGTTCAAGCCTCCATCTTCTAATAATTTTATATTCATCAGATTTTAACTTTTCAGAGCTATAATTGAATGTTTTTAGTGTAAACCATCCTACTCTATGATCTTCATATCTCACCTGCATTAGTTTTTTTGGCAGTTGAATTATAGAGTGATTAATTTGAAAGGTTAAAGTATTTGAATTATTATTTTTTTGAGCATTATTTGAGCTAAATGTTAGAGTGTGTCTTATTTCGGTATTTTTTGGATAACTTTTAGAAGAATTAATGAAACTTCTCTTAGAATCAACATTTCCTATTTTGTATTTTTTTTTTAATGATGGTCTTATCACATTAAAACCAGGAGAATCTTGATTAAAATATTTACTTACATCAATTAAATATCTTTTTTTTTCAAGATTTTTAATTTCAAATAAACCTAATATTGGTGGAAAATTATTTTGTTCGACACTTAAACTAATGGGATCTTCATTTGAAGCATTATTTATGTATGATTTTTGAATAATTAAAATATTTTTTTTGTCTTTTTTAAACTGTATTAAGTTTTCACTTGTTTTAGAGCCTGCATTTATGTAGGCAGAATAATTCTCAGGTAATTTAACAAATCTAGTTACCATAAGAAGATCTTTGTTTAAAATTGAATCGTTGATTTCAAAAAAAAGCCTATTATCATTATAATATGTTGTGATTAAGCCTTTTTGAATTGACATTTTTTTAGTTATCGAGTCAATAGTCTTAAGTTTTTCATTTTTTGTTTTTTTCTGACCAAAAGAAAAGAAATAAAAGAAAATAAAAATTATAAATAAAAGTTCATTTTGTTTTTTAAAAAGTAACATATTCTAATTTAGAAGTTTAAGAGATTCTTAAAAATACATTAAGAAAAAACAATATTCATAAAAAAAATAGAGATTTTTTATAATATTCTCATAAAACATATGAAAATTAACAAATTTTATTTGTATTATTATTATATGAATTAATTATAAATGATATGAAAAAATTACTTTTTTTATTACTAGCATTAGCTTTTTGTTTAAGTTTTAATTTTACAAATTCTCAAAGAAAATCGAAATTAAAAAAAACCTATCCTAAAGAAATTGATTTAGGAGCATTTGAATTTAGAAATGTTGGACCTGCTTTTCTTTCTGGAAGAATTGCTGATATTGCAATTCACCCTTCTAATGGAAATATATGGTATGTTGCTGTTGGTTCTGGCGGTGTTTGGAAAACTAAAAATTCAGGAACTACTTGGGATCCAATTTTTGATGATGAAAATTCATATTCTATAGGTTGTATAACTGTTGATTCTTCGAATCCAGAAATAATATGGGTTGGAACGGGTGAGAATGTAGGGGGAAGACATGTAGGTTATGGTGATGGAGTATATAAATCAATTGATGATGGAAAAACTTGGGTTAATATGGGACTTAAAACATCTGAACATATTTCGAAAATTATAGTTCACCCAGATAACTCTGATATAGTTTGGGTTGCATCACAAGGACCTTTATGGAAGAAAGGAGGCGAAAGAGGACTTTTTAAAACAATTAATGGAGGAAAAACATGGAAACGAACTTTAGGTAATTCTCAGTGGACTGGAGTGACAGACTTAATGATAGATCCGAGAAACCCAGATGTTTTATATGCCGCAACTTGGGATAGACATAGGACAGTAGCTGCATATCTTGGTGGAGGCCCAGGCTCGGGAATACATAGATCTCTTGATGGAGGTGAAACTTGGTCTCAATTATCTAATGGACTTCCTTATCCAAACAAGAACTTTACTATGGATCAAGAAGATGATGAAGATGAAGAAATTATCTACTCTAATATTGGAAAAATTGGATTAGCAATTTCTCCACAAAATCCTGATGTAATTTATGCCGCATTAGAATTAGATAGAAGAACAGGTGCTTTATATAGATCAGAAAATAGGGGAGGGTCTTGGGAAAAAATGTCAGATGTTTTTCTAGCTTATGGAACAGGACCTCATTATTACCAAGAACTTTATGCAAGCCCTCATAAATTTGATAGACTGTATTTAGTTAATGTGAGAGTTCAAACTTCTGAAGATGGAGGAAAAACCTTTACCCAGTTGAAAGAAAGCAAAAAGCATTCAGATAATCATTCGATAATTTTCAAAGAAGATGATCCTGATTATATAATGATTGGTACTGATGCAGGTATATATGAAACTTTTGATCTTGCTGAAAATTGGAGTTATATTAAAAATTTACCTCTAACACAATTTTATAAAGTTGCGGTTAATGACGCTAAACCTTTTTATCACATTTTTGGAGGAACCCAAGATAATGGATCTGCTGGAGGTCCTTCTGCAACTGATGAAAGGGAAGGTATAAGTAATCGAAATTGGTATAAAATTTTGGGTGCAGATGGACATCAAACCGCTACCGATCCTGAGTATAATAATATTGTTTATGCAGAAACACAACAAGGAGGTTTACATAGAGTTGACTTATTAACTGGTGAAACCTTATTTATTCAGCCACAAGCTGAAGAAGGGGATCCTCATGAAAGATTTAATTGGGATGCACCTATTTTAGTTAGTCCTCATGATCCCGCGACACTTTATTTTGGATCATATAGAGTTTGGAAGTCTAAAAATAGAGGTGATGATTGGACGCCCATTTCAGGTGATTTAACTAGAAATGAAGAAAGAATAACTCTACCCATAATGGGTCGAAAGCAAAGCTGGGATAATCCATGGGATATAAGTGCAATGTCAACATATAATACTATTACTTCTTTATCTGAATCGCCACTAAAAGAGGGATTGATTTATGCTGGAACAGATGATGGGTTTATTCAAGTAACATCAAATGGTGGTGATAGCTGGACAAAAATTCCAGTAACACAATTAGGACTTCCTGGAAGAACATTTATTAATGATATAAAAGCTGATTTACATGATGTAAATACAGTTTATGTTTGTTTAGATAATCATAAGGAAGGTGACTTTAACCCTTATATTTTTAAAAGCACGGATCAAGGTAAAACTTGGAAGTCAATTTCAAGTAATTTACCTAAAAGAACTTTGATTTGGAGATTAGTTCAAGATCCAATTGCAAAAAACTTATTTTTTGCAGCTACTGAATTTGGTATATACACTTCTGTCAACTCTGGAGTCTCATGGCAGAAGCTTCCTGGAACTCCAAATAGCTCTTTTAGAGATCTTGTTATACAGAAAAGAGAAAATGATCTTGTAGCTGCTTCGTTTGGAAGAGGTTTTTATGTTTTAGATGATTATAGTGCATTAAGAGAAATGACCCCAGAAAACTTAAATAAAACAGGAGTGCTTTTTAAACCAAGGACAGCAAAATGGTTTGTACCCAGAAGTAAAGTAGGAAACACAGGTGCAGATTATTATTTTGCTAAAAATCCAAAATTTGGAGCAGTTTTCACTTATCATTTATCTAATGACTATCCTACACAAAAAGAAATACGAAAGCAAAGAGAAAGATCACTTAATAAGAGATTACAAAACATAACTTTTCCTGGTTGGAATAAGGTTGATAAGGAAATTTACGAAGCTAAAGCTAAAGTTTGGTTAAGTATATCAGATTTGAATGGGAATATAATTAGAAATATATCAAAAACTGCAAAAAAAGGTTCTGATAGAATAGCTTGGGATTTAAGACATCCAAGTAATAGATCAATTGGATCAAACTCAAGATATGGATCAAATTCAGGACCTATTGCATCTCCTGGAAATTATAATGCATCTCTTTATTTGGAGCATAATGGTAAAATTTCGAAATTAGATGGACCAATCAAGTTTGAAGTAAAGCCAATTAGAGAAGGAGTTTTAAAAGGAGTTAGTTTTGAGGAATATAATTCTTATAAAAATGATTTATCTGCTATACAAAATCAAGTATATGAGGTTAATGATTTGTTAAAACAAAGTTTAAATAAAATAAGTGACTTTAAAAAAGCTTTGAGTAGAATTAAAATTAATCCTGGAGAATTAAACTCCAATGTATTTAAATTAGAAAATATTTTAAGAGAAATTAATCTTGAAATTAATGGTAGTGATGCAAAAAAACAGATTGGAGAAAAAAGAACGCCAACAATTCAGAACAGGTTGAGTGTCGCTCAAAGAGGCTTATCTACTACTTATGGCCCTACAATGCTCCACAAAAAAAGCATGAATCTAGCGTCAAAGGCAGTTAAGTTAATTAAACCTAAAGTTGAAAAAATTTATAATGAGGATATTCCAAAAATAAAGAATGACTTAATTAAAGCTGGATCACCATATTTAAATATAAATTAATAAGTAATTATTGAAATGGAACCTTTCTTAATTGAGAGGTTCTATTTTTTTTCAAAATTTTGAGAGAATTCAAAAATTTCTAAATCAAAGAAGTTTATTGATGCGAGTAGATGGTCAAAAATATCAGACATAATTTGTTCGTATTTAACCCATTCTTTTTCTTTACTAAAAGCATAAACTTCTATGGGTATTCCTTGAGAGGTAGGAGCTAATTGTCTACACATAATTGTCATTTTCTTATTTAACATTTCATGATTTTTTAAGTAAGACTCTGTATATCTTCTAAAGAGACCCAAATTAGTCATATTTCGACCATTTATTAGAATTGACTTATTAACTTCGTTTTTTTTATTATGATTTTTTATTTCATTTTCTCGATCAGAAATAAAGTCAGATATTATTTCAATTTTCTTTAATTTTTCAATTTTATTTGAATCTAAAAATTTTATACTTTTTGCTCTAATTAAAAGAGATCTCTTAATTCTTCTTCCTTCTGAATCACTCATTCCTCTCCAGTTAACAAACGAATCTGACACTAATTTGTATGTTGGTATTGATGTTATGGTTTTGTCAAAGTTTTGAACTTGAACAGAAGATAAACTTATAGATATAACATCACCATCTGCATTACTGTTTTTCATTGTGATCCAATCTCCTATTCTTACAGTGTCATTAACTGTTATTTGAACACTTGCAACAAAGCCTAAAATTGAATCTTTAAAAACAAAAAGAATAACAGCAGTAAGTCCCCCTAAAGTAGCAATGAAAGTTGAAATGTCTTTTTCAGTGAAAATAGAAAGGATTAAAAGAATTCCTAAAAACCACAAAAAAATCATAAAAACTTGAATGTAACTATCAATGGGTTTGTCTTTAAAGTTGGGAAGTGTCTTTAAATAGTCACTAACTGTTTTCAAAACAGCTCTAATTAACCATATAAAAATAATTACAGTTGATGCTTCGAGAATATTTAAAAATAAATTTTTAACATCAATTTCAAGTGTAAAAAAGTCTGGAAAGAAAACAAACAAGTAATAAACAGGAATTATATAAGATAGTATAACTGGAAGCTTATTTAGAACTAAAAAATCATCAAATTTGCTATCGGTTTTTTTAGAAACCTTATTAAAAATCTTAACAATTATTTTTTTTGAAACGAAATATATCAATAAGCTTGAAAGAAAAATCAAGATAAAAGAAATTCCAAAGCTTAGAATTTGAGACCAAAATTCATTTGCCCCTTTGGATATTAAAATCTCTTTAATTAAAGATTGAATATTAAAATCATTCATTTTCAGAGTTTTCTAAATAAAAACAAACATAAATATATTTTTACAATAAATGATTTTTAAAAAAAATTATAATTCACTTCCAATTTTTGTAATCACTTCTATTAGTTTTTTAAAATCTTTTGTTGATGTATCTGGATTTATTATAACAACTCTTAAGAATCTTTCATTTTTAAAAAGACATGAAGTTAAATAAATTGATCCTTCTTCAATAATTTTATACCTAAGTTTTAATTGTTTTTCACAATCTAGTTTTGAGGGTAAATATTTAAAACAAAGAATATTAGATTCTGGATAATATGGACAATAAAAATCTTCTCTTTCATTTAAAAGTTTGTATAACTCTTTTGACTTTTCAAAGCTATTCTCTATATAATTAGTAATATTTTTTTCTCCTTTTAGAGCAAATGTCCAGAAAAGTTTTGGGCCAAGTGGGGATTTTGTGCACTCTATAGTATACGGCATTGTATCCATTCCAATTACATCTTCTTTATGGAAAACATAACTTCCTTCTTGAATAAAATTCTTGATCTGGTGATTATAATTTTTGAATAAAACAGCAGTGCATAATGAGGGTACTCTCATCATTTTATGAGCATCCCAAATTACAGAATCAGCTTTTTCAATTCCTTTTAGATTATGTTTCTCTTTTTTAGAAAGTAAAGCAACTGCCCCATGAGCAGCATCTACATGAAACCAAATATTTTTTTTCATACAAAATTCAGCCATTTCATATATTGGATCAAATAACCCAGTGGATGTGGCACACGCGTTTGCAACAATGGCCATAACTTTTTTTCCTTCTTTTGTTACTTTTTCATATATTTTGTAAAGCTCTTCCATTATACATTTTTCTTTTTCATCAACTGGAATTGGAACAAATGAATTAGAACCCATGCCCATTATTGATAAAGATCTTGAAATACAGTAATGAGCTGAACTTGCACCTAAAACAACTAAATTATTTTGATTGCCATGAATCCATGAATTAGGAGAGATATTTGCTCTTGCAGCTGATAAGACAGTTAAATTGGCAATTGACCCTCCATGTGTTAGGAAACCACTTCCAACACTATCACTGTGTTTAAAATCATATAAATCATCCCCTTTAAACCAATTTAATTTTTTTAACATCCAATTAATCATAAAACTTTCAATTACAGAAGCTGAGGGCCCCATTTCATACAAAGAACTTGGATTATTTATAGTTCCATGAATCATTTCAGGGATTCCAGATAAATCTTGTGGCACAGCAACTTGATGCCCCATATATCTTGAGTTTTTTAAATGATTTGTGTTTGATAAATAGTTTTTTATAAATGCCATCATAGAATCAACATTTTTAAATCCATCTTTTAAATTGTTTTTTAAATTAAGTTGATTGGCAATTTTTTTTGGGTTTTTTTGTTGTAAGACATGCTCCTTTTCACTTATATAACTGCTTAATATCATTGAAACTTTAGCATGTATTTCATTAAATTCAATTTGGCCTTTCTTTAAAAGTTTTTTACTGTTCATTTATCGATTCATTTAATAAATTTAAATTAAATACAAAGATTATATTTGATTAAAATATAATACAAATTTGTCTTATGTAATAATTTTAATGGGAGTAAGTGGTTGTGGAAAAACAACAATAGGAACTTTACTTTCAATTGAAACTGGAATTAAATTTATAGATGCGGACTTTTATCATTCAAAAAAAAATAAAACAAAAATGAAAAAGGGCATACCTCTTAATGATTTGGATAGAAGTTTTTGGTTAAACAAAATAAATTCAGAGCTAATTAAGTATTCAAAAAAATCAGTGATATTAGCATGTTCTGCTTTAAAAGAAAAGTATAGATTGAAATTGATTAAAGGAATTGAACAAAAGGTTTATTGGTTTCTTTTAAATGGAGGGTTTAAATTAATATACCAAAGGTTAGAAAATAGAAAAAATCATTTTATGTCGAAGAAGTTATTAAAAAGTCAATTTGATATTCTTGAAATTCCAAATTATGGGATTGAAATTAATATATCTGAAAAAAAAGAGGACATTATCAATAAGATTATAAAACATATATAATGAAAAAACTATCTGATTGGGGAATAATAGGTTTGGGCATTATAGGGAGTAATCTTGCAATGAATTTTTCAAAAAAAGGATTTAAACTATCAGTTTATAATAGATCTATAAAAGGACTGGAAGAAAATGTTGCTAAAAATTTTGTCAAAAAAAATAATAATTTAAAGGATATAAACCCTTTTGATAATATTAGTTATTTTGTTAAGAGTATTGAAAAACCTAGGAAAATATTGATTTTAATTCCCTCTGGTCCTCCAATTGATGATGTCATTGAATCTTTATTAAAATATATATCAAAAGGAGATATAATTATTGATGGGGGAAACTCCTATTTTAAAGATACTGAGAGAAGAGAACTTTTCTTAAAAACTAAAAAAATAAACTTTCTTGGAATAGGTATTTCGGGAGGTTTAATGGGAGCAAGGAATGGCCCTTCAATTATGATAGGTGGATCAAAGGTAGTTTGTAATAAAGTTGAAAAAGACTTAAAAAAAATATCAGCAGTCAACCATTTAAACAAATATTGTTGTGGTAGAGTTGGTCCTTCTTCATCTGGACATTATGTAAAAATGATCCACAATGGTATTGAATATGTTGAAATGCAATTAATTGCAGAGTGTTACGATTTTATGAGAAGAGAAATGAATTTTGATAATCATAAAATTTCTAATGTTTTTAAAAATTGGCTAAAAACAAACTCTAATAGTTATTTATTAAAGATTTCATCAGAGATATTAAAATCTAAGGAAAATGGTTCATTTATTATAGATAAAATCAAAGATCAATCTGAAAATAAAGGAACTGGTATTTGGGCAGTTATTTCAGGAATAGAACTAGGTGTTCCAAATACTTTAATGACCCTTGCTTTAAGTTCAAGGTATATTTCTTTTCAAAAGGAAATAAGAGAGAAAAATTTTAGACTTAGAAAGAAAAACAAGACAAAAGTTAAAATTTCTATTAATGATTTAAAATTAGTTTATGATTTTTCTAGAATTATAAATTTTTATCAAGGGATCAATGTATTAAAAGCTGCAAGCAATAATTATAATTGGAAATTGAATTTATCTAATATTGCCTTTATATGGTCTGATGGATCAATTTTGAAATCTGATTTATTATTTATTTTAATAAAAAGTTTAAATAAACAAATGGATATATTAAATAGTAAAATAGTTAATGAAGATTTTATTTCTAAATACAATAAAATCAAAAGTGTAACTAATACTATGCAAAAGGGGAATACTCCATTGTTACTACTTTTAAATTCAGTTGTGTTTTTTGAATTAATTACCCAAAAATCAGGAACCGGAAATTTAATTCAGGCTCAAAGAGATTATTTTGGATCTCATGGGGTTAAATTAATTAAGAGTAATAAAATTTTAAAATATAATTGGAATCATTTTATCACCTAAACTAAGATAAGTTTCCCCTGGAGATTGAGACCATAGAGTCAACAAATTTATCTAATTCATCAACATTTGTAAAAATATTGGGACTAATTCTACAACCTTTAACATTTCCTTCGTTTATAGCTACAGTAAATATTTTGTATTTTTTCATTAGAATATCGGCTAATTTGTTGGGGGCTATATTTTTTACTCCGATATTACCTATTCCGCAACTTCTATGTTCTTCGAAAGGAGTATTAATAATAATGTTTTTAATGTTTTTCAATCGTTTAGCCCAATAGTTTTTTATATATCTTAATCTTTTTTCTTTTCTTTTAATCCCTATCCATTCTAAATAATCAATACTATTATTTATAGCTAAATCAGTATGAACAGGATGAGTTCCTATGTGATTCAGCCTTTTTATATCATTAGAGTTTTTATTTGAGTTTGCTAATAAAGGCCAAATTTTTGAAATTTTATTTTTTTTAACGTGAAGTAAACCAGCTCCAAGGGGTGTGGCAAGCCATTTATGAAGACTTGATCCATAATAATCACAATTAAAATCGGAAATTTTAAAGTTAAAATGACCTACGCAATGAGCTCCATCAACCATTACATCTATTCCATAGCTATGAGCCATATCACATATTTTTTTAATAGGCAATATTTGACCAGTAATATTAATCATGTGACAAACCATTATTAATTTTGTTTTTGAAGTAATTTTGGACTCATATAGTTTTACTATTTCTTCGTCTGATTCTGGATGATTTGGGATTGAAATTATTCTGTTTACAACCCCATATCTTTCGCTAATTTGTTCAAACATTGACCTCATGGTTCCATAGTCTTGTCTAGCAAAAATAGCTTCGTCATTTTTTTTCCAAGGAAACCCACTAATTATAAGATCTAATGATTCTGTGGTATTTCTAGTTATGCATAGTTCGTCAGATTTTGATCCAAAAACAGAAGCTAACCTTTTTGTTATTTTATCTTTGTTATCTACTTGATTATTTCTCATGTAATAAGAACCTTCGTAATTAACCATTTTTACATGTTGAATAAAATTATCTAAAATTGGTTTTGGAATTATATTATAATAACCACTTTCAAGATTAATGTAATTGGGTTTTAGTTTATAATGAGATCTAATTTCTTCCCACAATTTTTGGTCACTCAATTTTTTTGGAAGTATCTCTTTTAGACCAATATAATTTATTTGTTTAGTTGGAATTATAAGTGGAGCAAGACTTAAGTTTCTTATAGTTTTTAAAAAAGATCTTTTATTCATCAATGAAATTTAAAAGATTACTTTAATAAAAATAATAAAATTAAACTTTAGATTGTTTTTAAAATAGTTTTTATAATTAGTTATTTAATACTTAAATTGAGAAAAATTATAAAATTGAATTTTTTAAAATATATCACAAGCTTTTTTTTATTTATTCTCTTTGTTTGTCAATTAAATTCTCAAACTAAAAACAGTATTGATAATATTAATGATGGGCCTTATATTCTTATAAAAAAGAAAAAATTAATTGAAAAGAGAATAGTTAATGGAAAAGTATTTTCAAAAGATCTCTCCCTTGATCAATATAAAATTGAGTATCCACCAGAAAAATCATATTACAAGAATGTTTCAAAAATAGTTTGTATTAGTGATATCCATGGTCAATATGATTTAGCTTTAAATATTTTAAAAAATAATAAAATAATAGATGATAACCTTAAATGGAATTTTGGAGATGGTCATATGGTTATTGTTGGCGATATTTTTGATCGCGGAGATAAAGTGACAGAATTACTTTGGTTTGTTTATTATTTAGAAGAACAAGCCAAAAAAGCCGGTGGAAAAGTACATTATTTGCTTGGTAATCATGAATATATGGTTTTAGAAAATGACTTGAGATATATTCATAAGAAATATGAGAAAACTACAGAGTTGTTAGGAAGAACAATTACTGATTTATTTGATAAAAACACAGTTTTAGGTAGGTGGTTAAGATCAAAATCTACAATATTAAAAATTGATGATAAAATTTTTGTTCATGGAGGTTTGTCCAAAAAATTCATTGACAATGAAGATTATAGTATTGAAAAATCGAATGATTTTTTGAGAGAGTGGCTGGAAAAGCCGATGTTTAGATCAAGATCTGTTTTGTTTGACTATAAAAAACATCTAGGTCCAGATGGTCCTTTATGGTATAGAGGCTATTTTTTTGATAATTTAAATGAAAAACATATAGATTCAATCCTAACAAAAAACAGTGTTAATCATATAATTGTTGGACACACTACAAATAGAAAAATTCTTAAATTTTATAATAAAAAAATCATTAACGTTGATTCAAATATTAAAACTGGAAATTACGGAGAATTATTATTGATTGAAAAAAATAGTTTTTCAAGACTAACTTCATATGGAAAAAAGATTGAATTATAATTAATTGACAATCATAGTTTTATTTTTAATTTATTTGATAATTACTATTTTAGCACTAAAATTTATTCATAAATGAAAGATTTAAAGTATCTTTTTGCTTATACAATACCTCTTTCAACTTATGTTTCTTTTTACCTAGGAGGATATTTTTCCTTTCTTACTTTAGTGTATGCGTTTATTTTAATTCCCATACTTGAGCTTATATTGAATGAAACTGATAGAAAATATTCTGAGAATGAAAAAGAAGACAGACTGAAGAATTTTTTATTTGACGGTATGCTTTATCTAAATTTACCAATTGTATTTATTCTTCTTTCATACGGTTTAAATAAATTAATTGTAAACAGTTATGAAACATATGAAATAATAGGTTTAATATTTTCTTTAGGAATTTTATTAGCAACTAATGCAATAAATGTAGCTCATGAATTAGGCCATAGAAAAAATATATTAGATAGAAATTTATCTAAGCTATTATTTTTACCCTGTCTATATATGCACTTTTATTTGGAACATAATTTAGGACATCATAAAAATGTTGGAACACAGGAAGATCCTGCAACTGCAAGATATAATCAGAATTTATTTCATTTTTGGATTGAATCTGTAATCAAACAATATTTTAATGCTTGGACAATACAATTAAGACTTCTCAGTATGGAGAAAAGAAGTTTTTTTTCAGTAAAAAATGATATGTTTTTTTACACAATATTTCAGACAGGTTATTTGATATTCTTATTTCAAATTTTTGGTTTAATGGGAATGCTTTACGGAATTATAGTTGCAGTCATTTCGTTTTTATTTCTTGAAACTATAAATTATATAGAACATTATGGATTAAAAAGAAAAAAACTTCCTTCAGGAAGATATGAAAGAGTTGAAAAATTTCATTCATGGAATTCTAATCACATAGTTGGAAGAATTGTTTTATACGAACTTACACGTCATAGCGATCACCATTATAAGTCCAATAAAAAATATCAAATTTTAGAAAATATTAATGAAAGCCCACAGTTGCCTTTTGGCTATCCAACGTCTATGCTATTGGCAATCTTTCCTCCTTTATGGTTTCATATTATGAACAAAAGGATACCAAAAGATATGATGTCTTAAACTTATAATTTCATAAATTATAATGGAAAGAAATCCAGAAGAATTTTTAAAGAGAAAGTTTAAAGAGAAGTCTTCAAAATTGTTTAAACTTTTTTTTATTATTTTTTTGATTGTAATAACAGCTGTACTATTAATTTATTTTTTTTAATAAATAAAAAATGAGACAATCTTTTAGATGGTTTGGTCCAGATGATTCTGTAAAACTAAGTTATATAAAACAAGCTGGTGCAAGTCATGTTGTTACAGCATTACACCATATTAATAATGGGGACATATGGACAGTCAATGAAATTAAGCAAAGAAAAAAAGTAATTGAAGCGAATGGTTTAAAATGGACAGTAGTTGAGTCACTTCCTGTTCATGAGGAAATAAAAAAAAGATCTAAATTGTGTATGACATATATAAACAATTATATTAAATCATTAAAAAACCTTTCAAGATGTGGAATAAAAACTGTATGCTATAATTTTATGCCCGTTTTGGATTGGACAAGGACATTATTAGAAAAAAGACTTAATGATGGTTCTAAAACAATGGAATTCAATAAAACTGCCATAAATGCTTTTGATCTCTTTATTCTCAAGAGAAAAAAATCTAAAGAAAATTTATCAAAAAAGGAAATAAATAATGCTAAAGTCTATTTTAATAATCTTGATTATGATCAAATTGAAAAGTTAACAAAAAGTATCGTTTCTGGATTACCTGGTTCTGAGGAAAGTTATGACTTATCTCAATTTTCAAAAAGAATTAGTGAATATGATGGTATTAGCTGTGATATTCTAAGGTCAAATCTTATTAATTTTTTATCTTATATTATTCCTGTTTGTGATAAATACGATATTAAACTTTGTATTCATCCAGACGATCCTCCTTTTTCAATTTTTGGATTGCCAAGAGTTGTTAATAGATATGATGATTTACTTAATATATTCAACTCTTTTTCTTCCATTAATAATGGATTGACTTATTGTACTGGATCTTTTGGAGCTAGATCGGATAATGATTTAATCAAAATTTTTAAAGGTTTTTCAGAGAGAGTACATTTTATTCATCTAAGAAATATCAAAATTACTAAAGAAGGCTCTTTTGTTGAGTCCAATTTATTAGAGGGAGATATCGATATAATTTCAATAATAAAAATGATACTTTATGAAGAAAGTAATAGATCAAAGAAAGGGATTAAAGAAAATGAAATTTATATTAGACCAGATCATGGTTTAGAAATTTTAGATGATATTTCTAAAAAGAATAATCCTGGATACTCAGCAATAGGGAGGTTAAAATCCCTAGCCGAGATTAGAGGAATATATTTAGCTTTATCATCCTAAAATATATTTTCACATACGAGTTATTAGGCAACTAATTTGCTTTTAGACTTCCAAATGACTCTCATAGACTTATTAAAAGGTTTCTTTCTTCTTAGCTCTGCGTAATGTTCTCTTAAATTTAATTGTTGATCTGCCTTCATTTTAATTTTTATTATAGTATTGTTAATAAAACTACCTTTTGATTAAATATATCACAAAAATAATAATAATTTAAATATTTTTATTAAACAAAAGCAGCCTATTTTGTCGATTTATTGGATTATCAATAATTATTAATAGGGTTTAAATTTACCACAACAAAAAGATTTACTGTATGCTGATTATTTAAAAAAAAGCAAGAATTTTTGTTAATAATTATACTCTATTAATTTTAAGGCAAGTTAAATATAAACCCTATGATACCAATTATTATTAATATACGAATAAACCATCCGTAAACACGTTGATCATTTTTATTATATCGGTCTTTTTCTTTTAAATAATAAAACAAAAAAATAAAAGCAATAAACCAAAACCAAACAATGAATAATATAGAGATATAATAGTCTTCTATCATAGAGTTGAAATTAACTATAATTTTTTTAAAAAGCCCAATAACTAAATTAGAAATATATCTCTAATTATATATTTTAACACATCATCAAAAGTATTATAATACTTATATAATACTTCTAGAATTATGTTTTTTATATTTTAAAAGGATTATTAAAAGCATCGAATCCCCAAAGAATTGGAAGTATAAAATATACCATTAATAAAATAACAATTATGGAAATAAAATTCATTAACACACCAACTCTTACCATATCAGACATTTTTAAATAGCCCGATCCAAAAACAACAGCATTTGGGGGAGTAGCAACTGGAAGCATAAATGCACATGACGCTGCAATTGTTGCACCTACCATAAGTATATAAGGATGTACTCCAAGTATAACTGCTGTTGGCGCTAGTATAGGCAACAACATGGCTGTAGTGGCTAAGTTGGAGGTAATTTCTGTTAAAAAATTTACAGCAGCGATCACTACTAGAAGTATAAGGAAAACTGAAAACCCTTCTAATTGAACCATATTTTGAGCAATCCAAGTAGCCAGTCCACTAGATTGAAAACCTTGGGCAATAGCTAAACCTCCACCAAAAAGTAATAAAATTCCCCATGGTAATTTAACTGCATCCTCCCAATTCATAATTTTTACTTTTTGACCTGATTTATTGTTTGTTTGAAATATAAATAATGATATTCCAGATATTAAGGCGATAATGGAATCATCTAGATTAGGAAGAAAATTGTTTAAGAAAAATGTTCTGGTGATCCAAGCTATACCCGTTAAAATAAAAACGGTTAAAACAATTTTTTCTTCATAACTCATTGATCCTATATCTTTAAGTTGCCTATGGATTTCTTTTTTTCCTTCATCAAATTTATCTTGCTTAAATTTAAAGGCCACATTTGTTAAATAAACCCATGCAATAAAAAGGAGTATAATTGATATTGGGAGTCCAAACATGAACCATTCTAAAAAACTGATTTCAATATTGTATATTTCCTGAATAATCCCTGCAAAAACTAAATTAGGAGGAGTTCCGATTAGAGTAGCTACTCCACCTATAGATGCACTAAATGCAATGGAGAGCATTAAGGATTTACCAAAAATTAAATTTTCATTTTCGGGAGTATTTTTAAGATCTTTCATTTGTTTTATTATAGCAATACCAATGGGAAGCATCATTACTGAAGTTGCTGTATTTGAAATCCACATGGATAAAAATGCAGTGGCTACCATAAAGCCTAATATTATTTTTTTTATGTCAGTGCCGATTATTTTAATAATATTTAATGCAATACGTTTATGTAAATTCCATTTTTCTATTGAAAGAGCTAAAATAAATCCACCTAAATAAAGAAATACAAATCTATGACCAAAAGAAGAAGTGGTTTCTGATAGAGATAAACCATCTGATAATGGAAAAAGTATAATAGGCATTAAAGAAGTTGCTGCAATAGGAATGGCCTCTGTAATCCACCACACGGCTATCCATAATGTAGAGGCTAAAACAGCATTTCCTTCATCAGAAAGTCCCTCAAAATTTATAAAATATCGAGTTAAAAAGAATAATATCGGACCTAAAAAAAAACCTATCTTTTTAATATTCATAACTGTTTTTAATTTAAAAAAACTAAAAATATTTGTTTAATTTTCAAAAATACGATATATTTAATATGATACACCATACCTGAAAGAGCCATTCTTTTTTGTTAGATGGGTGATCCGTGTAGACTGGATCCTAAAATTATAGAGTCGCGGGTGGCGAGAACGCATCCTGAAAAATCGTTACATTTTAATTTTTTTAAATAAATACTGTTTAAATAAAGAGACATTATTTTAATAATAAATACACTATCGAATAAAATCAAAAAACAAGCAAATATGAAATTATGTAAACACTTTTTTTTATTCCTGTTTTCGTTTTTGATTTCTGTTGGAGTTTTTGCTCAAACCATATCAGGTTTGGTTCAAAGTGAAGATGGTCCTTTGCCTGGAGCTACTGTTCAAGTTAAAGGGACAAATACAGGAACAAGTACAGATTTTGATGGGAATTTTACAATTAGCGCATCTCAAGGAGATGTCCTAATTATATCTTATGTTGGATTTAATCCGCAAGAGATTACAGTAGGTCAAGAAGATACAATTGATGTTTTGTTGGCTATAGGAACTGAGTTAGAAGAAATTGTTGTAACAGGTTACGGAAGTGTTAAAAGACGTGAAGTTACTGGTTCAATAGCTTCTATTTCAGCTGAAAATATTGAAAGACTCCCTGTAACTGCCGTTTCTAATGCAATTCAAGGTCAGATGCCAGGTGTTCAGGTAACTGAAATTTCTGGTGAACCTGGAGTTGGAGCTCAGATTAGAGTTAGAGGAGTTGGATCCATAACTGCAGGAAATGAACCTTTATATGTTATCGACGGTTTTCCAATTAACAAAAATGTTGATATGGGAGTTACTGGAGATAATTTTAGAAGAGGAACGGGAAGATTTCGACCCCCGCCACCAAACCCTTTGGCTAATTTAAATCCAGCTGATATTGAATCAGTTCAAGTTTTAAAAGACGCTTCTGCTGCAGCTATATATGGTTCTCGAGGATCAAATGGCGTCGTAATTATTACAACCAAGACAGGTTCAGAAGGTGGTGAACCATCCTTTTCTTATAATACATATGTTGGAACACAATCATTAGCAAATAAATTAGATCTAATGAATGCCGAGCAACATAATGAATTTGTAAGAGATGCTGCAAATAATTATTGGATAAGTAGAGGTGGTAGCGCAAGTGATCCTAACAGTGTAAGAAATTTTAGTACTGCTAGAATTCCAACTGAAGTATTAAATTGGGATGGAACTGATACTGATTGGCAAGATGAAATTTTTAAATCAGCATTAGTAATTAATCACCATTTGTCGGCTTCAGGAGGGACAGAAAAATCAAGGTATTATGTTTCTGGTAATTATTTTGATCAAGATGGTATTATTGATAAAACAAATTTTCAACGATATAGTTTAAGAGCTAATTTTAATGTTAATGTAACTGATGACTTTAGATTTGGAGTAAATATTGCACCATCATATACTTCTTCAGATAAACTCCCTGCAGGTTCACCATATTTTGCTAGACCTCCAGGAATTGTATATGCTGCAATGGTAGCATACCCATCAGTAAAACCTTATAACGCAGATGGCACTCCTAACCAATTAGATGGTCAATCCTATTTAAGGGACGAAACAGAAAGAACAACTTTAGCAACAACTGCTAGTAATCCGTTAGCAATTATTGAAGGAGTTGATGATAACTTAAAACAAAATCGAACCTTTGGAAATATTTTTGCAGAGTACGACATTATGGAAGGATTAACTTTTAAAACTTATTTTGGAGTTGATGTCAATAATTATAAAAGAAATTTTTATAGAAATAGTAGTTTATTGTATAGAACTTCAAAGACAGGTGAAACTTATGGTCAATCAAGTTCTTCTGAAAGTCTGAATTGGCTTACCGAACAAACCCTTACATATGAAAAACAGCTAGATGATAATCACAAAATTAACGTGTTATTAGGATATACTGCTCAAAAGGAAAAGATTGATATTAATACAGTTGTAGCTGATAACTACCCAGATGATCTTGTTCAAACAATAAGTGGAGGTCAGTTGGCTTCTGGTACGGCCCTACAAGAAGAATGGTCATTACTATCTAATATTGCTCGTATTAATTATGGTTTTCAAGACAGAATTTTACTTTCAGCTTCATTTAGAGCTGACACCTCCTCTCGATTTGGAGAGGGTAATAAAACAGGATATTTTCCTGCAGCCTCAATTGGATATAGACTTTCTGAGGACCTCAGTGCTAGCTGGCTTACTGATTTGAAATTAAGAGCTAGCTATGGAGAAACTGGAAACTTTTTAATCCCTAATTATGCTTCTATAGGTCTTTTGTCTACGTCTGATTATCCTTTTGGTGGAGACTTAGATAGTGGTCTTGGTTCACGAACCATAAGTAATTCAAATTTAGGATGGGAAAAAACACAATCTTATAATATAGGTGCGGATTTTTCTCTTTTTGATAATAGAATTTATGGACAAGTTGAATATTTCCAAGCTAATACAACAGATTTATTGTTAGCAGTGCAAGTTCCTTCTGCACTTGGTTTTTCTTCAGCAATTCAAAATATTGGAGAAGTTGAAAATAAGGGTTTTGAATTCATTGTTTCTAGTAGAAACACAGTAGGGACTGTAAAGTGGAGAACTGATGTTAACTTTTCTACAATTCATAATGAGGTTAAAGCACTAGGTCCTGATGGAGAGCCTATATATAGTCGAGGAGGTGCAGGAATTCGTCATATAACTGAAATAGGAAGCCCAATTGGTAGTTATTTTGGATATAAAGTTGATAAAGTATACATGAATCAAGCTGAAATTGATGCAGATCCTGTTCCTGATAAAATTGCTACACCTCGTCCAGGATATTTCAAATGGCAAGATGTAAATGGTGATGGTCAAATTGACTCTGGTGATAGAACAGTAACTGGAAATTATATCCCTGATTTTTATTATGGAATAAATAATGAAATTGAATATCAAAATTGGAATCTATCTTTTTTAATACAAGGAGTTGAGGGAAGTGAAATTCTTAATTTAGTAAAAAGACACATTGGTAATAATGCTGGAAACTTTCAACAATTTGCTTATGCCACTGATAGATGGCGCTCTGAGGCTGATCCTGGAAGTGGTGCACACCCAATTGCACTTCGTGCAGGTAGTCAAAACAATAGACAATCTGATTATCAAGTAGACGATGCATCATATATAAGGTTAAGGAACGTTACTTTAGCCTATAATTTTCCAAAAAGTCAATTAGGAAATACTATAGATCGTTTGAGACTTTATTTAACTGGTACTAATTTGTTAACCATAACAGATTACCCAGGATATAATCCTGAAGCTAATAATCAAGAAGACAACTTACTTGTTCAGGGGGAAGACTATGGAACATATCCATTGCAGAAAAAGCTGACTTTAGGTATTAATATTAACTTTTAAATTTGAAAAAGATGAAAATAAAAAATATACTTAGTATTATAATTTTAATAGGTTTTATGTCTTGTTCAAAAGAATTTACAGACTTATCACCTATATCGGAAAGAAACACAGGAAGTTTCTTTACAACTGCCAACGATATGGAGGTCGCAGTTACTGGGGTCTATAATAGTTTATTATCTCAAGGAGTTTATAATGAAGCAATTTGGATATTAAATGATTTAAGGTCTGACAACAGTTTTTGGACTGGAGGAGGACTTGCTGAAGCAATTATTCGGTATGATGATTTTGAAGAGACAACCACAGATTATGTTGGAAGGGATGCTTGGATAGCTCATTATGAAGGTATAGGTAGAGCCAATATAGTTTTAGATAAAATTGAAGATATTGAAATGGATACTTCACAAAAAAATCGACTTATTGGAGAAACTCTATTCTTAAGATCTCTTCTATATTATAACTTAGCAACAACTTTTGGGAATGTTCCATTGATACTTGAAGCAACTAAATCAGTTTCAGATGGAGATGATCATACTCAAGTTCCTGCAAATCAGGTTTATAATCAAATTGTAACAGATTTGACTAATGCAGAATCAAAATTACCATCAACTGCATCTAAGGGAGGTAGAGCAACAAGCGGTGCTGCTGCAGCTCTTCTTGGTAAAGTTTACTTAACCCTTGGAGATAAATCTAATGCAGCAAGTGCATTAAAAAGAGTTACTGGTTACAGCTTAGTTGATAATTACGCAGATCTTTGGGGTGTTGCAAATGAATTTAATAAAGAATCAATTTTTGAAGTTAGTTATGAAAGCGGATATGGTTCTTTAGGAAATTTGTTTACTAGTGCTTTAAATGCAGAATTAGCAATAACCGTGACATCAGGTTCAAGAAATTGGCCTGACCCAAGTCTTGTTGCTGCTTATGAAGAGGGTGACACAAGAAAGGATGCTACTATTAAAGGTGTTGGAGACCAATTTATAGATTTTGGTGGAGGAAATGGTTATTGTATAAAGTATGGTGCCACTAATCCGTCTACTGATAATGACGGTCCAAATAACTGGGTTGTTCTAAGATATGCAGACGTTTTACTTATGCTAGCTGAAGCTATTGGTGAGTCCGATGAATCTTATGGATATATTAATCAAGTAAGAGCTAGGGCTGGTCTTGGACCAATAAGTGCTTCAACTCCTGGAACATTTTCAGAAAAGCTTCTTCATGAGAGAAAGGTAGAATTAGCATTTGAAGGCCATAGATGGCCAGATTTAAAAAGGTTTGGAGTTGCAGCCTCTGTAATGTCATCAATTGGTGTTGATATTAAAGGAAGATTAAATCTTGCAATTCCTCAAAGGGAAATGGATATTAATAGTTCATTTACTCAAAATCCTGGATATTAATTAATAAAAATACATTTGTCAATAATTAAAGACTGAGTGATTTTAATCACTCAGTCTTTATATCTAAAAATAAAAATTTATGAAAAATATAATTTTCTTTATTTTGGCTTTTACATTAATTCAAGGTATTCAAAGTCAAGAAAAAAAACTAAATATTATTGCTATAGGAGCTCATCCTGATGATTGTGATTATAAATTTGGTGGAACAGCAGCATTATTTGCTAAAATGGGACACAATGTAAAATTTTTATCTCTTACCAACGGGGATGCAGGTCATCAATCTGAAGGTGGTGGTGCTTTAGGTAATAGACGAAGAGCAGAATCCAAAAATGCTGGAAATGCTTTAGGCATAGCTGAATATCAAACTCTTGATAATCATGATGGAGAGTTAATGCCTTCTCTACAAGTAAGACATCAGGTAATTAGAGCTATTAGAAAATGGAATGCCGATATTGTTTTAGGGCTAAGACCGAATGATTATCATCCAGATCATAGAAATGCAGGAAAAGTTGTTGTTGATGCTTCATATATGGTTATTGTTCCTAATGTTTGTCCTGACACCCCTCCATTATCAAAAAATCCACTTTTTCTTTATATGGAAGATCGTTTTGACAAACCCTATCCTCATCAACCTGACGTTGTGGTTGCAATTGATGAAGCAATTGAGTTAAAAATTGACGGCTTACATGCTCACACTTCCCAAATGTATGAGTGGCTTCCTTGGACAAGAGGAGGAGATGCTAATGTAGCAACAATTCCGACTTCGGATAAAAAACGAAGAGAATGGTTGTCTAAAAGAGTTAAAAAAAGGTCAAGTATTGGTGACTTGCTTGAACCAAATGATATAAACTCAAAAAAAAGAGCTTCTCTAATTAAATGGTATGGAAAGGATTATGCTAATAAAGTCAAGTATATAGAATCATTTGAAGTAGCTGAATATGGAATGCAACCAACTGATCAAGATTTAAGAAAATTTTTTCCTATGTTGAAAAAATAATTTAATTAAAT
>CETH01443823.1_pt1 | contig 45018 bp, 40 predicted proteins | sample 361461 | NCBI WGS metagenome assembly CETH01 (sample SAMEA2622695, study PRJEB7988) | marine metagenome | isolation source: saline water (ENVO:00002010), including
TGGTACTTTGTCTTAAGGCATGGAAGAGTAGGTCGTTGCCAGGATTTCTGCTATAGTAATATTAGTGAATACATTTTCAATTATAATACCAGTATATAACGAACAAGATAATATATATAATTTGATTTTGGAAATTAAAAAAGAATTAAGTAATTTATATAAATATGAAATAATAATTGTAGATGACTCTAGCACAGATCAAACACAATCTACTCTTGCTAAATTAAATAAAGAATTTAGTGTAAATATAATTTTAAATAAAATAAACGAAGGTCAAAGCAAATCAATTCTTAATGGCATAATGCATGCTAAAAACGATATAATTATTACGATTGATGGAGACGGGCAAAATAATCCCCGAGATATTAAGAATTTAATAAATACTTTTTTAACAAAAAAATATGATTTAGTTGCAGGTATTAGAAAAAAAAGAAAAGATAATTATATAAAAAAAATTTCATCTAAAATTGCAAATTATATTAGAGCTAAATATTTAGATGACAATTGTAGTGATACAGGATGTGCTTTAAAAATTTTTAATAAAGAAATATTCTTAGAATTCCCTTTTTTTGATGGAATACATAGGTTTTTACCAGCTTTATTTAGAGGTTTTGGTTATAAAATTTTTTTTGTTGATGTGGATCACAGATTTAGAATGTCAGGAAAATCTAAATATGGGACAATTAATAGATTGTTTAAAGGTATTAAAGATATGTTTTATGTAAAAAAATTAATAAAATTAAAATCAACTAAGATTAGAAAATAATTCAAACATTGTTTCAAAGGTATCAAATTTTCTATCTTCCTTCTTAATACAATAATCAAACGCTAATGCAGCCTGTAAAAGATTCATTTTTTTTCCATCGAGTATTTTTAAATTATTTTTACTTGCAGTTTGTAAAAGAAGTGTTGGAGAAGGATCATAAATTATATCATAAATAATTGCACTTTTTTTTATATATTTAATAGAATTTAAATTTATAGGCATTTTATGTCGTGATTTATTGGAGCCTAAAATTGTACAATTAATAATTATGTCAAATTTATTAATTTCATCATTAAATATATTCCAATTAAGCCAATTACTTTCTAATAATTCAGCATAAGATTTAGCTTCAATTGACCTACTAGAAATATAGATATTTTTTTTATTATTAATATCTTTAGCAAAAAAAGCTGCAACTGCTTTACCAGCACCCCCCATTCCAAGAATTAGTGTTTTTCTATTTAAAATAGATTTATAAGTGTTGTTAAAGGCCTCTAAAGATGCTTCACCATCTGTATTTGTTGCAGTTAGCTCACCAGAATTATTTCTATACAAACAATTCACAGCACCAATTTTAGATGTTTCAATAGATGTATTATTTTTTAATAACTTAAATATTTTTTCTTTATAGGGCACAGCTATTGCCCCACCTAAAAAAAATTTATTTTTATTAAGCAAAAAAATTAGTTTTTCTAAATTTTTATCAGCAACATCAAATGAAAGCATATTGCAATTAATTTTGTTTTTTTTAAATGTATAATTCCATAATATGGGTGATCGAGCACCTTCAGAAGGATTTCCTCCAATTATTGCAGTAAAGTATTTTTTTTCATCAAAAACTAAATCGTTTTCTATTAAATCACTTATCTTCACTTTTTTTAAAGAATAACTTTTTTTTCAAAAATATTAGCTGTTTGATTCATTTTTTTTAATAATTTTGAAAAATGATCGTAATTTATTGGCTGCAAAGGATCTACTGCTGAATTTTCTGGATCTGGATGAACTTCCAACATAATCGCATCTGCCCCTGCTGCGATTGATGCTAAAGTCATTGGCTCAACCCATGGTCTCCAAAATGTAGCATGAGAGGGATCTACAGCTATAGGTAAATGTGTAATTTCTTGTGCCGCTGGCACTACTTGTAAATCTAATAAAAATCTCGATGTTTCGCGGTGTGTATGTGGAACAGATACTCCTCTTTCACAAAGTATGACTTTGTCATTGCCCTCATAAAGAATATATTCAGCTGCACCTAACCAGTCTCTTAAAGAAGCACCATAATGTCTTTTTAACATAATTGGTTTACCTGTTTTGGCACAGGCTGATATTAAAGGGTAATTTTGCATATTTCTTGATCCAATTTGTAAAATATCAGCGACCTCACATATTAAATCCAAATATTTTTCTTCCATAATTTCAGTTATTATAGGCATAGAAGTATTTTTTTTTGCATTACTTAGCCATTCAATACCGTCTTCTCTAGTTTCAGTATATTTTTTGCTTCTATAGGGGAAAGTTAAAGGTTTAAAAGCGCCCCCTCTTAAAAAATGTCCACCAGCTTTTTTTATATTTATAGCACAGTCTAGAATTAATTCTTTGCTTTCTACCATGTTTGGACCAGCAAAAACTGGTATGTGACTTCCTCCAAATTCAATACCACTAATTTTTATTTTTGATTTATGGTCTGGATGTTTTTTTGCTACTAAAGGAAACTTACTTTTTATATCATCATTAGATATATCCTTGCCAGGTATCTTGTTTTCAATCATTATTTTCCCAGTTGTTTGGAGAGATTATTACCACCAACTTTTACCCATTTATTTATTTCATTACTTTTATATAGGGCATTTACAAATTCACAAGTTTTTATTGTTGTCTCAACAGGTACTGGTGATGCAATTTTTTTATTTAAAATATTTTTAATAATTTTATTAATTAAAATTATGTGACTATTTCCATAACCATTTTCAATATTTTCAGAATATTTTTTTTTAATATATGCAAAGTTTTTGTTACCTTTTACAAACTCACATTTTTCAATTTTATTTAGCCCAATTCCTCCAATTTCAATTATACCTTTCTCACCAACAATTGATATAGATGCCTCAAAATCTCTTGGTCTAGCAGCTGTTGTGGCCTCTATTGTGCCTAAACTTTTATTTTTAAACTCTACAATTGAAACTAAAGTATCTTCGGCCTCTAATTTGTTTAATCTTTTTGTAGCTATTGAACATACTTTATTAATGGGACCCAAGATCCATGAAATGCAATCAATATGATGTATTGCTTGTTGATTAATTACACCCCCATCCATTTTCCACGTACCATGCCATTCGTCATTGTAATATGCATTATACCTGCACCATCTTAATCTTACAGATGAACTAACTATTTTACCAAAATTACCATTATCAATATTTTTTTTTAAGAATTGCACAGCTGGATTAAATCTATTTTGATAAGCTGTACAAGCTATCACTTGATTTTTTTTAGCCAAAGTAGATATTTTTTTAATTTCATTAGGAAAAAAAGCAGTAGGTTTTTCAATTAAAACATTAATTTTTTTTGAAATTATATATTTAGCTTGTTTGTAATGATAACCTGAAGGAGTTAATAAAAATATTAAATCAAAATTTGTATTTTTTAACATTTTATTAATTGAATTATAATAATCACATTTAAAATGTGAAGATAATAATTTAGCTTTATTTAAATTAATATCACAAACTGCTAAAACAATGTAGTTAGTTATTTTTTTTGATAACAATAATTTTTTATAATGTTCAGATACTCGTCCACAGCCTATAATTCCAATTTTAATCTTTTTCATTTTTCATTTATCAATTTTGAAATTTTTTTTAGATTTGAATAGTCTTTTTTGTTTCTAATTTGTAAATTTGAAATGTTAGATTCAATTTCATATTTTGCAATATTTTTACCAAAATAAGAATTTTCTCTAATATATTTGGCATAAGTTATAAAACATAATCCGAACAAACTTATCAAATTTAAATTTTTTTTAAAGTGTCTGGGAATAAAATTACTTTCATTAATACTAATTTTATTATCTTTATTCGTTACAAATATATTTCTTGCTTCGGGGTACACAGCTATAATACTATCTGAATGTGTTTTTTTTAATTTTAATAGCATTTTATCTATAGTATTTTTTGGTCTAAAGGGTTGAGAAGGATCCATAACTACAATTATATCTTGCTCACCAAACTTTTTTTCAATACTTTCAAGGCAGTTGTATATAATATCTCCTATTCCTACTATGTCACTTTTTAAAAATTTAGGTCTTAAAAAAATTTTTTTTAAACTTTTTGATTTTATATTTTCTTTAATATTGTCATTATTTGTAGAAATAAAAATTTTATTATTAAATTGTGAATTTTCTGCTTCCATTAAAGTATAATTTAGAAGTGTTTTAGCTTGTGGAAGGGTTAAATTAGAATTATATGGAATTATAGTAGATATTTTTGATTTATTTAAATTCTTTAATTTATTTTTAGAAATGCCTTCAATTTCATCCATTATATTAGCTATACTTATTGCTCTTTCACTTTTTTGATTTTGATGAATACCATGATAATGATACACACTTGCATTGGGTTCATAAATTATTTGTAACCCATTATTAATTACTCTTTTCCCCCATTCTCTATCTTCAATATTTTTAATTTTTTCATTAAAGGTAAATTTTTTCCAAATTGTTTTTTGAAAGGCGCTATTAGCATTATGAAAAAAATAATCCTTTTTTTGTATTTTTTTATCTAAGCCAAATGTTAAAATTAAATCTCTTTTATCATTAGGAGAAGAAAAGCTTAGAGGTTCTTGCCGTCCATAAACTCCGGCTACATTTGATTTGTTTAGATTTTTAATTAATGTTTTAAGCCAGGAATTATTTTTTGGGATACAGTGTCCAGAAAGACATACTATAATATCTCCACTAGAATTTTTAATTCCTAAATTTATTGCTTTTCCTGGAAAAAATTTATTTATGTTTAAAATTTTAACTTTAAATTCTTTAGCTTTTTTTATAGTATTATCACTAGAATTGTTATCAACTAAAATTACTTCAAAGTTTTTATAAGTTTGACTAAATACTGCTCTTAAACAGCTAGTTATCCATTTCTCTTCATTTTTTACCCTAATGATTATTGACACTTTTGCATTTTTAATATTTTTTTTCATAAAATTTTTGGCAAATAATTTGGTTTATTTTTTTTAAAATATTCAAAAGTTTTTTTTACCAAATATAAATCATAATCTGAGTGAATATCTATATCAATTGGATTATGATTAATAATAAATTCAACTTTATCTCCTATTCTTTTACCGTTTCTCCATAATTTTGCTCTTGAGGCACAAAGTAGACCTGTGTCTTCTCTATAAATTGGTTGCTTCTGCTGTCTAGAACTATAAGTTTTCATTGAGTTGAGTATTCTTTTAAGATTTTTATTTTTATTGTGCCAATAATTTTTATGAGTTGGTCTAACGGAAAAGCAGCTATCAATATTTCGATTATTAATTAATTTATATACAGCTTTTTTTAAAGATAAAACTGTTCTAAAAATGTCAGTAGCAGTCATATATACACCGATGTCATATTTAATTTTTTTATATGTTTCGTATTCATTAAGCGCATTTTTAAGTGTTTCTTCTGTCGTAGAATAATCTTTTGCATATTTTTTTTTTCTTAAAAATGGCACATCAGCTCCATATTTTTTTGCTACTGATGCAATTTTTTTATTATCTGTAGATACTAAAATTGATTCAAATAAATTGCTTTGAATTGCAGTCCTTATAGGATAGGCTATTAGTGGATGGCCATTAACCAATTTAATATTTTTATCTTTTAATCCTTTAGAACCACCTCTTGCAGGAATAATGCAAATTATTTTTTTATTTTTAATCATTAAAAATTATTAAAAAAAAGTTCAAGATTTAGTACTTTCCAAATAAAGAACGAATTACCAAGCGATTTACTTTCATTGTAATTTTTATATTGTTGATAAAAATTGTCTTTATTAATTATATTATTATTAACTAAGTATCCATCAAAAATTATCTCTTTTATTTTATGGTAAAGTTCAATTTTTAACCATTCTCTTTGTGGAGCGGCTACATATTTTTTTTCTTTAAATAGCTTGTTATCAATATTAGCTCCTTCGAGATTTTCTTTAAGTAATTTTTTAATATTACCATTATTTATATGATTGTTAGTATCTAATTCATTTATCATCTCTACTAGTTCATGATCAAGAAAAGGGACTCTGGATTCAATACCGCTATTCATCGAGCATCTGTCTTGAAACATTAAAAGTTTTGGTAATTTTTTTTCCCAAATATCTAGTTTATTTACATTTTCTAAATGATTATTTTTAAAGATATAATTATTTGATTTAATTTTTATATCATTTAAGTTTTTTCCTGTAAGTGATTTACTAGATAAATGTGTACCATCAGGTGCTTGAGATCCATAAATTTTTTCTAACATTATTTTATCATCTTTTATATCCTCTGACAAATTTTCTCCTGTCAAGTTTTTCCATTTCATTATTTCGTATTTAGTTTTTTTGTCTAAATTATTTATTTTTAAATCAAGCAAGTAGGCATAAAAATAATATTTATATCCATAAAATATTTCATCAGCTCCTTCGCCAGATAAAATTACCTTCACATCAGATTCTTTAATTTTTTTCATTAAGTGAAATAAAGATAATGTTCCTAAACCACCAAGTGGACATTGAAAATATTTAACAGCATTATTTAACTCTTTAATCAAATCATTTGATTCAAGTACTGATGATATAATTTTAATATTTAAGTCCTTATATTTATCTTTTACATAATTTGATTCATCATAATTCTTGTCTGTATATCCATAAGTGAATGTTTTAATATTTTGATTATGTTTTAATATATATTTAAGTAAGATCTGAGAGTCTATTCCCGAGCTTAAAGTAATGCCAACAGGTGCGTCACTAATTAAATGTGATTTTATGACTTCATTTAATTTTTCTGATAAATCTTCTTTTATATTTTTAGTATTTGCAATATTGTTGTTTCTTTTTTCATTCCAAAATCTTTTTGTATTAATGTTATTTTTTTCAATTAACATAATTGTACTTGGTTTAATTGGTATTACGTTATCAAAAAAAGTTTCATGATTATTTTCTAAAATACCATCAACTAAATATTTTTTTATTGATGAAAAATTTATATTTTTTGGTAAACCTAATTTAAATAAAGCTTTTGGTTCAGATGCAAAATAAATCTTGTCATTATCTTTAAAATAATAAAGAGGCTTTATACCAAATCTATCTCTAGCTAATATTAATCTGTTATTCTTTGATTCCCAAATTGCTATAGCAAACATACCTCTAAGCATTGAAAAAATTTCTAAACCATATTTTAAATATAATGATAAAATTACTCTAGTGTCGTTTGTTGCTTTTATTTTATTATCAATTTTATTTTGCAATTCTTGAAAATTATATATCTCACCATTAAATACAATAGCTGTGCCTGAAGTCTTATCAATTATAGGTTGGTTCCCAAATTCAGACAAATCAAGAATAGAGAGTCTTGTATGTATTAGAGTAATATTATTATTCTGATAATATCCTGAATAATTAGGTCCTCGGCTCCTCATTGACTCCTGACATGAGAATATTTTGTCCTTATTCAATTTTTCACCAAATACTCCAGCTATTCCGCACATAATTTTTTTAATGTATAAAAATAATTACAGATTTATTTTAAATATTATATAGAATAATTCTAATACTTTATGTTTTTAAGCTTTATTAAAAATTTTGATAATTTTTTCTTGATAATTGGTTTTGCTGGACAGTCTATATTTGCTTCAAGATTTATAGTTCAGTGGATTTATTCTGAAAAAATTGGTGAAAGTGCTATACCTATAATTTTTTGGTATTTAAGTATTTTTGGAGGCTTAATGCTATTAATTTATGCTATCTCTAGAAAAGACCCTGTTATTATTACGGGCCAGCTTTTTGGTATAATTGTTTATTTAAGAAATTTAATTTTAATTTATAGGAAGCAGAAATGAAAATAATAAAAAACTATATACAAGGTAAAATACAGAGTAAGTCAGAAAATTATCAAAGTGTTTTTGATCCTTCAAAAGGTGAGGAAATTGCTAAAGTTGTTTTATCTAATGATGAAGATTTTAATCAAGTAATTCAATCATCTGTTAAGAGTCAAAGAGAGTGGAGTTTAGTCACTCCACTTAAAAGATCCAGAATTCTTGCAAAGTATAAAAATTTGATTGAGGAAAACATAGAAGAACTAGCTAAATTAGTTTCTACAGAGCATGGAAAAACCCTAGAAGATGCCAAAGGATCTATTACCAGAGGTTTGGAGGTGGTTGAATTTGCTGTTGGTATACCACACTTATTAAAAGGTGAATTTTCACAAAATGTAGGCAGCAACATAGACTCATGGTCTGTTAGACAGCCTTTAGGAGTTTGTGCTGGCATAACACCATTTAACTTTCCTGCCATGGTTCCTATGTGGATGTATCCTATATCAATTGCTTGTGGAAATAGTTTTATACTTAAACCTTCAGAAAAAGATCCATCATGTTCATTAAAATTAGCAGAACTATTTTCTAAAGCAGGTTTACCCGATGGAGTGTTTAATGTTATTCAAGGTGATAAAGATATTGTTAATTTAATATTAAAGGAAAGATCTATTTCCTCAATTAGCTTTGTTGGATCAACACCAGTTGCTAAATATATTTACGAGCAATCTGCTAAATTTCATAAAAGAGTCCAATCATTGGGAGGGGCAAAGAATCATTTAATTGTAATGCCTGATGCTAATCTTGATCAGTCTGTAGATGGTATTATTGGTGCTGCCTATGGATCAGCAGGGGAAAGATGTATGGCTGTTTCTGTTGCTGTCGCAGTTGGAGGAATAGCAGATAAATTAGTTGAAAAAATTCATCTAAAAGCACAAAAATTGAAAGTTGGACCATGGACAAACTCAGATTCTGAAATGGGACCAGTAATTTCAAGGGAACATAAAGAAAAAATTGAAAATTATATAAATGTTGGTGTCAAAGAAGGTGCTAGCTTAATAGAAGATGGAAGAAATTATAAAATTCAAGGTTATGAAAATGGCTACTTTGTAGGACCAACCCTTTTTGATAATGTTAATTCAAATATGCAAATTTATAAAGAGGAGATATTTGGACCCGTATTATCTGTTGTTAGAGCGAAAGATTACAATGAAGCTTTAAATTTAGTAAATGAACATCAATTTGGAAATGGAACTAGTATTTATACTTCTGACGGAGAAATTGCTAGACATTTTACCACAAATGCAAAAATTGGAATGATTGGTGTTAATGTCCCCATTCCAGTTCCAATGGCATTTCATAGTTTTGGAGGATGGAAAAATTCTTTATTTGGTGATTATGCAATGCATGGTGAAGAGGGAGTAAGATTCTATACAAAACTTAAAACATTAACTAGTAGATGGCCTAAAAGTATTCAGGATGGTCCTGAATTTAAAATGCCAGTGAACTAAAAAATGAAAATTTTAGTTACTGGGTGTGCTGGCTTTATAGGATATTCATGTTCAAATTTTTTTTTATCTAAGAATTTGAGAGTATATGGTATTGATAATTTAAATAATTACTATGATACAAAAATTAAATTTGATAGACTCAAAATATTAAAAAAGAATCAAAATTTTACTTTTGTAAAATTAGATTTAAACGACTCAAAAAAATTAAATAAATTCTTTTCTAAATCAAAATTTGATTATGTTATAAACTTAGCAGCACAAGCTGGCGTAAGATATTCAATTCAAAAACCTCAAGCATATGTTGAATCAAATCTTTTAGGGTTTTTTAATATTTTAGATGCTTGTGTTAAATATAAAATAAAACATCTTTTAAGTGCCTCTACAAGCTCTGTATACGGTACATCAAATAAATTTCCACTAAAAGAAAATACTTTTACAGATAATCCAATTTCTTTTTATGCTGCAACAAAAAAAGCTAATGAAGTTATGGCACATTCTTATTCTTCAATACATAATTTACAAATAACAATGTTAAGATTCTTTACTGTATATGGACCATATGGAAGACCGGATATGGCACTTTTTAAATTTACTGAATCTATTTTAAATAATAAAAAAGTAAACTTATATAATAACGGATCACATGTAAGAGATTTTACATACATTGATGACGTAACTCAAGGTGTGTACAATTTAATTAAAATAAAAAATAAAAATAAAATACCTTATACGGTTTTCAATATAGCAAATGGCAAACCAATTACTTTAATGAATTTCTTGAAAATTATTGAAAAAAAATTGAATAAAAAAGCCAGAATTAGAAAATTAATACTTCAAAAGGGAGATATATACAAAACTCATGCTTCAATTGCAAAAATTAAAAAAAATTCTAAATATAAACCAAAAATTGATATTGAAGAGGGTATAGATAGATTTATAAAATGGTACAAGTCTTACTTCAAAATTAAATGAACAATATCAATTTATCAAAAATAAGCATTAAAGATTATTTCATACTTCTTTTATTATACAAAAGGTTTTTTATTATTGGATTTTTATTAATTAATATTTTAGCCTTTTTTTACATTGCATTTATAATGATGAGTAAAGCAGAATTTAAATCAAATTTTACATTTATTAAAACACATGATGAACGAAATATTTTATCAAATATATATAGTTCAGTTTTTACTTCAGTTGATGAGAAAAATAAAGATATAGTGACTTTAGGTTATTTATTTAAAGGTAAATACCCTGATAAATTTAATGAACATATAATAGATCAGAAAAAATTATTATTAAACAATTTCAATGATTATATTAACGATTATTTATTAAAAAATTATAATACAAATTCTGAAGAATTTAACATAATTAAAAATTCAATCAGTTTATTTAATTTTAATTTTGATATTAATATGCACAAATTATATATAACTAGCAATAGTATTGATATTGAAAATTTTGAATTATTTAAAAATTTTTTTCAGCTATTGCTGGATGATATTAATAAAAATTATAATAAATCCTTGCAGGAATTTATATTAAATGATTTGAATATTTTTTTATCTGAATTAAATTATTTCATAAAAGCTAGAGATAAAAATAATTATCAATCTTTAGATTTATTAAGTAAAATTAAAACTATTTTAGATATAAACCCTTCAAATTCTACAAAATTTTTTATTTATGAAAATGAAGAATTTGAGAATATTTCTTTAAATGAGCTAATTAAAAATGTTCCACAAATAATAAATAATCTCCAACTTTACTACGAAAAAACATTAATTGAGTCCATGATACTGCAAAAAAAAATATTACTTAATATTAATAGAATACAAAAAAAACATATGGAAAATTTTATTGATTTAGATAATTCAATATTTTTTTCTGAAAAAAAATATACTAATACATTTTTAATTTTAAATTTAATTTTGATAAATTTATTTTTATTAATTTTTATAATTTCTTTAATAAATTTAAAATATTTTTATCAAACTGTGGTTAAAAAATATAAAGATTAAATATAATGAATTTATTAAATAAAATTAAATATTTTGAAATTAATTTTATTATATCTTTCATGATAAGCTCAATTCCTATTTTATTGATAACTGGCCCATTTTTACCTGACTTGGCGTTATCAATAGTTTGTTTAATATTTTTATGTAATATTTTTTACAAAAAAAAATATAAATTATTATATAATAAATTTATTTTATTGAGCCTATTGTGGTGTAGTTATTTATTATTAAGATCTTTATTCTCACAACATATTTATTTATCTTTTGAATCAAGTTTATTTTTTTTTAGATTTTTTTTACTTTCCTATATTATTTATTATTTATTAAATAATTATAACCCATTTGTAAAAAATTTTTTTTATACAATGTTTTTTTGTTTCTTTGTTCTTATTGTCGATGGTTTTATTCAATTTATTTTTGGATATAACTTAATAGGAATTCCTTATAATGAAAATAGAATTAGTAGTTTTTTTAATACTGAATATATTTTAGGAAGTTATTTATCACATTTATACCCCTTATTGGTTGCTGGCATATTTATAATCTATAGTTCAAATAAAAAAATTATATATATATCTTTTTTACTTTATATTTTTATTGATGTTTTAATTTTTTTAAGTGGAGAAAGAAAAGCTTTTTTTAATATGTTTTTATCTGGTTTGATATTTATAACTCTTTTTAATGATTTTAAAATAGTTAGGTTATTTTCAATAATTATTTCAATTTTTTTAATATTTATAATTGTAAAAAATTTTGAGCAACCTATGCAAAGAATGATTACACAAACAGTATATGACTTAAATATAAACCCAACAGAACAAGTAAATAACAATTTAGAAGTTAATACAGATTCAGATAATTTCATAGAAACTAAAAATAAATCAAATAAATCAATAGAAAATAAAATTTACATATTTTCAAAACAACATCATGCTCATTTTATCACTGCTTCAAATATTTTTACTCAAAATATTATTTTTGGAGTAGGGCCAAAATTATTTAGAATTTACTGCCACGATGAGAAATATAAATATGTAATTGAACATGATTTAACTTCTATAGATGGCTGCTCAACACATCCTCATAATTTTTTTTTACAACTATTGTCTGAAACAGGTTTGATTGGTTTTATACCTATTTTATTTGTTTTTGTTTTAGTCTCCTATTTATTCATCAAACAATTTATAAAATTATATTTTTTAAAATCTTTTTACTTATCTAATGTTCAATTATCACTTTTATCATGCGTGGCTATTTATCTTTGGCCCATTGCTCCATCAGGTAACTTTTTTGGAAATTGGTTAAGTATTGTAGGATTTTTACCTTTAGGTTTTATTTTATTTTACTTTAATTTAATTAAAAATGATTAATATTTTAAAATCATATTTTAAACTATTTAATTATAATCAAAAGAGGAATTTTTTTTTAGTATTTTTTATTTTACTACTTAGTATTTTTTTTGAACTTTTAAGCTTTGCACTTTTATTACCTTTAATTAGTAATATGTTTTCTCTAGAATATACAGAAAATTTGTATTTTTTTAAATTTCTTGACAATTTAGTGGATTATATTTTTTCAATGTTAAATTTTTTATTTAATTATCAACTTTCTTCAATATCAAATGCCAAATTATTTCTATTACTTATTATTATGGTAGTTGTATTTTTTATTAAGGCTGCTTTTTTAACATTTTCAGTATATGTTCAAGCCAGATATACTTGGAATTTACAATTATACTTTTCTTCTAAACTTTTTAATAGTTATTTACATAAAACATATCTATTTCATAAAAATACAAACTCATCAATTTTAATAAGAAATGTAACTTCAGAAATCAATAATTTCTCAAAATGTATAGTATCTATATTAAATATTTTTGTTGATTTTATATTACTTGCTTTTTTATTTTTATTAATATTTTTAAATTCATCGTTATATAATATTTTTTCAATATTATTTATTGGTATTATTATTATTATATTTTATAATTTATTTAAAAAATATATAGAAAAATTATCTCTTATAAGAATCAATAATGATAAGTTGCGGCTTCAGTCTTTATATGAATCTTTTTCTAATATAAAAAATATATTGTTAGATGCTAATCAAAAATTTAGTCTAAAATTTTTTTTTCAATATAGTAAAAATTTGTCAAATACTATGGCTTCAATTCAATTTGTAAAGTCAATTCCAAAACATTGGATAGAGTTTTTAGCTGTTTTTTTCTTATTTATATTTATTCTGATATCTTTTAAATTTGTTAATAATAATGATGATGCAATTTTAATAATTTCTTTAGTTATATTAGTTTTTTTAAGATCTATACCAATTTTTTTAAAGCTGTTATCAAATTTTCAAAGTATACAATTCTTAAAACCTTCGATAGATGTAATAAATAATGATTTAAGTAGATATAAAATTCAAGAAAAAAATAAAAATAAATTTTCATTTAAAAATTCTCTTATATTTAAAAATGTAAATTTTTATTATAATGAAGATAAAAACATACTTAAAAATTTTAACTATACTTTCCTATCTAAAAAAAAATATGGAATTTATGGAATGTCTGGTTCAGGCAAGTCTACATTAGTTGATTTAATAACAGGTTTAATATTACCAAAATCAGGCTCAATATGTGCTGATGATAAATCATTAGAGAAAATAATTAATTCTTGGCAAAATTCTATAGGTTATATATCTAATACAAATTTTCTACCGGATACGAGCATATTAAATAACATTACTTATGGTATTGAAGAAAATGATATCGATATAAAAAAAGCAAATAATTTACTTAAATTAGTTAATATGTATGATTTTTGTATAAAACTTCCCAATGGTATTAATACATTTGTTGGTGAAGGTGGTGCAAAATTATCTAGTGGTCAAAAACAAAGATTGTCTATTGCTAGAGTTTTATATAACGATCCTGAAATTTTAATATTAGATGAAGCTACAAATTCTTTAGACAAAAAAAATGAAAAATTAATTTTTGATATTGTATATAATATTAAAAATCTTAAACTTTTAATTATTGTCAGCCATGATATTAATAATTTAAATAAATGTGATTATTTAATAAATATTGAGGATTACACAAATAATTAATAAAAATTTTTTTTCTTTAATATTTGACCTTTTTTAATTTTTATTCTATTTTTTTTATTTAAAAAAAAATTGATATCCTTGCCAGGATACCCGTGCCCAGGTCTCTGTAAAATTAAATGATTTTGAGTAATTTTTGTGTTTTTGTTAATGTCAATCTTTGCGGTAATAGATTTCATTGCCCATTTTTTTGCTTTTTCTTCACTTATTCCCGGTTTCTTTGAATTTTTTATCGCCATTTCAATATTTCTAATTTTTTTAACAAAAATTGGCATACTATAATTGTCGTTGGATACTTTCCAATCTTGAGCATCTTTAACATTTTTTTTAATTGTTATGTGTTTTTCTATAATTTTGGCTCCCAATGCTACAGCTGCTAAAGATGCCCCATCATCTTCAGTATGATCTGAATAACCTACAGGTCCGTCAAAAATTTTTTTTATCTGTTGAATAAAATTTAAGTTTAAATATCTGTAATTAGCGGGGTAGGCAGTTACACAATGTAAAATTGCTAATCTATTAGAAGATCTCATTTCAAAAATTTTTATTACTTCCTTCAAATCTTGCAAAGTATACATACCTGTTGATAGAATGACTGGTTTTTTTGTGCTTGCAATTTTATCAATAAATGGCCAATTTTGTATTTCTCCTGAACCAATCTTAAATGCTTTAACTTTTAATTCATAATTTAAAAAATCAAAAGCTTTTTCATCATGTGGAGTACAAAGAAATGGAATATTTATTTTTTTGCAAAAATTAAATAATTTTTCAATTTCATAGTCTTTTAATTCTTTTTTACTTAATCTTCTTTGCCAATTTTTAGCACTTGGACCAACTAATTGATTAGCTGAATAATGTTGAGTTTTGAATATATCACATTTGGAATTTTTAGCTAATTTAATCAATTTTTTTGCTTCATTCAGATTGCCAAAATGATTTACACCTGCTTCACCAATAATTAAAACTTTATTTTTTTCTCCAACTGGCAATCCACAAATTTTAAAATTTTTTTTAAATTTCACTTTTTATTTTATTTTTGATTCCACCTTACATTAGGTTCAAGTAATTTGGATGAAATTGATTTAGCATTATTTTTAATTTTTTTTAACATGGTGATTAAAATTTTATCTTTTAGTAAAATTGGCTGTAGTCCCAAAGATTCTAAATTCGAATGTTTTGCATTATAATAATGATCTTCTTGCTCAACTCTTGGATTATCAATATTTAATATTTTAGAGTCAATACCAATGCTTTTTGAGGCATTAACAACAAGTTTTGCTAATTCAGCTATGGAATATTGTTCAGTAAATTGATTAAAAACTCTAAACTCACCCTTTTCTGGGGGATTTAATATAGATAATTCTATGCATTTAATTGTATCATGGATATTCAAAAAACCTCTAGTTTGAGATCCATTGCCATAAATTAAAAGAGGTTTTTCCATAACTGCACTTGTCATAAATCTATTAAGTACTGTTCCAAAAATAGAGTCATAATGGAAAGATGTTGCTAAAGAGTTATCTAATAATGTTTCTTTAGTGTCTATACCATACACAACACCTTGATTGAGATCAGTAACTTTTAGGCCCCAACTTCTGCATACAAATTCTAAATAAACAGAATCTGCAACTTTTGAGCAATGATAAAAAGAACCTGGTTTTTTTGGATATAGCATTTTATCGGATCTTCCATTGTGATTAATATCTATCCATCCTTCTTCAATGTCAATGTTGGGTGTTCCATATTCGCCCATAGTACCTAATTTTATTATATGTATATTTGGATTATGTTTTTGGATTGCAAATATCAAATTAATAGTTGAATTGATGTTATTAACAGTTGTACCCAAACATCTTTCTCTATCTATCATTGAAAATGGTGCCGAAGGTTGCTCCGCATAATGCACCACTGCTTCTGGATTAAATTCTTTAATGATTTTATAGGTAAATCTATTACTACTAGCAAGGTCACCTTTATAAAGTTTAATATTATTTTTAGTAATATTTTTCCAACTACTAATCCTTTCGTCAATATTCTTTATTTCAAAGAGTGGGGATACTCCCATTTGCTCTTCCCAATGCCTTTTTACCATATTGTCAGCAATTGCAACATCATGTCCATGATTAGAGAAATGCATTGCTGTAGGCCATCCTAAGTAACCATCTCCTCCTAGTATTAATATTCTCATTAATTCATTTTGTTTTGTTAAAAAAATTATTTAAGTTTTTTATGTTTTTTATAAGCAATCTTGCAATAGTTAATTGATCATAGTTGTCAATATCAAAATTATATGGCCACTCAATAATGTGTCCATAACTGGGCTTAATAAAAAAATTTTTTTTAATAATTAATTTTGAAATATTAACAGCTACTAAGTTGCCAAATACATAATAATTAGGCTTTAGTTGTTTATTATAAAACTTAAATCTATTTTTTTTTAAAAAACTAACTTCTTGTGTGGGCGATATTGATCTTTGATTCCATGAATGATTATTATGCTCAACTTCAGTTATTGTTTGTGCTGATGAATATTTTGATTTTGCAATTTTATCTAAAAGAATCTTTATATGTTTTTTTTTGACAAATGGACTAGTCGGCTGAAAAAGAAATAATATTCCAGTATTTATTTTACTTTTAATTAAATAATCGATTGCGCTATCAACTACATTCGAATTGTCTTTAGAAAGATATTTTTTTCTTTTGTGAGTCAATACATTGTATTTTTTTGCAATTTTTAAAATTTTATCTGACTCTGATGAAATAACAATTTTTTCAAAAAAATTAGATTGTTTTGCAATAATTATTGAATTTTCTAATAATGTTATTTTTCCAAGTTTTTTTAAATTTTTATCTTTAATTGTTTTGGAATTACCTCTAGCTGGAATAAATGCAATATTCATAATTTAAGAAAATTAATTGTTTTATTTATAACTCTTTTTTCAGTTTTGTACCAAGCATCATATGTTGATCCAGCAATATGAGGGGTAATTATTAAATTTGTATTTTTTTTTGAGTAATTTATTAATTTAATTCTTTTTTTATTTTTTTTAAAATTTATTTGATCGTATTCACCTTCTATTGTGTCGAGAGCGGCACCAGCTATTTTTTTATTTTTCATAAATTTAATTAATGCATCAGTATCTAGTAACTCTCCTCTAGCCGTATTTATGATATATGAATTTTTTTTCATTTTTGATAAAACTTTATTATTTATTATTTTATAATTTTTTTTATTAGCAGATGCATTTATTGACAATATATCAATTTTTTTTACCATATTTATTAAATTCTTTTCTCCACCTTTAACATTTGGGTCATAAAAAATTACTTTACAACCTATGGCAATTAAATATTTTTTTAATATCTTTCCTATTCTGCCCATTCCAACTATACCTACTGTAGATTCAGAAAGCATTTTCTTGCCACCCCAATTTTTTCTGTTCCATTCATAATTTAATACACTTTTATAAGATGGTATAAGATTTCTAGTGATAGCTAAAATCAATCCTAAATTATGTTCAGCGGTAGGAGTAATGTTTTTTAAAAAAGTTTTATCATTATGAAGAGCGGATATATATATTTTTTTATTTTTACAATATTCCTCATCTATATGAGGAATACTCGTAGTGTTCGACACTATTACTTTTAAATTCTTAAATTTTGATAAAAAAGTCTCATCAAAATTAAATCCAAGAGGGGCACTTAAAACAACAGTATCTTTAATTTGTTCTTGAATGGTTTTAGTTGGAAAATTTTTTTCAATTAATTTGAATTTTTTTTTAATTAATTTTATTGACTGTTTCGAATATTTAAGATTTTTAAAATATAAAAATTTTAACATTAGTAGCTGATCCTTTTTTCAAATAATTCATCAAAATTTTTAATTTTAGATAGTATTTTAACTATTTTTAACCCAGTTTTTCCATCACCATAGATATTTTTAGAATTTTGAACTTTTGATATAAATTTTTTGCTATTTAACGATTTTTTTATTGCTTTGATTATTGCTTTTTTATCATGCTTACATTGAATTACATTTTCAGCATGGGGACGGTTTTTTTGCCTTGTTCCAATATTAATAACAGGTATTTTTAAAAGTGAGCTTTCAATAATTCCGCATGAACTATTTCCTATTAAAAGATTAGATATTTTTAACAATCCTAAAAAAAGAGGAGCATCTAAATTTTTATAAACTGTAATATCTGGATTGTGCTTAAATAAATTAATAGCTTTAATAATTCCTTTATATCCAATATCGCTACATGGATAAATAATAATTTTTTGAGCATCAAATTTTTTTATAGAATCTAGTGTAATTCTCATTTGTTGAAAAGAATTTTTATATTCATTGCCCACACTATGTTGAAGTATTACGATAATTTTCTTATTTTTTTCTAGCTTGAGGATTTTATTTGTTTTTTCTCTAGTGTAATAATCTTTCTCATAAATTTGATCTAAATGACTATCTCCAACTACGAATACATTTTTTGGCTTTTCACCAAGTTTAATAATTCTTTTATAACTAGAAAGAATAGATGGAAAATGTAAATGGGATAGTTTCGTTATAGCATGTCTAAAATGTTCATCCAGGGTACCTGATATATCTCCCCCTTGTATGTGAGCGACAGGTATCAACATGTTATTAGCAACTAAACTTGCTGCTAAAACCTCACTTCTATCTCCATATAAAATTAACAAATTTGGCTTTCTTTTTTTGATAAGTTTTGAAAAAGAAGATTGAAATTTAACTAAAGCAGCAATTCTATTAATGGCTAAATCATTTTTTTGATACATAAATATTTTATCAATTTTTTTAAATTCTTTTTGGACCTCCTTATATGTATTACCAAATCTTTGATCGGTATGTTGATCAGTTAGCACAAGTTGAAGATTCATTTTTATATTTCTATTAATGGATCTCAACATTTGCTTCATGGCTCCAAAACCACCTCTTTTACCTGATAAAACCATAATATTTTTTTTATTAGTTGTCATATCATCTAAATTTTTTTATTATTTTATTATCAACATCTTCTAGGGATCCAATCATTCTAAATAATACTTCTTTTTGAATTTTTGGGTTACCTAAGTAGCTATCAAATAATTTAATTAACATACTATCTACTTCATTTAAATTTGATATTTTTTTAAATTCATTTTTTAAACCTAATTCTTTTAAAGTATTTATATCATCATATCCATGTGATACTTTTTTATCAAAACAATACAGCAATACAGGTTTACCTGATATTAATGCAGTGTAAAAAGCCCCACCAGTAGCACATATTATATAATCACTATCGATAATATCATCAATCAAAAGTTGATTTTTTGATAAAGAAATATTTGAATCTTTGTTAATGTTACTAAAATTTTTAAGATTATTTTTTTTTGATAATATGTCTAATTTTCCTCTTATAATTATATTGCAATTAGAAGGTAAATACGATGAATTGATTATTTTTTTTAACAATTCATCATTATAATAATGTTCTTCTGGACCTTTAGATATTATTAATAAATTTTTACTATGATTTGCTCTATAAGAATTATAAATTTTATTATAGCTATAGAACAATTCAAGACTTCCAATACTTTCAAATTTTTTATTTGTGAAAATTCTCTCAAGTTTTAATTTACTATAATAGGAAGGAACAATTGTATGTTCAGCAGATGTATAAAAATAACTTATACCTAAATCTAAAGTATTCAAATATTTTATAGTTTTAATATTATTTTTTTTTGCAAAATAATTTACACTATCTGATAGGTAATAATCATTCGATAAAACTAAAATTTTGCTTGGTCTATTCTTAATAAGTTCATTTGCAAATAGATTGTAATTAAAAGATTCATTAATATAATTTTTTATCATTAAATTAAAATAGTATTTAAAATTTTCAGACAAATAAAAAAAATTAGTATTTTTTAAACATATTTTTCTATTAGAAAAAATAAAATTTATTTTTTTAATTTTTTTTGTAGAACCATATTTTTTTTGATATTTAAAACTACCTGATGAATAAATTAATATATTTTTTTTATTATTTTCTAATAATTTATTTAAAAAATTAAAAACATGAATACCCGATGTTTTTGAAAAATCTATTTTGCTTGAAATTATAAATAAATTTTCTTTATAAGATCCCATTTTAAATTGAGTTATGTAAGAAATAAAAACAAAATTAAATTTATTATATAAAATGTTAAAAAATAATTTTAAAAAAATTTTAAATTTATAGAGTATACTTAATTGACTAAATTTATTTTTGAATTCTGAATAATTAGTTTCATTAAATATTAATAAATTAATAAATAAAAGCTTATAAATTTTTTGTTCAATTAGTTTAATATAATGCTTTTGTTTTGATTTACTCGTTAATTGGTCAATTATTTGATAAATATATTTATTAATAAATGAATATCTTGGATTAGACTCAATATTTCCAGTTATAGGTATAATTTCTTTATTACTTAAATTATTTATCCAATGTATAAAAACTATTTCTTTAATTTTATTCATCAATTTATATTGCAATTACAGTATCTTTAAATAAACAATTATTTTCAATTAATTATAAACTGTAATTTAGAATTTAATGAATTTCCATAACTATAAACAAAAAATTTATGTTTATGCACCTCTAACTAAGCTGGTTTTTGACGATTTGGTAAAAACTTCTTTTATTCAAGAATTTGAAAAAATATATGATGTGGAATGGATTTTTTCTGAAATTGAAAATGTCAAATCATTAAATTTACAAAAATATAAAATTTTAAAAAATAACAAGTTACAAAACAATTTATTCAATTTAATGTATTATTTTGAAACAAAAAATTTTAATATTAAACACAATATTAAGTGGATTTTTCCTTTATTTAAATTTTCATTTTTAATAAATGTTTTTATAAAAATTATTAATTTTTTTAATTTAGACAATGTCCTAATATATTTGCTGTATAGAATTAGAATTTTTATATTTAATAATGATATATTTTTTTTAAAAAATACTAAATTGATTATTTTTGGGAGCGCTAAAGATCCTTATTTTTTAAATTTAATATATAAAGCAAAAAAAGCAAAAGTAACAACGATTCATATTCCAATTAATTGGGATAACGCTTCAACTAAAAATTATTATTTAAAACCAGATTTAATTTTAACCTGGGGCAATCAAACGGCTGAAATTTCCTCTCAACTTCACAATATTAAATCCATGCCTATAGGTAGTTTGAGATTATCAAAGTTAAATAAAAATATTCAAAATAATAATTCCATTCTTAAAAAAAAATATTTTTTAGATAAAAATAAAAAATATTTTATTTTTGCAGGTGCTGGACTGCCTTATGATGAAATTTCTATATTGGAATTACTTAATAGTGAGTGTGATGATAATACTTTTATTATTTATAAACCTCATCCATATCAACAATTAAGAAAATATGAAAATAAATTTAAATTAAAAGAATTATTTAAAATTATTCAATTTAATGACTATCTAAAATATGAAAAAAATCATTTTAATTGCTCAATTGAGCTAATGTCAATATGTGATGGGTTAATAACGCCATATTCAACTATGATTTTAGAAGCGTTATTTTTTAATAAAAGTGTAATAGCCGTTTCAATAGCAGATAAAATACATAGTAATTTGAAATGGAATTATTGCACAGAATTGCCACATTTAAAAATATTTGCAGAAAATGATATAATATTAAAAAGTGATACTATTAGCTCACTTAAGAAAAATTTTGATATAATAAAATCAAAAGAAAAAAACGTTGATGTATTTAATTCTGAATTATTCAATAAAATAGTTTATAGAAATGATTTAAATTATATCGACAAATTAAAAAAATTTATCGATAATAATCAATTATAAAAAAATAATTTATTTAAGCTATGAAAGGACTATCAGTTGTAATACCTTCGTTAGGTGAAAAAAAAATTAACAAAACACTTAATTCAATATTTAATTCAAGTATTAAACCAGACGAAATAATTTTAGTATTGCCATCTAATAAAAAAAGTGAAATTAATAACAAATACAATGTTAAAGTTTTTTATTCTAAAGTAGCTAATCAAGTTGCTCAGAGAATAATTGGTTTTGAAAATTGTAAATATGATTATGTAATACAATTAGATGATGATATTTATTTAGATAATAACTGTATAAAAATATTATTAGATTTTATTAAATCTCAAAATAAAAAAACTGCAGCTGGGCCAAGTTTATTGAATGAAAGAAATAAGCAGTCTGTATGGATGACAGATAAAATATTTAAATATAAATTTTTTGTAAATTTACTTTTTTATATTATTAATGGCAAATCTGGTTATGTTCCAGGTAAAATTTCTAAAGCAGGACTTAATATGGGTTTTAAAGATTTTAAAACTGCATCTACTCCGTATGAAGTTGATTGGCTTTCAGGCGGTTGTATGATTCATAAAAAAAATAATTTATTGTTAAAAAATTACTATCCTTATTCTGGCAAATCTTTTGCAGAAGATATAATTCATTGTAAAAAACTTAAAGAAAAAAATACACATCTTTATCATTTACCCATTGCAAAATGTTTACATTATGAAACTAATAAAAAAACCATTTATTACAAATTAATTGATATCTATAAAAATTTTAAAACTTTAAAAAAAATCAATAATAATAGTTTTTTTGATAATATAAGATTGTTTATTGGTACAATTCTCTATTTTATGTTACTTTTCTTTAGTAGAATTTTTAAATGAAGATAGTTCATATTATAGCTGGTTTAAATGAAGGAGGAGCTGAAAAGGCACTTATTAGATTGGCTGAACAAGATTTATCTAACCAGCATACCATTTTAAGTTTTTTAGATATTGAAAATAACAATGTTTTTAAGAGTGAAAAAAATGTTAAAATAATTTCATTAGGTATAAAAAACAAATACTTAGATTTATATAAAATATTTAAAATAACTTTTTATCTTAATAAAATTAAACCAGATATTGTTCAAACTTGGATGTATTACGCAAATTTTATTGGAGGTTTAGTTGCATATTTTAGTGGGTTTAGAGACATAATTTGGTGTTTGCATAGTCAAAGCGCTGACTCAAAAGAATTTTCAATTACAATAAAGGTAATATCTTATTTATCAAAAAAATTTTCCAAAATATTACCTAAGGTAATTATTTGTTGTTCAGAAACTGTCAGAGATAGTAATGTCAAATATGGTTACAATGAATATAATTCAGATGTTATATATAACGGTTTAGATATAAAGGAATTTAACAAAATAAATTTAAAGGAAAATGCCTTCTATAATTTACATGATAAATACAAAGATGAATTTAAAATTGGCATGGTTGCAAGATGGGATAAATTTAAAGATTTTGAAACATTATTTAAGAGTTTAAATTTATTTAAAAAATATAATAAAAAATTTATATTATTTTTAGCTGGATTGAATTTAATTAATGAAAATCAAAAGCTAACACAACTTACAAAAAAATACAATTTACAAAAACATGTTGTATATTTAGGTCACGTCAATAAAACAAATCAACTTTATAATATTTTAGATATAACAATCTTATCTAGTTTTTCTGAGGGATTGCCAACAGTATTAATAGAGTCTATGGCATGTGAAACATTATGTGTCTCAACCGATGTTGGAGATTCTAAAATAATTCTATCTAAATATGGCTGGCTATCTAAAAAAAGTGATTATAAGCAATTATTTGCAAAGTTAAAAGATGCATATATTTTAAAAAAAACAAATTTAAATCAGTGGAAAATTAGAAAATCAGAATCCAGAAAACACATTAAAAAATATTTTGACATCAAAAATATAACCAATTCTTATATTCAAATTTGGAATTATATTTTTTTACAAAAAAATTTATTAACTAAATTTTCTAATTTCGAAATTTACCAAAATGACTTATCTATTGTGATAACTACTATTGGCGATGCACATTTTAAAAAAACTATTGATCACATAAACAATCAAAATAATCTTCCAAAGCAAATATTAGTATGCATTCCTAATCAAAATTATAAGAAAGTAAGTTATTTAAAAAAATATAAAAATGTTAAAGTAATTTCTTGTGATAAATTTGGTCAAGTAAGTCAAAGACTGATAGGTTTCTTAAATGTTAAAACAAATTTTGTTCTACATTTAGATGATGATTGTTTGATTAATTCAAAAGATGTTAACAAAATGATATTTTTATCAAAAACTTTAGGAGATAAATTTGTTATTGGGCCAAGTTTTATTGATAGTGTTTCCAATAAACCTTTTCATAAATTAAATAAAAATTTTTTTAACTCTTTTATTTTAAAGCTATTTTTTAACATCCCCTTTGGATATAATAGAATGGGTAAATTAACAGATATGGGAATGAACTACGGTGTAGATCATTCTGTATTAAAGGAAAATTTTAAAAAAGTTGATTGGCTTTCTGGGGGCTGCGTTCTCCATAGGAAAAAAAATTTGATATTAGAAGATTATTATCCATTTAAAGGGAAGGCATATTGTGAAGATTTAATACATTCACATTTATTAAAAGAGAAAAAGCTAAAACTTATAGTTACCAGAGAAGCTGTTTGTAAAACACCCAAAACTAATTTTCCAATTAAAAGTTCTGAAATTATGAAATATATTGATGCTTTTAAATTTTTTCATAACCTAAATAGAACTAAAAATCATAAAATTAAATTTAATCTTTGGTATTTTTATACAAGATATTTTAGAACAATTAAATAATGAATAGAAAAGATAAGATTACAAATAAAGTTATTAAGGATTTTGGATTAGAATGGAAAAGATTTAATCAATCAAATGTTAGCGATAAAGAAAATAAATATTTGTTTAATAAATATTTTGAAAATTTTCCCTGGAAAAAATTAAATTCTAATTCTGTTGGAATGGATGTAGGTTGTGGATCAGGTAGATGGACTAAATTTGTTGCAAGAAGAGTTAAAAAAATATATTGCATCGAACCCTCGAATTCCATAGAAATTGCAAAAATTAACCTTAAGGAATTTAACAATTGTGAATTTATAAATTCAAAAATAGAAGAAATCGACTTAGAAAATAATTCACTTGATTTTGGTTATTCTTTAGGTGTGCTTCATCATGTAATTGATACTATAAAGGCACTAAAAATTTGTAATAACAAATTAAAAAAAAATGCTCCATTTTTAGTTTACTTATACTATAATTTTGAAAACAAACCATTATGGTATAAAATTATATGGAACTTGTCTAATTTTTTTAGAATTATAATTTCAAGACTTCCTTATGTAATTAAAATTTTTGTATGTGATCTGATAGCTATTTTAGTTTATTTACCCTTTTCTAGAATTGCTAAAATTTTTTATAATTTAGGATTTGATACAAAAAACTTTGTATTATCTAGTTATATGAATGCTTCGTTCACTATACTTAGAAATGATTCTTTAGATAGATTTGGCACTCATTTGGAAAAAAGATATAACAAGAAAGAAATTGCTGATTTACTTTATCAATCAGGCTTTGACAGGATCAAGTTTAATGATTCTCCTCCTTATTGGACTTTTATATGTTATAAAAAATAGATATGTGTGGAATTTCCGGTATTTTTAATGGTTCAGAGAAACAAATATTAGAATTTAAATCCCTTTCATATTTATTAGATCATCGAGGACCTGACTCAAAGGGTGATTTTATTGATTTAGATAATAAAATTTTATTATGTCACAATAGACTTGCAATACAGGACTTGAGTAATCATGGAAATCAACCAATGACTAGTAGTAACAATCGATGGATAATATCTTTTAATGGGGAAATATATAATCATAAAAAATTAAGAAAAAAATTAGAATCTTGCATATGGAAGGGTAATTCAGATACTGAAACTTTAATTGAATATATTTCTCAATATGGAATAAAAAATGCCTTAGAAAATGTAGAAGGTATGTTTGCTTTTGCAATTTGGGATAAGGTAGAAAAAAAATTAATTTTAGCTCGAGATAGATTTGGAGAAAAGCCTATTTATTATAGCTTAATAAACAATGTGCTAATATTTGCATCAGAGTTAAAAGTTATCTCAAAATTTAGTCATTTTAATAAAAACATAAATATTAATTCTTTTATTCATTTTATGAATTACAGTTATACACCAAAAGAATTAAGCATATATAATGACTGTTATAAATTAAAAAGTGGTACTTATTTAGAATTTATATATCAAAAAAATTCTTTAATTAAAAAAAATGATAAATATTTTGATATAAATAAATCATTTAAAACTAATTATAATAATCAATTAGAAAATCAGAATGATATTTTACAAAATTTGGATATTCTAATGAATAGTTCCGTAAAAAAAATGTTAATTAGTGATGTGCCAGTTGCGACAATGCTTTCAAGTGGAGTTGATTCTAGTTTGGTAAGTTACTATGCTCAAAAAAATTCTTTACATCAAATTAATTCTTTTACTTTAGGATTTGAAGATAGGGAAAATGAAGTATATGATGAAACTAAATTATCATCTAATATTGCTGAATATTTAGGAACCAAACATTATCATGAAAAAATATCAGAAAATTCTCTAGTAAAAAATATTAGTTTATTAACAGATATTTATTCAGAGCCATTTGCAGACTCTAGTCAGATACCATCTTTGATTCTTGCTAATCTTGTTTCAAAACATAATAAAGTTGTTTTAACTGGTGATGGAGCTGACGAAATTTTTGGAGGTTATAACAGGTATTTTTATGCATATAAATATTTTCCAATATTAATAAAAATACCTTTTTATTTGAGAAATATTTTAACAAAATTAATTTCATCAAATTACAAAATGGCTCAATATATATTTAAATTTATGAATATTTTAATGCTTAAACCCAAAAATACTAATTATGAAAATTTTTTATTAAAATTTTTAATAATTTTAAAATCAAACAATATAGAGGAATATTTTTTAAATTTAAAAACAAATAATTATAAAAATAACTTTATATTTAAAGATTTAAATAATATTAAATATAATTTTTTTGACCAATCAATCAATGATATAAATAATATGATGCTTGATGATCAAAAAAATTATCTTCAGGGAGATATATTGCATAAAGTGGATATAGCTACTATGTCAAATAGCCTTGAGTCAAGACTTCCTTTTTTAGATGCAGAATTATATGAATACGCCATCAAAATCCCAGATAAATATAAAATTAATTCAAATCAAAATAAAATTATACTTAGAAAATTATTATCGACAAAATTTCCTGATAATTTAATAAATAAATCTAAGATAGGTTTTTCAGTTCCAATTGGAAGATTGATGAACACAAGTTTAAACAAATGGTGTGAAGAATTATTAAATACAAAGAATGATTTTTTAAATGAAATTATTGATTACAATAAGTTAAATTTAATTTGGAAAAAACATAAAGATGGCATATTCGTTAATTCACATATTTTATGGAATATTTTTGTTTTTAAAGATTGGTATCTAAGAACTAAATGACACCTTATCTTTCAATATATTTATTTTCAATTATTTTTTCTTTAACCTTTAGCAAAAGTTTTTTTTTTAAAAATATTAATTTATGGATTTTATTATCTATTTTGATTATATTTGTAGGCACAAGATATCAAATAGGAGGAGATTGGAACAGATATAATGAAATTTATGAAATTTATAAAAATCAATTAAATAATTCTATTTATACTTCAATTAGAACAATTGAAATTTTTTATATATTGATAAATTATATCTCAATATCTTTTGATGGCGATGTTTTATTAGTTAATTTAATCATTGCCTCAATTTTTATTTTTTGTTTATTTTATTTTATAAAAGACCATTATCTCCCAAGTTTATCATTAGCAATTTTATTACCATATCTTGTGTTCATAATAGGTATGGGTTTTGTAAGACAATCATTATCGATCGGCTTTATAATGTTAGCAGTTTGCTCATTGAGTGCAAAAAAAAATAATTCATATTTTTTATTTTTATTTTATTTGTTATGCGCAACAATGGCACACAAATATGCAGCCATGTTTTTTATTTTTTTGCCATTTATAAATAATAAAATAAACATTTATAATCTAAATATTATTTTGATTTTAGTTATGTTGTTTTTTATAATTTTGATTAAATATTTGTATCCCTATGCCTTAATTATAGAAACTTTAAAAAATTATACCCTTGGATATTACCATTCTAAAGGAGCATACTATAGATTTGTATTAAATATTATACCATGTTTAATGTTTCTATTATTTTATCCAAAATTTATTAATGACAATAGATTAAATTTTTTTACTGCAACAATCTTTATTAATATTACATTTATTTTATTTATTTTTAACTATTCTACAATAATTGATAGAATCTCATATTACTTTATACCAATGCAAGCTTTATTTTATAGTTTAATTCTAGAAAAAATTGACAATAATTATTTAAAATACAGTATTATTATTTCTATATATATATTATATTTATTAACATTTTTATTTTGGTTTACATATGCTGACCATTTACAGTTCTGGGTTCCGTATTCTAGTTTTATTTTTTTATGAAAATAATTATTTCTGCAAATACATCATGGAACATTTTTAATTTTAGAAGTGGTTTAATAAATAAATTAATTAATAGAGGTCATGAAATTACAATAGTAAGTATTAAAGATGAATATACAAAAAAATTAATTAATATAGGTTGTAATTTTATTGAAGTAAAATTTTCTAGAACTGGAATTAATCCCCTAAGTGAATTTCTTATAATATTAAAAATTTTTTTAATTTTTTTTAAAATTAAACCTAATGCCTTATTAACATTTACAATAAAGCCTGTAATTTATTTTAGTTTAGTCAATCTTTTTTTTAAAGTTAAAATAATTAATACAATCACAGGGCTTGGTAATCTATTTATAGAAAAGAAAAAAATATTAAGATTTATTATAATTATTTTTTACAAAATTTTTAATAAAAATTACTATTATTTTTTTCATAATAAATATGACTATAGATATTTTAGAAAACATAAAATTGTAAAAAATAATTACAGAATAGTTCCTGGATCTGGAGTTAATACTGTCAAAAACCAATTTAATGAAAATTTTATTTTCAATAAAAATTTACGTTTTTTATTTATAGGTAGATTAATTGATGAAAAAGGATTTAACTTGTATGTTGAAAGTGCAAAATATTTTCAAAATCATCAAAATATTAAATTTTATTATGTAGGAAATTATGATTTCAAAAAAAAATGTAAATTTAATCAAAAAGATATGATGGCTTTAGAGGAAAAAGGTATAATTTACGGTATAGAATTTACAGACGACATTAAAAAAATTATTGTTGAATCTAATTGTATAATTTTACCCTCTCTGAGGGAGGGTTTGGCTCATAGTTTATTATTAGCCTCTGCCTTAGGTAGACCTATGATTGTGTCAAATGTTCCAGGATTGAAAGATATTGTTAAAAATAATATTAATGGTTTTTTATTTGCAAAAGGAGATATAGAAGATTTAATAAATAAAATTAAAATTTTTATTAATTTACATGAAAATGAAATAAAAAAAATGTCTAAATTATCTAGAGAAATTGCTGTAAATAATTTTGATGAAAAAATAGTAATTAATGAATATTTAAATATATTAGATGAAAATAAATAAAAATATTAAAGTAGCCGTTATAGGTTGCGGTTACGTAGGATTACCGTTGGCGTTATCTTTTGGTAAAAAATTTAAAACTTTTGGTTTTGATTTAAATTTAGAAAGAATAAAAAATTTAAAATCTAAGTACGATAGTAATAATGAATTTTCAAAGCAAGATATTAAAAAAGCTAAATTTATTTCATTTACTTATAATTATAAAGATTTAATCGGAATTGACTATTTTATAATTACAGTGCCAACACCTGTAAATAAAAATAATTCTCCCTCCTTAAAGCATCTTGAAGAATCTTTTAAAATGATAAAAAAAATAATCAAAAAAGGTTCTTTTATTATTTTAGAATCTACTGTTTATCCAGGTGTTACTAGAAATTTAGCATTAAAATTTATTGAAAAAAATAATTTTAAATTAAACAATGATTATTATATAGGATATTCACCTGAAAGAATTAATCCTGGTGATAGAGTACATACTATTGAAAAAATTACTAAAGTTGTATCTGCATCTGATGAATATGCTTTAAAAAAAATTAAGTCATTATATTCTAGCATAATTTCAGCAAAAATATTTACTACAAAAACTATAGAAGTAGCAGAAGCTGCAAAAGTTATAGAGAATACTCAAAGAGATGTTAACATTGCCTTAATTAATGAAATCGAATTAATATTGAATAAGATGAATATTAATATTTATGAAGTATTAGAGGCTGCAAATACAAAATGGAATTTTTTAAATTTTAAACCAGGTCTAGTTGGCGGTCACTGTATTGGAGTTGATCCATATTACCTAAATTATATTGCAAAAAAAAATAATTATTCAACGAAAATAATTAAACCAAGTAGAGAAATTAATGATTCTATTGCTAATATTTTAGCTAAAAGATTTATAAGTAATTTAAATAAAAATTTAAATAAAAAAAAATATAATATTTTAATTTTAGGATTTGCTTTTAAAGAAAATATATCAGATTTTAGAAATACTAAAATTTTAAATTTGATTAACTACTTGCAAAAAAATAATTGTAATTGTTACATTTATGATAACAATATTGAAATCAAAAAAGCTAAAAAAATTCATAAATTAAATTTTATTATAAAGCCTAACAAAGATTATTATGACGGTATATTTATAGCAGTTAACCATAAATCATTTAAAAAAAATATTTTACCCAATTTATCCATTTATGGAAAAAGTAAATTTATTATTTATGATTATAAAAATTCCTTAAATAATAATAAAATAATTTTTAAAATAGAAAAATGAATTTTTTAATACTTTTTTTATTATTTATTTTTTATTTATTTATATTTCGCAATATCGCCCATAAAATAAATTTAATAGATTTACCTAGCTCAAGAAAAGTTCACTCAATTCCAACTGCATCAATTGGTGGTTCAATAATAATTTTTTCATTTTTAACTTATGAATTATTATTTATTAATAATTTTTCACTTGAATTTAAAACTATTCTTGTTTCTGCATTAATTTTATTTCTTGTTGGTTTAATAGACGACATTTTTTCTATTAGTTTTAAGGTACGTTTATTTATTCAATGCATTGTTTGCACCTTTGTAGTATTATTTTCATACAAAATTTATTATTTGGGCTATTATGATTATATTGGCCCAGTTTATTTGTATCAGTATTCAGTCATATTTAGTATTTTTTGTTTTTTAATATTAATAAATTCTTATAATTTTTTTGATGGAATAGATGGCCTAGCAGCTTTAAACTTTATTTTAAGTATTTTTTTTCTAAATTTTTATATTTACTTTGTTAATAGTTTTTATTTTTTTGACATAATATTTATAGATTTTGGTTTTTTAGTTCTTTTATTTTTGTTTTTTAATTTAGGTTTTTTAAATAAATTTAAAATTTTTTTAGGTGATTCTGGCAGTACATTATTAGGTTTTATGCTTGCCATCATAATGATTAAGTATTCTCAAAATGGAATTTTAAAGATTTCACCTTCAATTATTCCATGGATTATTGCTTTACCTGTATATGATTTTCTCTCTGTAATAATAATTAGACTAAAAAGCAAAAAAAATCCCTTTTTACCTGATAATATGCATTTACATCACTTGTTATTGTTAAAATATCACAATGCTTATTTTGTATTATTTTTACTTTCTTCTATTTCATTATTTTTATTTATTCTTGGTTTTTTAATAGATACTTTTTTATCTTCAATATTATCTATTTTTTCGTTTATTATTGGTTATTTCTTATATGATCATATAAAAAATAAATTTATCTAATATTACTTAAATTTGTTATATAAAGGGTTGAATTATGAAATTTTCTAAGTCTAAGAATAAAGTACTAATTATCGGAGGTAGTGGTTTTTTAGGATCTAATGTTGCTGATTTATTATTTAAAAATAAATATCACATAATAATATATGATAAACAGAATCCCGACAAATCAATAAATTTTCACAATTTTATAAAAGGTGAGATTTCTGAAATAAAAAAAATTGAAAAACAAATTAAAATATGTAAATATGTAATTAATTTTGCGGCAATTTCAGATTTAGAAGAATCATCGAATAAGCCAATAGAAACCGCACAAACTAATATAATAGATGTTATATGTTTACTTGATCTTTGTAAAAAATATAAAATAAAAAAATTTATTCAAGCTAGTTCAGTTTATGCTGTTAGCAATATAGGAAGTTTTTATAGTATAAGTAAAAAAGCTTCTGAAGAATACATAAAAGAATATAATTTTAAATATAAATTACCTTATACAATACTAAGATTTGGATCATTATATGGACCTCGATCTAATCTCAATAATGGACTATATAAAATGATTTATCAAATATTGCATAATAAAAAAATAATTTATAATGGTGACTCAAATACAATTAGAGAATATATTCATGTAGCTGATGCCTCTTCAGCAGTACTCAAAGCTCTAGAAAATAAATTCAATAATGAAACAATAACAGTTACTGGCAACTATAGAATAAAAATTAATGACTTAGTTGCTTTGTTAAAAGAAATATTAAATAAAAAAATCCAAATTAAATATTTAAAAACAACAGATAGTGTTCATTATTCTCAAACACCATATCGTTTTACGAAAGAATATTCAAAAAAATATATACCTAATTTAAGTGTTAATTTTGATGAAGGATTATTAGATTTAACAGAATATATTAAAAATAATAGTTTAGAAAAATGATTTATTCATTAATGATCGGAAGGGCGGGCAGCAAAGGTTTTCCTGGAAAAAATACTTACAAGGTTTTAGGTCGTCCAATTTGTGAATATCCTATTTTGGCATCTAAAAAATCTAAATTTATTAAAGAAATATATGTATCCACAGATTGCCCCAAAATTAAAAAAATTGCTAATAAACACGATTGTAAAATAATTAATAGACCTGCAAAACTGAATACTAGTAAGGCACTAGGAGAAGACGTTTTTCAATATTCTTATTTTCAAATGAAGAAAATTCATACCAAGATTAAATATATAGTTCTTCTTTTTGCTAATTCTCCCACAATTAATTATAAGCTAATAGACAAAGGTATAAGAATATTAAACAAAAATCCAAAATTTGATTCTGCTGTTTCTACATCAATATATAATATGTGGAGCCCCTTGAGAGCCAGAAAATTAAATAAAAAAGGAACTCTTGATCCTTTTGTAAAATTTGAATATTTTGGTAACCCTAAATACTTAAATTGTGATAGAGATTCACAAGGTAATGTTTTTTTTGCAGATATGTCAGTCTCCATTGTAAGGCCTCATTGTTTGGAAAATATGGAAAATGGACTTTTGCCACAAAAGTGGATGGGAAAAAATATTGCGCCTATAGAATCTTATGGAGGCTGCGATGTCGATTATAAATGGCAAATCCCACAAGTTGAATATTGGATTAAAGAAAATTTTAATTGAGTTTTAAATGGCAGTAATTTATCAAAAAAATAATAGTTTCACTAAACTAAATATAAAAAATAATGAAAATCTAAAATATGAATCAATTAATGATGAAATAAAAAATTTTATAACAGAGGAGTTAAAAACTAATAATAATGAAATTCTTAATAAAATTTTGTCTGAAATAAAAAATAAAGAAACATCTGATAATAGTAAGTTTAATTTAACTAAAAATGTTATTGCTGAATATCAATGTTTAAATGATGAAAATAAAATAAATTACTTGATAAATAGGTATAAATATGAAGTTTATCCTAAAGAAAAAATATTAAACGAATATCCTCCATTAGTTCAAATTGAACCAACGTCAATGTGCAATTACCGCTGTATATTTTGTTATCAGACTGATGATGTGTTTAATAAAAAAAAATCTGGGCATATGGGGCATATGAAATTTGATTTATATAAAAAAATAATTGATGAAATAGAAAATAATGTTCAATTTGTTACTCTTGCATCTAGGGGAGAGCCATTAATGAGTCCAGATTTTGCTAAAATGATGGATTATTCAAAAGATAAATTTATTAATTTTAAAATAAATACAAATGCATCTATGCTTAATGAGAGTAAAATTCATTCTATATTAAAAAATAATATATCTACTTTAGTATTTTCTGCCGATGCTGCAGATGGAGAAAGTTATAAAAAATATAGAGTTAACGGAAATTTAGAAAAAGTTTTAAACAATATTAGATTATTTAATACAATAAAAAATAAAGATTATCCTGAATCTAGGATAATAACCAGGGTTTCAGGTGTAAAATATTCTGAAGAACAAGATTTAAATGAAATGCAAGATTTTTGGGGAGAATTAGTTGATCAAGTTGCTTTTGTAAATTACTTACCATGGGAAAATGTTTATAATACTGATAAGAATGAAATTTTGACACCGTGCTCAGATCTTTGGAGAAGAATGTTTGTATGGTGGGATGGCAAAGCAAACCCATGTGATGTAGATTATAAATCTGAATTATCAGTGGGTAACGCAAATGAATATACCGTTAAAGAACTTTGGAATTCAGAAAATTATAATAATCTTAGATTGATGCACTTGAATAAACTTAGAAATAAACAATCTCCTTGTAATAAATGTAGTTTAATTTAATTAATTATGAATAAAAAATCTATATTAGTTGTTGGAGCCTCTGGATCAATAGGTTCAGCTGTTGCTATTAAATTAATTGAACAAGGTTATAAAGTAGGATTGCACTACTGTTCAAATAGAAAAAAAGTAGAAAATATAAAAAAAAAATATGCCAAATCTAATAAAGTTAAAATTTTTCAATCACATCTTGCTACTCAAAAGGATTGTAAAGATTTAGTAAATAGTTTTAAAAAGATTTATAAAGATTTTTATGGACTGGCAATATGTGCGGGCACTGTAAATTGGAAAAATTATCATAAACTTAATAAAAATGACTTTGATAAAACTTTTTTTGAAATTGCTTTTATGCCATATTTTTTGTGTTATTATGCATCAAAAATATTAATCAAACCGTCAAGAATGGTTTATTTAAGTTCAATTTCAATAAAATACAGAGGCTCAAAAGAATCTATCCACTATGCTTCGGCAAAATCTGCTTTAGAGTCATTAATGAGATCATTAGCAAAATATAATAATAAACAAATACTCATTAATGGAGTGAGAAGTGGATTTGTTATTTCTAATCAACAAAAAATAAATAAAAATTTAAATGAAATGAAAAAAAGAATTAATAAAATCCCTATTAAAAGAGCTGGTAAACCAGAGGAGGTAGCAGCTGTATTTGAATTTTTATTTAATGATAAGTCATCTTTTATTCATGATTCAATTATTACAGTTTCAGGTGGGGATTAATTCAATATGCAAGATAGATTCATCTTGACTGATAAAAATATTCTAGAAAAAAATGTTATTAATATAACTGATATAAAAAAAAATAATTCAATAAATCTAATAGAGTATATTGAAAAAAACCAGATTAGATTACGAAATAAACTGATTAATGTTATTAATTCTTATAGAAAAAATATAATTTTTAATAAAACAATTTATGATTATTTAAAATTTAATGAAGATTTTTCTTTTTGGTATTTTACTGCTTTGTCTCATAAGTATTCATTTGAACAAAATTCTGGATTCGATAACTGCATAAAACTTTTTGCCATTGAGGAAATTATTAAGGAATATAACATAAAACATGTTGTAATAGATGTAAAAGACAATAATTTAACATTATCATTAATTAATTTTTTTAAAAAAAAAAATATTAATTTTTTAAATCAAAATAAATTTCATTTTATAAATATTTTAAATAAAATTACTGTATTTTTACAAATTAATTTATTTTTTAAAGCTATAATTAAAATTATTCTTTTATTGAAAAATATTAAACTTATTAAATCAAAAAATAATATTACAAGTGATCTTATGTTATTTGATATATTTGTTCACTTTGATAAAGATAAAATTTCAAAAGGTGTATTTGAATCCTTTTACTGGTCTGAATTAACCAATATTTTAAAAAAAAGAAAAATTAATTATAGTTATTTTCATAATTTTTTTAAATTTTGGAAAGTTAAAAAATTAAGAAATGCAGAAAATTTGATTAAAATTTCTAATCAAGCAGACAGCCACTTTTTTTTTGATCAATATTTTTATATATCCGTTTATTTTAAAGGAATAAGTTTATATTTTAAAATTTTATTTAAATCTATATTTCTATTGTTCTCAAATAAAACTTTTAATTCATCTTTAACAGATATAAATTTAAAATATTTACTTATCTATTCTTTTACAAAATCATTAATAGGTACAGAAGCAGTTAATAATAGTATTAATTATTTCAAATATGAGAAAGCTTTACAAAATTTACCTTATCAAAAACTTGGTTTTTATATTTGTGAAAATCAAACATGGGAAATGATTTTAAATAAATTTTGGAAAAAATATAATCATGGTAAACTAATTGGTATTTTACATACTACTCTTAGATTCTGGGATTTAAGATATGTTTACTGTAAAGAAATTTATGATTTACAAAAAAATTCTAATTTGTTACCTAATTATTTTGCCATCAATGGTGAAGAACAAAAAAAGATAACTAAATTAAATAATATTTTAAATAATCAAATTTTAGAAATTGAAGCATTAAGATATTCACACCTCATTCAATATCCTAAAAAAAGAAACTTAAATAATAAAGTAAAAAAATTTTTGATCATTGGAGATTTTGTTGAAAAAACTAATATTGAAATAATTAAATTAATTAATTTTTCAAAAGAAATTTTGTTAAATAAGTTTGATGTTTTTTTCAAGCCACATCCAGCTTATTTATTTGAAAATAATTTCAATAAGTTCTTAAATGTTATTATTATTGATAAACCAATAAAAAATTTAATTGATGAATTTGACATTATATTATGCAGCCACGCAACTTCAACTATTGTTGATTTTTATTATTCAGGCTCACAGGTAATTTTATATAAAAATATTAATCACATCAATTATAGTTGTGTTAATGATTTTAAAGATATAAATATTGTATCAAATTATAAACAATTTATTAAAATAATTAATGAAAATTATATTCATTCTAATAAGAAAAATCCTAGGGATTTTTTTTATTTAGACAATAAATATTCTAAACTAAATAAAATTTTAGATAATTATTGTTGATAAGTTAAAGTGATCATTTTATGATATTAATATTTTCATACCCAAGAAGTGGTTCATCGGAATTTTTAAATTGTGTTTCTAAAAACCTTCAAGAGTATGAGTCGATATTCGAACCTTTTGGTTTTTTACCAAAAAAAATAAAAAATAAAAAATTATTTAATCAAGTAAAAAAATATTTTAAAGGGGCTCCAAGTATAAAAGAGATTTATAATTATAAAATAGATGACTATTATGTAGGCAATATACCTTATAATAAAATTAATAATAAGAAAAACTTATTTTTAAAAAAAATTTTGCATAATTACTTTAGTGAAATACATAAATATTATGGAGATAAAATTATTATAAAATTTGTACGACAACAACAAAATACTTTTTTTATTTATTCAGTTTTGAAAAATATTTTTCCAAAAATTAATTTTATTTTTTTGAAAAGAAATATGTTTGATATTGCTTATTCTATGTATCGTAATGGTTGCGGTTCAATTTTTAGTAATTGGTACTATAATAAATTTTATGAATATAGGAAATGTCTTAGTGGATATAATATTGAAAAAAATTTAAATTTTATAGAAAAAATATTTATTTCAATAATTATAGACTACAAATCTTTTGATAAATCGTTACGCATACTTAATAATCACAATGTCAAAACTTTAAATATTGATTTTGATCAATTTCTTCAAAATACGGATCAAGTAATCAAATCAATTTTTATGACATTTGAAATCAAACAAATTCCAAAAAAAATCATTACTGTAAATAATGATTTTCACCAAAAAAATGGTAATTTAGATTATTTTTTTCAAATTTATAAAAATAAAGCTATTAAAAGGCTTAATATTGATGAAAAAATAAATTTATCGAGAAATAAAATTAAATTAATTCATATTTATTATTTGTTAAATAATTTTTCGATTTTTTATATTATTTTTAAAATATTAATAAAATCAAAAAACTATATATTAAATTTGCTAAAATTTTGAATTGATTTCAATTTTACCAATTTGAAATTTTTTAAGTTAGAATCTTCTTTTATATGTATGAAATCAATTTTAAACTTTTTTGATATTCTATAATCGTTAATAGTATCTCCAAATGAGATAATGTAATGATTTTTAAATTTTTTTATTATTTTTTTAAAATTATTTTCTTTACTATTATTATTTCCATAAATAATATTAAAATATTGATTAATTTTTTTATATTTTAAATATTTAATAATTTCTTCTTTAGATCCAGATGATATTATGACTAATTTCCTTTTTGTATAATTTTTTTTAATAAATACTTTAACCCCTTTAATTAATTTACATTTTTTATAATCTTTAGACATTATATATTTAAAATTTTTCATTAATTTGTTATATTTTTTTAAAGAATAATCCATTTCAATATTTTTTAAAAAATAAACAAATTTTTCTTTTCTAGTTTTATTAAGATTTTTTTTTAAATAAATACTAAATTTATTTATAATTGATTTTCTTCTATCGTTTACACATTTTAAAAAAACATTAGTTTTGAATTTATTTGATTTAGCTATTACACCATCGAAATCAAAAATTATAACATCATAATCCTGTATTTTATTTTTCATAGAATTATTAAATTTATCTAATTAATTTTTTCTAAAGCTTTAATTATTTTATCAACATCATCTTTATTATTATAATGAACTAAGCTTAATCTGATAACTCCATCATCAGTGTCAATATTTAAATCTTTTAGACATCTCCAAGCATAAAAATTGTCATTTCTGGTAGCAATTTTATTTTGCACCAATATGTCACTAATCTCTTTGGACTTACGATTATTAACAATAAAAGAGATTGTTGGGGCTCTATCTTTGTTTGATATCAATTTTTTTCCAATTAACATAAAGTTTTTTCTTTCAGCTATATATTCCAATAATGGATTGGCAATCTTTTCCTCATGTTTGGATATAAGATTATTTATTTTTTCAATTTTTTTCAAAATATCTAAATCTTTATGATTAAAATGATGATCAAATAAATTATTTATATATTCATATATGCCAATCATTGATACTAATTCTTCATGATTTGGTCCACCTGGATTAATTGTATATGGATAATTGCCCTCTAAAAATTGATGGTTCTGATTAGGTAATTTTTTTAAAATACTTTCATTTCCATATAAAAGTCCTAAATGTGGTCCATATGTTTTGTACAAACTAAAAGTATAAAAATCTACACCAAGATCTTTTACATTTGGAAAACCATGAGGGGCATAGGAAACACCATCACCTATCACTATAGCCCCCCTTTGATGTGCTAGTTCTGAAATTTTTTTTAAATCGTTTACAGATCCCACAATGTTTGAACAGTGAGTTACAGCAACAATTTTGGTTTTGTCAGATAATAAATTTTTGAATTCATCAACTTCTAGTTCAGCTGAATTTTTGTTAAATTTCCATTCTTTAATTATAGCTCCATTTTCTGCAAGTCTTCTCCACGGACTAATATTTGCTTCGTGATCTTGATTTGTTACAATAACTTCATCACCTTTTTTTATAAATTTTTTTAGAGCGTTAGACAGCACATAAAGATTTATAGATGTGGAACCACCAATTAATATTTCATTTTCTTTTGCGTTTATCATACTGGCAAAAAATTTTGTAGCATCATCCATTTGTTCACCGGCAATTTTAGACATAGGATATTCAGCATAGGGTTGAACTTTTGTAGAAGTCATAAATTGAGTTAGTCGCTTTATTACAGTTTGTGGTACGTAACTACCACCAGCATTTTCAAAAAAAGCCCAATCTTTACATAAAGGATCTTTAAAAGCAGGAAATTGAGATCTTACATAGTCTATATCAAGTTGTATATTTTCTGACATTTTTTCCCCTCTTATTGCATATTCTTTTATTCTATTATAAAAAAAAATAAATGAATAATCCACTTAATGTTAGCCAAGAAGAATGGAAGAATAGAACTGATTTAGCAGCAAGTTACCATTTGGCTAATTATTTTGGCTGGAGTGATATCATTTGGAATCATATAACTGCAAAAACCTCAAGAAACAAAAATACATTTTTAATAAATAAATTTGGTCTCAGGTATGATGAAATAACTGCATCAAATCTATTAGAAATTGATTTAGAGGGAAATATTGTTAGTGGCGATGGAGAAATAAATTTAACTGGTTTTATAATTCATGGGGCAATCCATAATTTAAAAAAAAATATTCATTGTGTAATGCACACACACTCTAGAGCAGGTCTTGCTATATCATGTTTTAAAATGGGTTTAGAACCAATAATCCAAGATGCTGCAATGTTTTATAATAGAATAAGTTATCATGAGTGGGAAGGTATGTCGACTAGCACTGAAGAGTGTCAAAGATTGTCAGAGAATTTAGGTGATAACAAAGCTATGGTACTTCGCAATCATGGACTTCTAACTTGTGGTGAATCTGTAAGTGAAGCTTTTATATTAATGTACTACCTTGAAAGAGCATGTACAAATCAATTAGATACATATTCAACGGGTTTAGAATTAAATAAGCCTTCAAGTAATTTATTAGAATATGCCGCTGGACAATACCAGGAACCTATGTTTAAGACTGGTAAAAATGAATGGCCAGCTTTAATAAGGTTGTTAGATAAAAAAAAATCAATCTATAATAATTAGGGAGCAAAAATTAAAATGCTAGATAAGAGAAGTTTTTATATTAATGGTAAATGGGTTGCGCCTTTTAAAAAGAATGATTTTGACGTAATAAATCCTTCCACAGAAGAAACTTGCGCAATTATTTCTCTAGGAGACAAAGAGGATGTTAATGCAGCAGCTGAAGTTGCAAAAAAATCTTTATCTGAATGGAGTTTAACTGATAAAAAATATAAAATTTCTCTTTTAGAAAAATTATATAAAATTTATGAATCTAGATGGGAGGATATGACAAATTCCATATCACTTGAAATGGGTGCTCCACTAGATTGGTCTTCATCAGCTCAAACTGCGTCAGGTGCGGACCATATTAAGGATTTTATTAAAAGACTTAAAGAATTTGAATTTGAAACAGAATTTAGCAAAGGTTCCAATAATTATATAACTTATGAACCAATAGGCGTTTGTGCTCTTATTACTCCTTGGAATTGGCCTATAAATCAGATTTCTTTGAAAGTAATACCAGCTTTGGCTGCTGGATGCACAATGATTTTGAAACCTTCAGAAATAGCGCCACTTTCAGCTATGTTGTTTGCAGAAATGATAGATGAGGCTGGTTTTCCACCAGGTGTTTTCAATTTAGTTAATGGAGATGGTTTAGGTGTTGGAACGCAGTTATCAGGCCACTATGATATTGATATGATATCTTTTACTGGATCAACAAGAGCTGGAAAATTAATTACAAAAAATGCAGCCGATACAATTAAAAGAGTATGTTTAGAGTTAGGTGGTAAAGGTGGGAATATTGTTTTTGCAGACTCACATTCTGGTGCAGTTAGAGAAGGGGTTAGAAATGTAATGAGTAATTCAGGCCAATCTTGTGATGCCCCTACACGAATGCTTGTAGAAAATTCAATCTATGAAAGAGCAGTAAAGGAAGCAGCAGATGAAGCTAGTAAAATAAAAGTAGATTTAGCAGAAAAAAAGGGTGATCATATAGGACCAGTAGTTTCAAAAACTCAGTACAATAAAATTATTGATTTAATTCAAAGTGGGGTTGATGAGGGGGCAAAATTAGTTGCAGGCGGGGTTGAGCGTCCGGATGGTTTAAATAGAGGTTATTTCATTAAACCTACAATTTTTACTAATGTATCTAATAATATGAGAATTGCAAAAGAAGAGATTTTTGGACCCGTTTTATCAATTATTCCATTTGAAACTGAAGAAGAAGCAATTTCTATAGTTAATGATACAGAATATGGCTTAGGTAATTATGTACAAACCAAAGATATGGAAAAAGCTAAGAGAGTTGCAAGAAAATTCAAATCAGGAGGGGTTTATATAAATGGAAATAGTGCAGATCCAGGAACTCCTTTTGGCGGTTATCGTCAATCAGGTAATGGAAGAGAAGGTGGATATTGGGGATTAGAAGAATATTTAGAAGTAAAAACTATTTGTGGTTGGAAATAACATCAAATTTGAACATTTTTAAAGTAATTTAATTTTGAAATAATCTCATCTCTTTCAATATAATAACCTTGAAGATGACGATTCCCAGAATTTGGATCAAATGCCGATCTCCCATGAAGAACTCTTCTATTGTTAAAACAAAATATATCACCTTTTTCTAGTTTAAATTCAATCATAAATTTTTTATCATTTAGTAATGATGTAAACAATCTGTAAGCTTCATAAAATTTTTTCATTTTATCAGGATGAACATCAATTGTAGCCATAGCTCCCATATTTAGTCTAATATCATTAAAATCATTATCTTTTGTAAGTGTAATTATTGGAGAATATAAAATTCTAATTGCTTTTTGTGTAAAATCATTATCTTTAAATTTGATCTGAGTACTTGTAAGAATATTAAAAACTTCTTTTTCATTATTTTTTAAATAATTAGCGACAGCAAAGCCATCTACAGCTGTTGAATCTCCACCGTTAGCAGTATTTTCTAAACAATGTAAAAACTGATATCCGGGCGCATATTCAAAATATGGAAGATCACTATGATTTGTTAGTGCATCAGCTGTGTATGCTTGATTATTTGGCTTTGGAATATTTATGACTTCAAAAGGTGTGCCAAAAAATGTTTCTCTATGATGACTTATTTTGTTTAAAATTTCAAAAGCTGATTTGCTGCTAGTAGGTGCATTTTTAATAATTGCTATTCCATAAATATTTAGAAGCTCTAACCATTTAATTAATTCATTATTATTACTGATTATGTCATCATGATTTAAGATAATTAATTTCAATTTTTGATTTAGATCATTCTTCCACAATAGGTATGGTGACTGGTATTTTTGATTATTTATTTCAGTGTAACAATGATTTCTTAACCATCTAAGTTCATAATGACTTATGTGATTATGCTCATTCCAATGAATAATTAACTTGTTTTTAGTGTTATTAATTTTTTTTGGATAGATATCTTTTGATACTGATAAAATATTAAACTTTCTCATTTTAGAATCTAAGTGAAAAGACGTTGGGCAATTGTCCCTTAACCAAAGAAAGTGAAATTTGCTTTCATGGTTATCCTGCCATATAATATTAATATATTCTTTTTCTAAACTAAGATTTAATATATTATATTTATCTATCATATAACAATAATAACATATTACGTTAAATTAGGGTAGGATATCCAAAGATCTAATTATGAACAAAATTAATAATAATTTGTTGGGAATTTTTTTTATGACCTTAGGCATGTTTTGCTTAAGTATAAATGATATTACTTATAAAAATTTAAGTTTTAATTTTCCAGTTTGGGAAGCAGTTTTTTTTAGAGCATTAAGTGGATCAATAATATCAATTTTTTTAGTTTATTATTCAGGTATTAAATCTCTTAAAACAAAAAAACCAATTAGACATTTCGTTAGAGCATTTTCTGCTGTCGGCTGCGTAGTTTTATATGTTTATGGTATAAAATATTTGTTATTATCTGAAAATATTGCTTTAGCTCATAGTGCGCCAATCATTGCTGCTTTTTTGGCAGTGCCAATTCTTGGGGAAAAAATAGGATTACACAGAATGCTAGCAATTGTTATTGGATTTATAGGTGTGGTAATAATAGTTAAGCCTGGCACTGAACTTTTTGAATTAAAATCACTTTTACCAATTGGCTCAGCATTATTTATGGCATCAGTTTATTTATCAACAAGATCATTAATGAATACAGAGTCGAGCACTGCAATTGTATTTTATTATTCTTTTGCATTGCTTTTTACGTCTATTATTTTTTTTCCTGCAAATTTTGTAATGCCAGATTTATTAAATTTATTGTTAGCATTTAGCTTAGGAGTTATGGGATCATTAGGTCATTTATTTATGTCTCAAGCAGCTAAAAACGCAGATGTAGCAGTTACATCTCCTTTTGAATATTCTTCATTTGTTTTTGTAGGGATAATGGGTTATTTATTTTTTGCTGAAATCCCTAGTAAATCTATTGTTTATGGTGGGATTTTAATAATTTTAAGCGGTATATATGTAGCTTATAGAGAAAGACTTAATAATTAACTTAAAATTAAAAAAACACAGAAAAACTGTCAAATTATAGAAATAAAAAGTTGTTTATAGTAAAATAACGGCTATAAAATTTAAATAATTAGGAGGAAAGAATATGAAATTTATTAAAAAA
>CETH01028821.1_pt1 | contig 44957 bp, 45 predicted proteins | sample 361461 | NCBI WGS metagenome assembly CETH01 (sample SAMEA2622695, study PRJEB7988) | marine metagenome | isolation source: saline water (ENVO:00002010), including
GGAACCTACATGCAGGCACTTCCATTCCTGCCCATGCATGTGGTGCTGAAAATCCGGGATTCAAAGGCGAGGTTGAATTAGGTTCGATATACGCAGTTGAGCCGTTTAACACAACAGGAAAATCAGGAATGGTTGAGAATATCCCTCCTAGTAATTCCAGTAACATCTACAGGGTCACAGGAAACATAACAATACGCAAGGCAATGGCGAAAAATAAACTCAAACCAATCGGTGCGACAATGGCGAGGTACATCGAAGAGCGCTACCATACCCTTCCATTCGCTGAACGATGGGCATATCCTCTGCTAGAGAAGCCGTTTCCAGGGGAAGAGGAAGAAATTCTACGCAAGAAATGGAATGCATTAGTGAAGAAATTAATCTCGATTAGATTCCTCGAAACATATGCTGCTCTACGCTGCGAAGATCGTGGGCTGGTGGGCCAATACGAGCACACAGTTTGGATTACAGAAGGTGGACCCGAGGTACTTACAGTCGAATGAAATTGTTAATTCTTGACGATTATGCAAACAAATCAAATGTATTGATGAAATCAATAAACTCCGCCTCAGTATAGCGTTATTGGGGCATAGAGGCCTATTTCGCACAACGATTATCTATCGTCTGCTGCAAAGCCTTGCCGTACGGGGCCGTTGAGGTTCTCGCTGAGTGCATCCCATCCCCTCGCTTGTGTCTCTCGCCCTGTACACCTAAATGATTAGACGCTAGGCTTTCAGTGATACATTTTTATGATTATAATATCATATTAATTAGATGATTTTTCTACTATGTTATCTGTTCTTCCAAAAAGAGTAACCGTGATTATTGCTGAGAAGATTAGTATCATTCCACCTATTTGTTGAACTGATGGTTCCTCTTTGAGAAGCAAAACACCCCAAACAATGGTTAACACCGGCTGTAATAGGATTGCGAAAGAAGTGTGTGCGGCGGGAAGTCTCGGGAGTGCATATGTAATTGCTAACCATCCTAATACTTGACAAGAAATTGAAAGAAGGACTATCCAACCATGACCTGGCCAAGTTACTGAGAATGCTATTGGTTCTATATCTAAACTTGAAAGAGGCATTATTCCAACTAGCAAAAGCCCCGTTGCAGCACCTGTTGTTGCATCCAATTGTAGATTTACTGAAGGTGCCTGGATTCTGTTTGAAAAGCGATAAAGAATAAGGAATGATGAATAAAATATTGCAGCGACTATACCTCCTATTACTCCTTTAACGGGGTCTGCGCCATATGGTTGATCATCCCAAATTCCGGAGATAAAAATTAATCCCAACATAACCATTGGAAGAGCTAGTAAAATCATTCGATTTGGTCTTTCTCCGAATAACCACCAACTTACCAAAGTGACAATTATAACCTGAGAATTTCCAATCAAAGTTGCGATTCCGCTTCCTATGTAGTCTATTGCACTATGATAGCCAACAAAGTCAATTGCTAGTAGTATTCCTGCTACAAAGGCAAGCATCCTACTATTTCTCTGTCTATGATCCTCTTTCTTTAGATATAAGACGAGAAAGAGAAGGATTGGGATAGCATATAGCATTCTGAAGAATGCTCCTGTAATTGGGGAGGTGTCTGACTGTATGTACAATAGTGGTGCGAATGATAGTAATGTTGCACCAATTAAGGCGATTATCATTATTCTTCTATCATCGGCAAATGCCGACATGAAATCTCCTCACTCCGAGGCAGCTCTACCATCTGCTATCATTTGCTGGAGTTCACCGGATTGATACATTTCTAGGGCTATGTCTGATCCGCCAATTAATTCGCCATAGATGTATACCTGAGGCATTGTTGGGAAATCTGCCCAAGCACATACCGAAGGAATCGCCCTAGGATCTGTCAGTATATTTACACTAGTAAAAGGCTCTCCTAATTGACTTAACACAGTAGCAGCGCGATTGCTGAATCCGCATCTGGGTTCTTGTGGCGTCCCCTTCATGAAGAGTACTATAGGGTGTTCGTTTACTAAGGCATCAAGTTCTGAGGGGGTCCAATCAAATGACATTTTATCACTCCTTTTCTGGTCTACGAATGTGTATTCCAAAGAATTCTGTTTTCTTCTCTGCATGTGGATCAAAAGCTGTGTCTCCTGAGTTTTCTGCTTGTTCCGGAGTCATACATTTCAAATCTAAGGCATGAACTATATTCTGGGCGATAAAGGGTTTGAAATGATTCAAGATTGGTCTTTGTCTTTGTAATGGACGCATTCCCTCATAAGAAGAAGAGATTACTCTTACATGGAAATGATCACCACTTCCATGTAAGTCAGTAGCCTCGACTCTAGCATCAGGAACCACTTTGAGAATCTCCTCAGACATCCACGCTTCTGTCACCATCGATATTAGCCCGAGGTTGGTAGGATTTGAATGCTCGCGCGTGTAAATTAATCAATGCCCATTGCGGAATTGATTTCTGTGAGATTGTCTTTGATACTTGCTTTGTCGTTGATAAGGCCGCTTCCTACTACTGCTACATCGACTCCCCATTCTGAAACCATAGCAGCATTATGATGTTTAATTCCTCCATCTATCATCAACTTAGTTTGTCTACCGCCTTCTGCAATTTGCTTGTCTATTGCCTCTCTAAATTTCCTAACCTTTGATTCTACTTCTGGCATGAATGATTGTCCACCTTTGCCGGGAACTACCGACATCACAAGAACGAGATCAAGTTGGGATAGGAATGGAAGAATAGATGATGCGGGTGTATCTGGATTCAGAACTGCACCGGCTTGACATCCTGAGTCGTGTAAAGATTTGATCAAAGACCCCATGTTATCTACTGCCTCGATATGTGCTATGACTAGGTCTACACCAGCATCAACATATTGCGACCAAGTCTCTTCGGCGTTAGTTATCATCAGATGGCAATCAATGAAAACTTCTGTACCCATTCTATTACGTACTGCACGTATCAATGCGGGTCCAAATGTTATGGTTCTATTTACTACCCAATTGCCATCCATGACGTCCATATGTATCCAATTAATACCGGCATTAACGGCTTCCTCTAGAGTATCTGCTAGATTAGAAAAGTCAGCTGTGAGGATGCTCGGTGCTATTTCCAAGGCTCTCCCCCAGTACTTGCGAGAACCTTTCACTTGTCAATAATTCGTATGTTTATTACTTTGAAATCGCAATATCCAGCAACATGGAGAAATGCTAGTATTGATATGATGCCTGCTTAACGAGTACCCCTGCGGAGTGATAGCATGGGCAGGATAATCAACGCTAGTGATGCTGATTTTGATAATGTAACGAAGAGTGATGATTGGGTTTTAGTTGATTTTTGGGCTCCGTGGTGTGGGCCTTGTAAGATGATTGCTCCAGTATTAGAACAAGTAGCCGAGGAGCGTGAAATGACTATTGCAAAAGTCAACACCGACGTCAATCCTCTTTCTGGAGGGAGATTTGGAATTCGTGGAATACCTGCGCTTTTACTTTTTCAAAATGGGGAACTTGTAGATCAACACGCTGGATTCATGCCAAAACCGGCTTTTGACCAATGGCTAAATCGACATATGGCTTGAGTTATTCACAAACTATCTCTCAGACGTTTGGCTCTTTCTTCAAAGGGGTTCCCAACCTCGCGAAGGAGTCGGGATCGTAGGGCTTCGTGAAGCCACATACCACTATCTAATTCTAGCATTAGGCCACGAGAAATCAATTCCTCTGGAGGGGTGCCGTTGTATGATGCTGCTGATGCAAGTCTATCCCATGGAACTGGTTGGTCTGCTATAGCCAATAATGCAAGTAGTTCCCTATGATCAGTTGGAAGGACTTCAAGAATTTCTTCATCGAGAAATCTGAGCCAATCATCATGTAGGGTTTGACCATACAATTCAAGTAATTCAACTGCAAGTGGATGACCTCCTGTTGCCCTATGTATTTCCTCTGCGGGAGCATCTGAAGGAAGCGATATTGATTCTATCCAATTTGCTATCTCTTCAATAGATAATCCCGTTAGTCTAAGTTCAACTACTCTGTCTCTAGTGTGGACATCTCTTCTATCGTAGAATGTCAAATTTGTTCTGGATATTAGAAGTAATCTCATATTGGTTGATTCTGAAATCTGAAGTAAAGCGCCAAATAGATATTCACCATCTCTGGATAAATTGTGAACATCATCTAGAATAAGGATAAAATCATCAAATTGATTTCCTATTCTCTTGTCTTCGTCATTGAGATGGGCTATAAGTCGACGACGATACATATCGATGTTTAGACTTGCACCTGGTTTCATTGGAAGTGACTCAAGAACGCCATAGGGATCTTTTTCTTCTCCATCTAAGCTAAGTGATAGTCGATGAAGTAAACTTGTGGCTATACCAAGTGTAGAGTCCCATGGTTGACATGGGTAATACATTACTGATGTATTAGGATTAGATGCAAGAGTAGATTCTAACCAATGACTCGCCAAGGTTGTTTTACCACATCCAGCAATACCCGAAATAACGGCCATTGGTATATTTGACTGATACCAATTATTGAGAATTGAAACTTCTGACTCTCTACCATGTACAATTCTTGTTTCAGGAGGGCGTGTGTGATATGTTGAATGTGCACCAGAAAGAAGTCGTAAAGACCCGGGTGCTGATTTTGTAGATTCATCATGACGAACTATGGCACCAAATCTTATGTCACCGAAATTAAGAACACCCTCATGTTGTGCGTGCATCAGGACTTGTAATAAAGTCAAACCCGTTTCCAAGCGATTACCTACTTCGTCTGCTCTAACTTCCAGTAGGTTTCCTTCTCTTTCTCTCAAGAGAACTGTTATTGATCTAAGGTCTGAAATTCTATGAGAAATCTCTTTTCGGCCTTCTTCAGTTAGTTGCCATGTCTTCTGTCTTCTTTCTTCGCCTCTAACTACACGAGTATGTTCACTGACTAATCCATCAAAAGCAAGATCTCGCATTGCTCGAGATACATTGGGAGGATGTAAGGCACAAATCTCAGCAATACCGGGTCTAGTGACTTCCCTATTTACTAGATAGTGATCAGCCTGATGATCCTGTTCCCATAGATGTAATAGGATTCTATCTGAAACTGCAACATTTACCTTAGGAGACGGAGGACTCATTTCTCACATCTCCTGAATGCACTGAGGGTATTGTTCAGTCATCATGGGAGGCATAAACAAATCATCACAACCACGAGTTACAGTTGAAAGAGAAAGTATACTTGAGGCTGTGAGACCCAAAGTAACTGATTGAGTAGATACTGGACTTGGAATATAGTCTTCTCCAGTTTGACTAATTATCAAATGGATCCCATCTCCCGCTGGGATCAATACGTCCATTCCAAAGAATTCCATTTTAGCGTTCACTGTTTCTCCGGGTGTCAACACCTCTCCATTTTTACCACCAGCATGATATCGTAAATCCATGACAGCGTGACCAAGGTGCATTTCGTTACTTGCCTGTACCATTTCAACAAATAGATGACCACTTGTTGAGAATGCTGAAATTGTTGCATCTACATGGAATGTAGGAGTTCCGACTATACGTGTATCTTCATCAAAGAATGGACATTCAATACGAACACCTGAGGAAGAGGTAATTGTCTCTCCTCCTCCTATAACAGTACACTTATCCATTCCATAACGGAGCCATTCTTGATCTGCTGGAGGATAAGTTTCCTCCACTCTCCACCCCCCCATATTATCTTGTATCTCAGCTATTAAACGAGGTTTTTCTCCATCGTTCTTCAGATAGAAATCGAACCACTCTAAGAGATCATCCGCCCAGTCCCATCGAAGAGTGAAAGGAAATGCTTCACCCCCACGACCACTTGAAAGTCCCTGATGTCCACTCATTCTATCTGGATAGTCATGACCCCATTGTCCATACATTCCCTTGACTTCGAATCCGTTATCAATCATCATCTGATGAACTGGAAAAGCCATATGTGGATCCACGTTCCAATCTTGCATTCCATGAATAATGTAAACCGAGCCCTGATAGTTTTCTATTGCACGTGTTAGGAAATGTCTCTCCTGCCAATAGTCTGAACCAGACCATGCCAAGTTATCGCCGGTGATATAGGCTGCAGGTCCTGCATAATATCCCTCAACATATCCTTCACAAGCATTCTCTATGTCTTCTGAATCGCCATCAAGACCAAAACTGCCATACACACCATTGTGCATTATTGCACCGCGAGCCTCCATACTTCCATTTCTCCACATTAAATCTTGAACGCCAATTAGTCCTGACATTGGAATTATGGTTTTGAGATGTTCAGATCCCATTGCTGCTGCTTCCCAAGGAGTGGAGCCATCATATGATTTACCAATTATTCCTACTGCTCCATTTGAAAATGGCGCCTTTCCAAGATATTCTACTGCTGAATGTATTCCTTGTTGCTCATCAAGGCCCATGAGATCCATGCAATGATTAGATTCTCCAGTACCAAAAACGCTGACCTGTGCAACTCCATATCCGTGAGGAACAAAATTCTCAATTAGGAATCTTCCCAGACGATTTGCCGGAGTTAGGGCATCAACATCTCCATCATCATAGTATGGCCCTATCTCTGCAATAACTGGCACCCTACATTCTTCAGGCAATTCTGCTAAATCATAATCGCAGCCATCTATTTGTGGAAGCCATAATCCGAGATGTACTTTGGCTTCACCAGTTGCACCAGCCCCGCCATCAGATAATGTGATCTCAGGAACAGAAACGAAAATTGACCTGACAACATCTATACCAAATGTGCCATTGATAGAGACTCTACTGAATACGTCACCATTTTCATAGAATAGAGAACTGCGTTCTTCAACCGGTTTAAGCCAATGCTCAGAGGCACTGTTCTCTGTAAAGGTTTCATTTCCAAAGCATCCTGAAAGCATAGGCGCTGCTAGTAGCAAAGCCAAGATGATGCTCGTTGTGGGACGTGACACGCGCTTCGCGCGTCCTGAATCACACATGAGCATTGTCTAATGTAGTATCATCACTTAAGTTGGAAAAATAGCATCATTTTTCTTAATTATTCCAGACCATAGGTGTAGATGGTTTGATTTGTATTACATTATGCGTAAATACATGGATGCATATGATGAGTTGTTGGCACGACTGAAGGACATAGATTTGATTGGACAAATTGGAGGCCTTATGAGTTGGGATCAGGAAGTTCTGATGCCTCCAAAAGCTGCAGCACTAAGAGCAGAGCAACTCGCTTGGGTTTCAAAAACAGGACATGAAAGATTAACCGATCCAAAGATAGGAGAACTCCTAGATGTGCTAGAGTCTACTGATAACTTAGATGACATTCAATCAGCTAATGTAAGACTAGCTCGAGAGGCATATGATAGAGCCACAAAACTCCCCACTGAGTTCGTTGAAGAAATGGCCAAACACAGATCTAGGGCACAGATTTCTTGGAGTGAAGCCCGTGCAAAAGATGACTTCTCTATATTTCGAGATGATTTGGCTAAGGCAATTGACCTAGCCCGTCAGAAGGCCGACTATTTCGGTTACGACGATTTGCGATATGATGCACTACTAGACCTGTATGAGTCTGGACTTACAGTTTCTAGAGTAGATCCTCTATTCAAAGGATTAAGAGACAATGTGGCTCCCTTAGTAAAGGCTGTAATTGAGAATGGAAATAGGCCTGATATGTCTTGGGTAGAAAACAACAATTGGGAGCAATCATCTCAAGAATCTCTTAGTCACAGTGTAGCTGAGGCAATTGGATTTGACTTTGATGCTGGAAGACGGGATGCATCTACTCATCCATTCTGCGGAGGACCAAATCCAGATGATGTGCGTTGGACTACAAGATACAGTGAGTCTGATCCATTTGGTTCACTGTATGGCTCTATGCATGAAACTGGACATGGGACCTATGAACAAGGACGAAGAAGAGATTTAGATTTCCAGCCTGCAGGTAAGGCAAATGGGTTAGGAGTACATGAAAGTCAGAGTAGATTATGGGAAAATCAAGTTGGAAGATCTCGTGAATTTTGTGAATGGGTGCTACCTGTTTGGAGAGAAAACTTCCCCAATAATATGGAGGGCATAGATGCCGAGCAGTTATGGCAAGCTGTCAATTTAGTTGAACCCAGTTTGATTAGAGTTGAGGCGGATGAAGCTACTTATAATTTACACATCATGATTCGTTATGAAATTGAAAAGAAACTTATTGCTGGAGATCTAGAAGTTGATGATTTACCCGAAGCTTGGGATGATATGTATGAAGAATTTCTAGGGATTCGTGCGCCAAATCGAACTCTAGGGGTGCTCCAGGATATTCATTGGTCTATGGGTGCTTTCGGGTACTTCCCAACATATACTCTTGGTAACCTATACGCTGCTCAATTACTAGAGGCAGCAAGGAAAGAATTGCCAACACATGATGAACAAATGAGAAATGGAGAATTTGGCCCTCTGCTCTCTTGGATGAGAAAGAATGTGCATCAGCGTGGGAGCATATTAGAACCTGCAGCATTAATTGAAGAAGCTACAGGTTCTCCTCCTTCTCCTGATGCCTTTGTCACCTATCTAAAGGACAAAATAGAGTCGTTGTATGGAATAAAAGCGTGAAAAATATGGCTGGACATTCTCTAGAAAATATCGCATCATTTGTGCGTGATTTGGGGGGTGCTTGTTCTTCTATACTAATGAAAAATGATTTCTTATTCGCTGGATCTCATGATGGAATGCTAATCTGTTGGAACAACAATACTGGAGATGAATTATGGAGATCTAAAGTAACCGGACCGATTAATGATATCGCCTTGGATGAAAATATGGTTCTAATTACTGCATCTGCTAATATTCATGCTTTCAATTTAGAGGACGGCCTTATTTTGTGGAGTCGTGAACTAGAAGGGGCAAGTGATTTTGTTGTAGTAAAAGATAGTGTTATTTGGGCTAGTTCATCAGTGTACGAATTAGAAGTTGCCGACTTTATTGAATCTACAATTTGGAATTTCAACAAAAATGGAGATGAAGTCGAAAGATGGGTCATCGAAGAACGTCCGTGGATTCTTGGATTAAATGAGAAAGAGGAGGTCTTACTAGGACTAGGCCGACCTAGATGCGGATATATTAGAATTAGAATTGGGCAAAAACCAGAACACATAATTCTAGAAACCGATAGCCCTGTGACTTGTGGGTGCTGTAACTCTCCAAACAATTTTGTTTTTGGGCATGCCAATGGTAGTGTAAGTGTTGTTAATGAAGAGAAACACTCCACATACTCAAATGATGATCAATCTTTAATAACTGCTGTAATGAACTTTCAGGAGGGGTGGATTGCTGGTAACGAAAACGGAATTTTGTATGCACATAATCAAATCAAAACTAGATCTGGTTCGATAGATGCTCTTGCTGAATGTTCTGGATATGCTTGGGCTTCATCCTGGAATGGAAGAAACTCAACTTTATTGAGATGGAATTTGGAAGGAAATGAACTTGAGATTTCACATGATTCAAGACTCCGTCAAATTTGTAGTTATAATGAAAAACTTGTACTCGGTGACGATTTCGGACGAGTTTTTTTGGTAGAGAATAATGTATTAGAAAGAAGGGTCAAAATAGTGGCTGAAGATGAAGATGAACAGATCAGAAATTCAGAATTAAGGGCACGACTGAGGATGTTAAGAAATCAATAATTTCAATATTTTCTGCACTGGAAAATAACATCCCCAGACCTCTATTTCCGGTCCACAGTGCCTCATTTAGGGAAAAGTTTATGTGCCTCTGACCCTCAGACCTAAGATGCCGCTTCGTGGGAGTGGTGTGGCAGGCACTTAGGTGCAGGCCGCGGGCCACAGAACCGAACCCCGAACACGGGGTGGTAGAACCGGGCTTCGAAAGAAGATCGGGGATAATCAAACTCGTCTTGTGGACGAGGGAGATGCGGTTGAACTGTAATGGAGCAAACGGACGCAAGAAAGTGAGCAAAGATACAGGGGAAGCTGGGGAAAACGAACCGAACTGTCTAGGCAGGGAAAACACAACCAAACCAGAAAACCAAACCGCGGGTGCATGAGCGAAGGATAAAAGAACCAGAGATGGGAAAATATCTGAGGCTTATCTACGGGAAACAAAGGCAGAAAAAAAACTGGACGCAAGAAAGGGGAAAAGAAACCTGAGGGAAACGTAGCGGGAACAAGAGCGCGGAGACGCGTGGAGGACCGGCATCAGTTCCACTAAACAAACTGGTGAGAGCCAGGGAGAGAAGTGGAAACGCAGAAACAGGGAGTGATCTCTGAAGAAGCGGAAACGACAAAAGAGCTCTTAGGAGTTCAAGAGTCATCTACCCGGAGAAATAATTGTCTTAGGGCAAGGAAAGAACCGGACCCTGCGGAGTCAGCAGGGGGCGATGCTCCCCCATGTGCAGAACCCCCTGCTGCTCCCACCTTGTACCAAAGTACGGCTGAGCCCTATTACATCTCGTTATCAATCATTGCGGAGTCTTTCTGCAGAATCTATTGGTTTTCAAACAGTAGCCTTTACTGTCACTGTCCTCGATTTGGTCCAATCATTTCTGATGGCCTTACCCATTGGTCGAATTGTTCGTTAGTAAGTATTCCCAGAGATATTGATGATTCACGTAAAGTCAATTGGTTGTCATGAGCGTGTTTGGCTATTTTAGCCGCAGAATCGTAACCGATGTGATTGTTTAGTGCTGTAACAAGCATCAGGCTATTCTCAAGGTGATTATGGATTACATCTTCGTTCGCTTTGAGATCTTTAACACATCTTTCTGTGAAGGAAATACAAGTATCTGCAAGAAGCCTAGTACTATGTAGAAGATTGTATATCATCATTGGCTTGAATACATTCAACTCAAAATTCCCTTGACTTCCCCCTATTGTAATAGACATGTGGTTCCCCATAACTTGGCAGCAAACCATTGTCATAGCCTCTGATTGAGTTGGGTTTACTTTTCCGGGCATTATGGATGACCCGGGTTCATTTGCAGGTAGGCTTAATTCTCCGAAACCACACCGTGGACCCGATCCCATCCATCGTATATCATTGGAGATTTTCATTAGACTTGTAGCTAATGTATTGAGAGAACCCGACATTGCAACTATAGCATCATGTGCAGCCAATTGGGCGAATTTATTCTCTGCTGAAACAAAGGCAATTCCTGTTTTACTTGATATCCTAGTTGCTACTTTGTCTGGAAATTCTTCATGTGTATTGAGACCGGTGCCAACTGCAGTCCCCCCCAAGGCCAATTCAAGAAGGTCGTTCCAAGAGTTTTCAATTCGGTGTATGTCTGCTTCCAACATGGAAGCATAGCCACCGAATTCTTGGCCTAGAGTAAGGGGTACTGCATCCATTAGATGTGTTCGTCCAATCTTAACTATGTCGCTAAATTCTCTGGATTTTTCTGCTAAATCGCCTTGAAGTCGGCGTACTGCAGGGAGTAGACGATGATGAATTTCTTCTGCTGCTGCAATGTGCATTGCTGTTGGGAATGTGTCATTACTGGATTGGCCTCTATTAACATGATCATTTGGATGAACTGGTGACTTGCTTCCTAATTCTCCACCGGCCATTTCAATTGCTCTGTTGGCGATTACTTCATTCGCGTTCATATTTGTCTGAGTCCCTGAACCCGTCTGCCATACACGAAGAGGGAAGTGGTCATCTAAAGAACCAGATATCACTTCATCGCAGGCTGATGATATCAATGCTCCAACTTGTGGATCTAATTGATTGAGTTCTACATTTGTTTCAGCGGCTGCTTGCTTTAGTATTCCAAACGCTCGAATTAGAGATTTTGGCATGATGTCGTCGCCTATATCAAAATTGGTTAGAGACCTAGCTGTTTGACAGCCATAGTATCTACTAGATGGAACTTTTAGTTCCCCCATGGTGTCTTTTTCTATTCTAAATGTGCCTTCTTCCGATTTAGCGACTCTCTGATTAATTTGGTGTTTTTCCTGGTGTAATGATGGTGAAGATTCAAGGCTATTTTGGATCATGCCTGCTATTGTTGCACTACGTCCCTTGTCTTTTCCCTTACCTACTCTACGATCGAGTTTTCTAGCTAATTCTTCTGGAATGCTTATGCTGATTATGCGGCGGTCTCCTGACCTATGCTTAGCCATAATTTAACTCCGTTAATTAGTTATTAATAAATTTTGAGTTTTTTAGAGCAGTACTACGTTAATAACAAAATTTATTATAAACTTCTAGTTAGAAATTAAGAAATTATTAATTTCAGACTTTCAGCCGCTCTACTTTGATTATTTTTTGGGGTTCGTAGGGACGATCTCCTGGTTTTGTATCACAATTCTCGATCTTGTATACGTTCTCCATACCTTCGATTACTTCTCCAAATATAGCATGATTTCCATTAAGCCAAGGAGTAGGTACTGTTGTTAGGAAAAATTGCGATCCGCCAGTGTTTGGACCCGCATTTGCCATTGAAAAAAGACCAGGGCGATCGTGTTGCTTGGCCAAGGCGGATTGTTCGCAAGGAATTTTCCAACCAGGACCACCAGTTCCAGCTCTTCCATCGAACGGATCTTTTGATCTTGGACATCCGCCTTGAATCATGAAATTCTTGATTACTCTGTGGAAGTGAAGGCCATTATAGAATCCTTCATCTACCAATTTTAGAAAATTACCAGTGGTTTCTGGGCAGTCTTCAGTATATAATGCAATATCAATTTCTCCGGCGCTCGTTGTCATCCTAACTATGGTCGGCATGTTACTGGCTACATCAAGTAGTCCAATAGTCTAACGATGGGGAGATCACTCATCACGGGATAAATTTGCATTAATCTCCTGCAACAAATCTCTGATCTCGACTAAGACTTCACTGGAATCGGAGGGAGATACTGGTTGAGATGATGTCTGAGGGGATGCGACCAGTGAGTCTCTGTGTTGAAGAACGACATCGCGGAATTGATCCGCGTTTTTCACCCCAGACAGAATGAAAGGTGCAGCACCTGCAGTCTCGAATTGCATCTTGACAACCCCGAGTGCTTTCAGAATTGGGCCTTCTGAAATTGATACGTCAGTAAGTTTGTCTAGAGCGATGTTCTGTTGCTTCTTGAATAACCAACCCATACGCATATTGAGGGAACGAGCAGTTAGAGCCCCACTCATATGTTCGTACTGCTTCTGGTGAACTATCCAACCAAATGGAATCCAAATCAGCATCAACGGGATTCCTATAAATGTCGTTAGGAGACCTAAATTAGCCGTTAACCACCAATAAATGATGATTTTTTTGTCAAATTCTACAGACATAATTTGGCCGCTGTCAACATAACTGGTTTGGATCGCATCGCCGTCTTCCATGATTATGGGAAAGAGATATGAGTTATGTGTTTTATTGCATATCTAAGCAATTACAGAACCAGGCACTACATCTTCGGGTAATTCTAGAAGTTTGACTGTTCCATCTGCTGCTAGGGCTCCTAAAACAAGAAATTGGCTGGCGAATCCTGTTGGAAGTGTTTTGTCTCCAAGATTTATTGCACCCACTACCATCCTGCCAATGAGTTCAGATTTAAGATAATTAGTGATTTGAGCGCTACTCTGAAGACTGCCAACTACTGGCCCAAAGTCGACCGTTATTTTGTAAGACGGTTTTCGCATCTCTGGAAAATCTTCAACTTGCGTAATTATTCCTGTTCTGAGATCCAATGCAACAAATTCGCCAAAGCCAACATATTCTTTCCTGTCTTGCGTTTTTGGATCATAAGGCAATCCTTCAGGATCTATCTCGTGGCTCATTTAATCACCTCACTCTTCAGTAACATCTGAACGGAGTAAGAGTGGAATGAGATTCACTCCGGCTTCCTTGAAGGCTTCCAAACCACCTTCTTCTCGATCGAGAATAGTGATACAGGCTACCACTTCGCAGCCAATCTCTGAGAGTCTTGTTGCTGCTTTCAAAGCGGAACCACCCGTAGTCGTCACGTCCTCAAGAAGAACGATACGATCTCCGGTGTTTAGAGTGGATCCCTCTATTCCAGGAGGGTTGCCGGTCTTTCTACCACCTCTGCCCTTCGCTTCTTTTCGAACTATGAATCCACGAAGATTCGATGCTTTTGATGCCTTTGCGATTGCAATTCCTGTCAGAGGCACTGCACCTAATTCGAGTCCCCCGACGGCATCTACACCCCCTAGGTTGTCAATTGAGGAGTGGATTAGTACTCCAATTAAGTGAGCTGCTTCTGGATCCATCATTACTGGTTTCATATCAAAAAAGTGAGGGCTTTGACGTCCGCTAGCGAGTGTGAATAAATCGTCTGGTGAGTGCAAATATGCCAATTCACGGACCTTTTTGATTAGGCCCTGACGTGCGTTTTCGACTGTAGTCGACATGGTTCTCTTTCATCCGGAGAGGCTATTGTGAGAATAAGGTTCGCACTATTTATCTAATTCGAGTGCAAACGAGGAAGGTTAGCATCAATGTTCTTGGACGGTCTTCTACGGTCATTGAATGTTAGGTGACGGGGGTAGTGGCGATGACAGGAAATGATTCACTTCAAATCGTAATCGATGAAGTGCGTTTGAACTCTGAAATGGAGGCTTATTCCAATTGGTTAGACGAACGTACTGAAGAGGCTTACAAAGTCGCGGCAAAGGCCAAACAAAAGCGTGTTGATTTTTCAGAAAAGGTAGAGATTCCAAGAGCGGCAGATCTTGCTAGTAGAACTGAAAAGTTACTTGAAGAATATCTGAGACCTGAACCTGATCAAGATCCAATCCAAATTCAAGATGATTTAAGGAAATTACTTTCCAAAGAAGATAGGGAAACTGCATCCATTCGGATTGCGGTTGAAACCGCAAAAAAGATGCATGCGCTTACTTCTGATGTAAGACGCTCAATTGACACAGGACTAAGGGTTGGTTTAGCAGTTCTAACAGAAGCGGTTTTAGTCGCGCCACTTGAAGGAATTGGAGATGTTAAGATACTAAATAACGAAGATGGTACTGAATTTCTTTCTATAGAATTCTGTGGGCCAATTAGAGCCGCGGGGGGGACTGCTCAAGCACTGGGTGTAATGATTGGAGACATGGTCCGAAGAGAATTAGGACTCAATCGCTACATACCTACGACTCCCGAAGTTGAAAGGGTAAAGGAAGAATTTGGGCTATACAGAGTTGGATTACAATACAAACCAACTCCTGAAGAAATAGAGATTATTGTGCGATCTTGCCCTGTGATGATTAATGGAGAGCCTACTGAGCAACAAGAATGTTCCAGCTACAAAGAAGTCCGTAATATCGACAGTTCTCGTGTCCGTGGAGGGGTGATGTTAGTTATCGGAGAAGGTCTATGTCTGAAGGCTCCAAAGATCCAAAAACATACAGAAAGGTTAGATATACAAGGTTGGGAATTCATAGGAAGGTTTGCCTCAAAGGGTAAATCAGAAGATGATCAAATAAAGAAATTCAAGGCTAGAACTATTCCTAAAAATGAACGCTTTTTGGATGATGTTATTGCTGGGAGGCCTGTTTTTTCGGGGCCTAATTCTGCTGGTGGTTTTAGATTAAGATATGGACGAAGTAGGGCGTCTGGACTGGCGGCTGCAGGCATTAATCCGGTATCAATGGAGGCTATGGGATCATTTCTATCCGTAGGAACTCAAATGAAAGTTGAAAGACCTGGTAAAGCCGCCGCCGTTACCCCAGCAAAAGACATAGATGGACCTACAGTTTTACTTGATGATGGAGCGTATATTCGCATTGATACCATCGAAGAGTGGCGAGAAATTGCCGATAGAGTAGATACAATATGGGATTCGGGAGAAATGCTAGTTGGATTTGGAGAATTCCTTGAAAATAACAAAAACTTAGTTCCATCTGCGTACAATAGAGACTGGTTTGCCTCCGAATTAGCAGAAATTTTGGACCAACCGAGTAAGGTTGATCGTTTGGCTGAAATCCTGCAACTATCTCGTGAAGATATGCCTCCGGGTTTACCATTCAATGGGGCAATCTCTCGAGGAGGGGAGGAAAAATTCAAGAGAATGATTAGGAGGAGAGACTGGGATCGGTATCTGCGAAATATTAGCCTAAATTGGTTACAGGTTAGCGCCCTTTCTACTGAATTTGGCACTGCGATACCCCCTCCTTGGAATCCATGGTGGTCTGACTTATCATTGACATTAGTCAATGATTTGGTTAGGGCTTTGTTAAACGGCTATATAGAAGCAGAAAAACTAGTAATTCCAAATGTAGTTGGTGATTGGAACGTTACTTCTAAGGAGAATATGAACCTAAGCCAAGAAAATTATTCTGAACGACATGGGAAGGTTAAATCTAGTTTGATGATTCTAGGAATTAGCCACATACACGTGGGCGATGATATTGTGATCCCTAGTCATTGGGAGGCTTTACTTGAAGGATTGGGGTTGAAAGAAAATGAAGGAAAGATATTACAACACTCTGATGCTGGAATGCATGTCAAAGATAGAGAAGGAAAAATACTGAATGCACAAATGATTGTTGATGCTGAAAATAAAAGATTGGAGGATCTTCAACAAAGGAAGAGGGTTGAAAGGGTTCGGGCTGAAACTGCTGCAAGACAAAGAGGTCTCGGTATTTCAGAAACCGAGGCAGAAGGGTTTGCTGCTGCTGCCTTAATTGAAGACCCAGGAATTCCAAATCTAAGTGAATTAGAAGCCGCAAGAAGAATTCTGGATGATCATGAAGTTGAAGGATGCTTGTGGCTGGTGCGAAGAATGTCAAATTTGCGTTGGGAAGATTCTGTTCCTTGCAGAGTTGGTTCGAGGATGGGGCGGCCGGAGAAGGCTTCGCGTCGCGAAATGAAACCAATGGTGCACTCCCTATTCCCAATTGGTGACTATGGTGGACCGCAGAGATTACTCAGTCATGCGGCTAATCAAGGACAGATAAGGGTAGAAATGGGCCCGAGGATTTGCCAAGATTGTGGGAGAGAGTCTCCCTTCCTAAAATGCCACCATAGACCAGATCCTGGAAATCCTAAAGAGTGTGGAGGGATTACCAAACCAAGAGAAATTAGAGGAAATCGGAAGCCAAGGAGATTGGGGCAGCGTACAAGTGTGTCTTTAGCAAGAATACTTGAAGTAAAACGCCGATCTCTAGGGATTGATGTTTTGCCTAAGAAAATCAAAGCTGTAAAGGGATTAATGTCATATCACCAAACTCCAGAACCTATTGAAAAAGGGATTCTAAGAGCCCACCATAACGTATCTGTTTTCAGAGATGGAACTGCGCGTTATGACATGATAGATGTTCCAGTAACTCATTTTCGACCATGTGAGATTAATTCATCTGTTGAGTCACTGGTGAATCTTGGATATACGCATGATGTAGATGGGCAGGCTCTAGTTAACGAGCAACAAATTGTTGAGTTGTTTCCTCAGGATTTTATCCCCTCAAGTAAAGCCATTGAACATCTCAGTTCGACGTGTGATTTCGTCGATCAAGAACTAATCAAAATATATGGAGGTGAGCCATTCTATAATGTAACTAGAAAAGAAGACTTGTTGGGCCATCTCGCAATAGGACTAGCCCCTCATACTTCAGGAGGAGTACTATGTCGAATAATTGGATGGACTAAGGCTTCTGCTGGTTATGCCCATCCACTTTTTCATGCAGCAAAAAGACGTAATTGTGATGGAGATGAAGACAGTATAATGATGCTAATGGATGGTCTGCTAAATTTCTCAAGACTGATTCTACCCGCCAATCGAGGAGGGCGAATGGATGCACCTCTTGTTCTGACTACCAGACTAAATCCCTTTGAGATAGATAAGGAGGCTCTCAATGTGGATTGTGGGTGGTTTTATCCGCGCCACTTCTATGAAGCAACTCAACACCAGCCACATCCTTCTGAATTGAAAAAACACATTGAAATTGTGGAACATCGCTTAGGTTCAGTGGGAGATTTACGAGGATATGGTTGGACACATGATTCCGGATATCTTGATGCGGGGCCTGCCAACTCTTCATACAAAATTCTAGAAACGATGGTGGACAAAATGAGGGCTCAATTAGAATTAGGGAGAATTTTGCGATCTGTGGATGTTTCGAGAGTTGCTAGTCAAGTTATTGAGTCTCATTTCTTACCAGATTTGAGGGGTAATTTAGTTGCATTTTCTAGACAGAAAGTCCGCTGTGTACGTTGCGGAGCCAAATTCAGAAGAATGCCTTTGTCTGGGAAGTGTATTGCAAATGTAGCGTTTCAAGATGATGGGGATAGATTAGACAGAAGCAGCGATAATTCATCAATTTGTGGAGGAAATGTCATACTGACTGTTAGTGAAGGATCTGTGCGTAAGTATATTGAAATCACTCAACATGTTATCGAAAACTATGGTGTTGATCTATATACAAAGCAGCGTGTAGATTGGTTGTCGGATAGTGTAGATTCATTGTTCAATGACGATACAGTGACTGTGATGACATTAGATGATTTCTTCTGAGGCAATATTATGTTAACTATAGAGGATGTTGATAGGGCCCAGCAAGAATGGGGCAATGGCATTGTTGCTATTTCCAAAGCTCACATGAATGGCGAAGATTATGTTGGAATGGCTGCAAATCACATCAATACCTTGTATGGGTATCAGATTGGACCAGTATTGTTCAAACCCACCTTGGCAGCAATAGATCAATTCCGTCCAACCTTTGAATCTGCTTTGTCGTACTTCGTCGCATCAAACAACGCTTGCCCCGAAGACGAAGGTTTTGCGATAAAGGGCTGGACAAAAGTGAGATTTGAGAATAACAAAGTGATTGTCGATGGCAATAGAGCATTTGCAATGGGAAACTATTTCTTTACCAATTCAGACGGATTGGATGTCAAGGTTGAGTATACATTTGGCTATATCGAGGATGAAAACGCCAACATCAAAATCCAACTGCATCACTCATCTATGCCCGCCACCATAGATTGAATTTTAAGATACGAAAGTCCCGTTTTGTTTTCAGACTAGGAATCCAAGATGTTGCAACACTTTTGACATCCATTTTAGTTTCTCAAGTTTTGTTTCAATATCGGTTATTCCTGACCATTCACCAACGACATCTGTTCGAGTTCCAATTAGGATAATGTTATCTCGCTCTATTCCTAATGAACGTACAAAACAAACTGCCCTGTCGCCGTCTGTAAAACCGCCTGGGTTATGCATTCCTCCAATTGAGTGAGGGGTTTGGTGAGTTAGAATTAATTCCGGCGGGGTTCTTTGGTCTTGGGCGTGTTGAACAAGTGAATCCCAAGATTCTACATTGTCTCCATGTGCATGAAGAATGATCGGGATGCTGCGTTTTACAGCGGCTCTAAGACCATCTCCGCCATCTGCATCACTGACTACGCAGACAAGACGAGACCACGCGCGTTCTGACTGAGATTCGGGTAGGTTATTCAATACACCACATGCTCCGTCTGCAGCAATTAGCAATGTGTTTCTTTCGAGAATTTTCATAACCTCTGATACACTTATTGCTGCTCCGAGAATCGCGACACGCGATTCACGTAAAACCAAGCGACGACGTAAAGACGCCAAAGTCTGAGCTCTCCTAGGCCGGGACCAAGATTTAATGTCTTTTTGCTCTATCTTTTCAAGAAGAGAATATGCACTTCGAACATCATCCTCAAGACTCCAACCGAAGTAATCACGGAATTCATCTTGAATAGAAAGTACTCGTTGATCTGCTGGAATGAGATCAATTTTGGTATGTCCCAAGGTTCTACCTCCAGTAGAAGGATACGGTGAGGCTTGATATACCCTCATGAGTTATACTCAGACACTATGCCGATGCCGCTGACTCCACCGCTCATCGAAGATGAGGGTGTACTTGCAAGATATCCATTTCTTCCACAGAGTCGTGATTTTATCAGAATGCAACTTGGTAAGAACAATATTGATGTTCAAGGACTTATTGAAGAACCGTGGCTTGAAGATGTTAGGAAGAGAGGAAACCTAAGGCTTGTTGAGTCTGTTATGCATCGTGATGGTATTGATTCTGCAACTACTGTCGACATCTCTTCAGAATTAGGCAGAATGACTGAGGCACTTTCTTTTCTACATGCTATGTTGATTGTTTGTGCGTCATTTGAAGACCGGTTACTAAACCGCTGGGTAGAAGGTGAATCCAGTAGAGCAGATAGTTTATTTGGAATGGATGAAAATAATTTTGAAGCAATTGCAAAAACCTATCTTTCTGACATAAGAACTGAAGGAATAACTGATACAAAAGATGTGGTTTATCTTGTTCCAATGGTTGATTATCTTGAATTGTGTCCTAAAATCACAGGTAGTTACTGGCGTCTTATAAATCGCCCGGTAAGTGATGGGTGGGTCCGAATGGATGCTGGTTCTGGAGAAAATAGCAGACAGCGTACTGCTAGACTACTGAAGGAAAGAGTTCGGCAGTCCCTAACAAATGATTGTAAAGACCGTATGGCTAAGATGGATGATGCATTTGCTAGTATTTTTGCTGATGCAGTGGATACTATACTAGGACTGTTTAGTGAACAAGTCGCCGCTGAACTACCGATGTCAGCGGCGATAAGAGAAGATTGGCCTCCATGTTTTGAGTCGGCAGTTTCTGAGCTAGCACAAGGTGTAAATGTAAACCATACAGGACGTCTTTTCCTAGCTTCAATGTCACGTGCGATGGCGCATAGTCAGGAAGTCACATGTTCATTCTTTGCAAATGCTCCTGATTATAATGCTGAGACGACTACATACCAAGTTAATCACATCTACGAGCGTCAGTATACCCCTCATGGTTGCCAGTCTCTAAAAACAGGAGCAAGATGCCCGGTAAGTCACGGAGATGACCGCTTATGTGATCAAGAATGGATGGATCATCCACTCAAATATCTGAGAGCAAAACAAAGACGTCGTTATCAAAATGAAAGCGAATCTGATTCTAATCAGAATCGCAATGAAAGTCCTGAAGGAGCAAGTAAAACTAACGAATCGTCAGATTCTTCATAGAGGAGAATGTTTTATCGCATCCCGTAAGGGGTATCTGGCGTGGTACGAACTCTCGTCTTAACGGTCGATCGAGACAATGATCTTGGAGTTAAGGCGGGAATTAGGGGACCTGTAATTGGAAGGAAATCTACGTTGAGTGCCGCCCTTAAACTTGGCATTGCAGATCCTGAAGAATCTGATACAAACGCAATTCTTGGAGCCCTACATCATTATGATAGAATCAATGAGCGTGCTGAGACTAATGATGAGGTTGAGATTGCTGTTTTGACAGGGGATGTCCGAGTTGGACCACGGTCAGATCGTGCTATAGCAAGTCAACTTGATGAAGTAATTCAGGACTTTCAACCTGATACTGCTGTTCTAATTACAGACGGTGCTGATGACGAAGCCTCACTTCCGATTATTACTTCAAGAGTCCGAGTAGATCATGTCGAGAAGGTTATAGTTAGACAATCTAAAGGAATTGAAAGCACATACTACTACGTCGCTAAAGCTATTGAAGATCCACGATGGAGGGCGAGATTGTTGGTTCCAATAGCAATTTTCTTAATGATTCTGGGGCTTGGACTAATTTTGCCAAATGGTGGTGTACTTATTGGCGCGATGCCTCTAATTATTGGTATTTGGATTCTAGCAAAGGGGCTTGGTTGGGAACAACAAATGGAACGTTTGATGATAGATATGAGAGAAAGCGCCACAGGGGGAATTTGGTCTTCTTTGCTATGGGGCCTCTCTATTGTTTCTTTCTTATTATCGATACTCACAGCATTGCAAGTTTTCTATGGAAGTACAAATGAATTGGAATCTTATGTAATTAACACATATCCTGCTATTGATTCATTTAATTTGGATTCTGTAAATCGTAATATTTCGATTTGGATTATTGCAATAGATCAGGCCCTTACATGGATTTTGGTCGCGGCCTTCTCATTCGTGCTTTCATTGGGTGTTCTACGTTGGAAGGAAGGGTCATTTACAGGGCAGAGTATGACTTTGATTGGCCTAGGTGCGGTTTTTTACACCGTTTCTAAAGCAATGGCAGAGGTTCTTCTTGCAGAATTGGGAGGGGGAGATTATCCTCTAGAATTCACTACAGTTTCAGACACCTGGACATTGCCTATATTTGCTCTAATTGTATATTATTTCTTAAGGACAATTGTTGACTCTGTTACTGCAGAAGCGGATGATGATGGAAGTAACCGCTATTGGGGAATATGATTCAATTCTCATAGTTGGTTTCTACACCACAAGCCGGACACATTACTAGAATCGGACGTATATCTGGAATACCTAAAGGAGAAGAACAAGAGGGGCACATTATTGCTTGACTAACTTGCTTTTGTCGCTTTAAACCGTCATGACTGGGATCATATGAAACTCTGAATTTTTGTGACTCTTCAAGAAAATCGGGTGCATTTTCTTCTTCCTTCTTTTTACGTCTTAAGAAGTTAAATCTACTCTTTTTTATATTTGATTTAATTGGTGGTTTTGAAATTCTACTTGAAGAACTGCCTTCTTGGACTGCCTTCATCTCCTCTCTAACAACTTCTTCTGAGATACCTAATTCACGAGCCAAGCGATCAATCACTAAGTTCTGCTCATACTCCTCCTTTCCAATTAATTCTTGTAATTGGATTGCAGATAGATGTCCCATGACAATACCTATACTTGGGTTAATGTTTTACTCTTTGAAATACATCCTTAATTGAATCATTCTGAGCCGATTGCCCTGTCGAGGAAATCTCCAACTATTTCTCCTTCTGCCTTTACTAACTGTTCTGAAACTGTGGATTTGGATAACCCAAGTTTGTCGGCTAATTCTCTTATTGATGTTCTCTTTGGCACCTCATACCAGCCATCCTGATGGGCTAATCGGACTACTCTGTGTTGCTGAAGAGTTGGTCCCTTCTGAATTAGTCCCTCACTTGTTTTGGCACTAGTTACTCTATCAACTAAGATTCTAGAGCGGACATCTGACAAAAAGCGAACCATCTTTTCGTGGCGACCTGCAATTTGTAAAACAAGGCCGGCAGATGTAAAGTTGGTTCCGGCAAGAATTGCTAGATCTCCATCATGAAAGTAATGGCCAAGAAAATCTGATGAGAATTCCATTGTTACAAGGTGATGAGTTAAAATGTTTGATTGCCATTCTTCGAGAATTTCAACAATTCTAATTCCATTGACAGATGCCCCTGGGCTGGGGCATTTCCCATCTACTGTAATACATTCAACCATTAATCTAAGATTACCGTCTACGATGCCAAGCATGGATCTAAAGTCCCAAGATACACACTGCAAGCCTGCAATTGCACGTTGGTCGTGTTCTAAAGCAGCAAAGGCGCACTCTATTCTGACTGCTCGCATATGATTGCCTCGCATCAATCAGTACCCCCTACCTGTTTTCAAGGTGCTCAATGACCATTGAAGGTATGAGCGAAAAAAATCGCTCATAACAGTCTTCATTGTAAATCACTCACTCGAAGATTCACTTAGTGCAGATTCAGATGCTATTATTGCTCTAGCTACTTCAGGTGAATAACCGGTTTCAACTAAATTTTGATAATGCTCATCACGTGAATCATTCTTCTTAACATTAGGAATTATTGTTTCTGATTTTATCCCCCATATCTCATCTTCTGAGTTGGTCATTGAAGCGATAACTTCGCGAGTATCGTCTCGTACATTCGATCTTCCCCCTACGCGTCCGCGGGTTTGTAGCGCTGCTCCAACTAATGCTAACAATGAAAGTGCGGCTAAAGATCCCATAAGTATTGGAGAATTGTAAATTGTCTCTATTACACCTCTTGGGAGTGACTTGTCTTCAACCGAATCCCAGCAACCATCGCCATCTATGTCATTATTCTTACTTGAAGTCCATCCAAGTGCACCATGTGCACATTGATCATGAATGTCTGCAACTCCGTCATTATCATCATCTAGATCAAATTCATCCATACAACCATCCGTGTCATGATCAATGGTAATTCGAGGACTTAATGGACACGCATCATAGACGTCTAGAACGCCGTCGCCATCATCATCTTCATCTTCAGTAGAATCAGCACAACCATCTCTATCTCTATCTGAACTCAGTGTTGAAATCCAACCTGGAGTCGGATTTGTTTCGCAGTTATCTTCAGATGTTAGAATTCCGTCGTTATCTAGATCGTAGTCCTCATTTCTATCGTCACAACCATCAAAATCACCGTCGACTATTTCTGGAGAAATGCTTCGTGGACATCGGTCTTCTTGATCGAGATATCCGTCGTTGTCATCATCTGAATCTTCACTTATATCGCGGCAGCCGTCAGAGTCCCAATCTGTTATTGGGCCTGAATCCCATCCAAATTCTCCATTCACACAGAGATCAAAATCGTCCAAAACACCATCATCATCAACATCATTATCTTCCTTCAGATCGTTACATCCATCCCCATCCTTGTCAGAAATTAAATTTGAAATCCAGCCAGTCATACCATATGGACAAGAATCTTCACTGTCTTCTACACCATCGTTGTCGTCATCGATATCTTCCTTACTATCATGACAGCCATCAAGATCGTGATCAAAGGCTTGTCCTGTCCAGCCAATTTCGCCTGTTGGGCAATTGTCATCTACATCCAAGTAAGGATCGTTGTCATCATTATCATCTTCATCTGGATCTCTACAGCCATCGTTATCATGATCTTCTGAGAAAGTTTGCCAATATTGTGCTCCATTAGGGCATTGGTCGAGATGGTTAAGAACGCCATCGCCATCATTATCTATATCTTCAAAGACATCGTCACATCCGTCGGCGTCGGCATCAATTCTATCTAGGTTCATAACTCCTGTAGGACATTCGTCAACATCATCTTCAAAACCATCATTATCGTCATCGATATCTTCTGTTGAATCTTTACAACCATCTCCATCATAATCAGTATTTACTCCAGATATCCAATCTGATTCTCCAAATTGACAATTATCTTGATCATCAGGAATTCCATCTTGATCATCATCATTCCAATCGTTATTATTGATTAGATTGATTTGGATTTGTTGTTCTACCATTGCATAATCATCACTAGTTGATTGAACTTTAACAATTAAATCAAAGGTTTGATCCTCATTGATTTGCCTTATATCGGGAGATTGAATAAGAACAAATAACTCCTTACTGCTACCTTCTACTATTGTAGTAGTTGATTGATAATTACTGTCGACTCCAGAATTAATAGTCCATAAATCGGGTTGGCCTTCAGTACTTATTGTAACAATGTCGCTGCTACCTGGGATTTGAATTCCACGTAATACAAGATTTGCTTCTACTGATTGACCTGGTTCAAGAGTAATTTCTTGAGGTTGAGTAGGAGCTAAATCAAGACGCATATCAAATAAATCCTCATTCCACATACAAACGTCCCATTTGTTCAACTGACTATCCGGATTTGTACAGTCATTTGCAGTCCAAGCAATTGTACGCTCTGGCCACTCAAACTTGACAATCGGTTGGGCGCTTGCTGAAAATTCACTACCGAATATTCCCATCAGATTATCTGAACTACTAGTAATAGTACGTGTATTCACAACACTGTAGGCTTGGGTAAGATATCGATTCAGTGGTAATTCCTCAAAGTCATTCATTACAGGAGATTGTATTCTAGTCCAGCGGAGTTCCACTATCTCTTCATCAGCAGACTCAGCTCCAGACTCAAACCAAGTGATGTGTATTGAACCATCTCGATCAAAATCTACACGTGGATTCGCTCCCCAAATCAAATTAGACTGTTGTACTGCAGTGTCCTTTACAACAACTGTAGATTCTAAGTCTAAACCATCAAATTCTCCATCTAATTCTCCAGCACGTGTTGGGTCTATTTGCATGTAGTGTAACTGACTCGGGCCCGACTTAGATGGGAATTCGCCCCTTCCATCTACCCAGACAACATGTATATTTCCGTCATCGTCGATGTTAACATCTGGATTCATTGCCCAAGTGTGACCTTGAGTTAGTCTAGTATCGTTAACTAAAACCAAGTGTCCTATAGTGTCCCAACCTGCACCGTCATCGCGCCAATACCAGTCAGTATCTGGGCCGATGTCCTCTGTGTATTCGCCCGATTCTGCATCTATTGTGTGACCAGGGTCGCCAATAGTCCAAGTGCTTCTTGGATTAGAAAGTAATGAGTAAGGATTCAGAACTGTAAGGAAGGTATTAGTTGCTCCACTTCCAGTGGTGATATTGATAATTGCACTAACCATATTGTTCATTTCATCAGTATAGGATGCTATTGGTAGTTGCACATCATCAATCCAAGCTGAGTCATTCCCATGAGATACTGACCCATCCTTGACATACTTCCATGTGTATGTGTGGTAGCCAGGAGATACTGATGCTGTGTAAGTGCCGTTGCTTTCACCAGACCACGCTGATGTGAATGATGAAGAGGAACAATTTGGATTATCGACACAGAACAATAGATAGTCGTAGTTGGCCTCGCTCGATACAGAATAATTGAAAGAAAGAGTCCCGGAATTCATCGCACCTGAATACTCTAAACTGGAGTATTGATTGTCACCAATATCTGCCGATTGGGCACTATAATTCCCGCCCAGAGTACGGTTGCTCTGTGTAAACCACCAGAAGTTGCTTGACCCAGCATGAGTCCATCCATTAGCAATGTAGCCAACTTCAAAGTCCCCGTGGAATTCAGTTAATTCTTCCGTTGGGTAGTAGAATAATTCTCCACCAGCATCAGTATTACGAACAGATGTACCATCGCAATTCCGTGTGTACAAACCAGCAATAGTTGCATTTACAGTTAAATCAATGTCAGGGCAATGTGCAAGATTCATCATGTGGTGACGCACTCTTGTATCTTCGTGAGTATTGGTATTTGCTCCATATGATGTAGTACCAGCTACTGGCACAGGAATTACTCCAGCCTGTAAGCAAGCATCGTGTGATTCATTGATACTCTGATAATCATCCGCTAGGTTAGCAGAGTTTCCTCCAAAAGGTCCCTCGTCAGAAACTGGTATGACGAGTTTTGTTGCATTTGGATTCCAAGTGTGATCTACAGCAGTAGGAGGATTTCCAGGAATTAAACCTGAAGAATCTCTCCATGATTCACACGCCCATGTAGACCCTGGACCCCACATCTCAGAATTGTATCCCCAATCGGAGGGTATTGTTAGAGCGGTGCCATTGTAAACAACTTCTGTAAGAGGTCTAATTCCGCCTGATGTATCACTGGAATTTTGACCTAGGGATGTTGATCTTGGGCCGTTTGAACCGTCGTCACCGACTGTGATTGCATTGGCGCAATTAGTATGTTGGTTAGCATTATGCATGTTGCCACTCAAAGTATAGAGAGTTTCTAGAACTGTAATGTTCGCTGCTTCTAGCATCGGTTTTATTCCGGCGAAATTCTCACCTGTGGTCAGTACTCCTCCGTAGAATACTGCACACATGTCACTCCATTCTGTGGTCATAGATCCTGAAGAATCTAACAAACCAACATATTCTACCATGGATCCTCTTGTATCTTCCCAAACAATTACTGCAGTATTATTCGCACCGATACTTACCGCTGGATTTCCTTTATGGCCAAGGGCAGGAGTTACTAAGGTGCTGTTGATCAATACCATGAAGCCGCTTGATGAGGTGTGGGCTAACATGCAATAGTAGACTAGAGGACTATTGAAGTAAAGCCCCTGAGGATCATAGCTGTCGATCCATACAATATGTACAGCGTCAAGTGAGTCTACTGCAATATCTGGTTCAGATCTTGTTCCTGCTCCATCTGCTACCGTATGAGATACTACCGTCATATTTGCAATATCCCCAGAAGATCCATCAAGATCGTCTTCGGATGGATCAAGAAGGGTGTACAAAATTTCTGTGTCGGTAACTTCCCAAACGATATGAGCACGGCCCATTGAATCGACTACCATAGATGGACTAGAAAGCGATGTGGAGTTATTATCTCCAACTTGAGTTGTAGAAATTAAAATTGTATCCACGCCAGTTGAAATTTGAATTAGAGCATACCTAAGAAGAGGAGTGCTTGCATTTTCAATCCATATAAGGTGTATACGATTTGAGTCATCCATAACTCCCATTACATCGATGGGATTATTTGCATTTAGATTGCTTAGAAGCGTTGTAGTATCGGTGTCGCTGATTGTCCCATTTGCCGTAAACGAATTTTCCGCGCTATCGTCTAAAACAACATTAGTTGCAATCATTGAAGGTAGAGTAACAGATCCTATCATTAACAAAACAAGGGCTAATGCAAGTTTTGTATTGTCTTGTTTATAATTTGTTTTTTTCCAACTATTTTCGCGGGTCGTTCTCGGCGCGGCGTTCGATACCATGCCCTGTCAAGTCATTGTATGGCTATAGACGGGAGGCCGGACATGTCCGAAACTGGTCTTTTTTACATAGTTATGGTTGGTGATCAGAAATTTATTCGCTATCACGGCGGTGGCGAATATAGTCTGTATAATTACCAGGCCAAATCCACATACTTCCATCACCGGGCAATTCCCAAATTGTATCGCAAACCTTGTCGAGAAACCATCTATCGTGACTTACTGTAATAATACTACCATCATAATCCTGTAAAGCCTCTTCCAAGGCCTCTTTGGCATCGGTATCAAGATGATTTGTTGGTTCATCTAGAAGTAACAAATTATTATCTTCAAGGAGAAGTTTAAGCATTGCAATTCTTGCTCTTTCGCCACCACTTAACTTACTCAATTTTGTTTCAACCATCTCATTAGTAAATTGGAATCTGCCGAGTAGAGCTCTTATGTCGCCATAATCCATACGAGGTTTTAGAGCTCTAACTTGTTCAACTGGAGTGAGGTCGAAATTCAATGAGCGATGGTCTTGATGAAAATATCCAATTTGCACACCGGGCTTAACATCAATTGTGCCTGAATCTAACTTTAATTCCCCCTGAATTAAGCGTAGAAGGGTGGTTTTACCAGCACCATTAGGTCCAACAATTCCTATTTTTTGAGCACGTGAAACTCCTACTTCTAGCCCCTTAATTATTGGGCTATTGAGCCCCTCAAAAGTTAGCGTGGCATTATGAAAATCTAATACCTCAACACTACTTTTTTCTGTTGACTCAAGTGTGAAGTTAAGTCCTCTTCTTTGCCTTGGTTTGAGTGATTTTAACCATCTTAACTCTCCTTGTGCACGACTCAGTAAGAAACGCTTCTGAGATATTGATTTGTCATATTTATTCGCCCTTTTCATGGACTGTAGCGCCCCAGTAAGCCTCTTTACTTCGGCCTCAGACTTTTTTATTCGATCAGCCAGAGTTTGCAAAAATAATTCCTTTTGTTGAAGAAATGAAGTATAGTTTCCATGGTAACCCTTTGCTCTAGTATCCTGAATTTCTACAATGCCGTTACAAACTTTATCGAGGAAATAACGATCATGGCTTACAATCAATAGAGCACCATTGAATGTCTTCAAGAATTCTTCCAACCAATCTAAAGTAGTGAGATCTAAATGATTAGTTGGTTCATCGAGGAAAAATACGTCTATTTCGGAAAGACCAACTAGTTGCCTAGCAAGTGCGACTTTAGCTCGTTCACCTCCGGAAAGATCTGAAAGGGGCATATCTAATGGGTGGTGATCAAGATCTAATGCCTTGAGTATTTCCTGAGCATGGCTTGCAACATTTGTACCTCCACTTCTTGCCATCAGTGATTGGAGTTCTTGATACCTATCGATATCTGGTTGCCAATCTCCATCATAGAATGATGGTTCGGCCATTTTTGTTTCTAAAGCCGCTATTTCTTCCTCTAATTCCTGAAATTGTCTTCCGCGTCGTGCAAGCTCTTGTTCTAGAGTTGCTCCTTCATCTATATCTCGAATCTGAGTTAAGAACGCCAAACGTAATCCGGGTGCAAAAGTAATATCTCCTATATCCTGATTTTGATTAGAAATCGTTCTCAATAGAGTTGTTTTACCGGCTCCGTTATGCCCCACAACTCCTATTCTATCGCCTTCATCGATTCTCAAATTTACACCATCTAGAACCTTAACGGGTCCAAATGAACGATGTACGTCCTCTAGGCGAATCAGCTCACGCACAATTGGCAGTCGGCTGGACTCGTATTCAAGGGTTAATCGGTTAGGATTGCAGAGAGTTTAGCCGAGTTTTGTCTATACGTTCCCACTCAAACTCTCCTAATTCAGTGGGAGGGCGGCCAAAGTGGCCACCTGAAGATGTTGATGAATAGAGAGGTCTGTGCAATTGTAATTCTTTCAATATCGATGCTGGTCGGAAATCGAATACGTTGCGAACTCTATTTGTTAATTCCAAATCACTAATCTTACCTGTTCCAAATGTTTCCACGCGCAGACTTACAGGAGCCGCTACTCCAATCACATAAGCAACTTGAATCTCACATTTACTGGCTAGACCTGCTGCGACTACATGTTTTGCTACCCATCGTGTGTAATATGTTGCTGATCTGTCGACCTTTGTTGGATCCTTACCAGAGAATGCTCCGCCACCATGACGGGCCATTCCTCCATATGTATCCACAACTATCTTGCGACCTGTTATTCCTGCATCTGCATATGGCCCTCCTGGATCTGCGAACCTGCCTGTACCATTTACATGGAGAATATATCCATTCTGAATCCAATGAAAAGGTATTGCATGCTCTACAACTTCTTCTTTGATAACTTGTCTAATGTATTCTTGCTCTGCAGTAATATCTCCGCCAAATTGATCCTTTAAGGCATCATCATGTTGGACCGCGACGACTACTGTGTGAACATGACTTGGATTACCTTCGGAATCATACTCAATCGTTACTTGGCTCTTTCCATCTGGCCTTACCCAAGGTATTTCACCGCTCGCTACAATCATATCTAGACGTCTGCAAATTCTCTGTGCTAAAGCTGCTGAAAGTGGAAAGTAGCGACCCTTTAAGGGGCCTTCCACTTCAGTCTCTGTACAAGCATAACCAAACATCATTCCTTGGTCGCCGGCACCTACATCATCTGGAGAGTTGCCGTCTACTCCTTGGGCAATATTGGAGGATTGAGTCGTGATATTTACCTGTACATCACAAAAATCCTTACTTGTTGCATCCATTCCAATTGCATGGCTGGTGTAACCAATGTTAGCTGCTGTTGATCTGGCAATCTCTTCATAATCTGGAGTTTGGCCATTCAGACTAACTTCTCCAGCAAGAATAATTACTGCCTTTTGGGCCATCCCTTTGACCATAGTTTCTACAGCAACACGTGCAGAAGGATCCGTTGCTAGACAAGAATCGACTATCGCATCAGATATTGCATCGCACACCTTGTCTGGATGTCCGGCACAAACTGACTCGGACGTAAACAGGTTAGGCATAACCATCGGACCTCCACTTCATACATAGGGTTTCGGCGAACTGAATATCTCACAATGTATTGAGAACTGTTGATATTTCTTCAAGAACTGAGGTGGTTGCCCAATAAGTTCTACTCTGCCAAATTATGACTCCTTCTTTATCGATAATTTGTAATGTTGGAGTAACCGGATTATCGAAGGCATCAATCAATTTAATGTCTGTCTCTTCTCCCGTTTCTGCGTTCCAAACTACAGCACCTTCTTCTGGCATTAAAATTGGCCATGGAGTATATTCTTCAGATGATTGATTTCCGTATACATTGAAAACCTGTTTGTGAGTTTCAAAATTTGGATATCTATGGATCGTAACTACATGAGAGGCATTAGAAAAATTACCGTTTTCCATCTCATTACGTATAGTTTCAGTCCAATCATGGCATCCAGAACACCCTGCACCGGCCCAGAGAATTAGTGTACTACGATTATCGGCTTGCTCCAGAAGATTATAATTTGCAGATTTGTCAACCTCTCTTCCTAGAGTTGGAGATATGACATTTATACGGTCATTCACTATGTTTTCATTTTCAATTGAAGAAGACTCAACAATTGGACCGACACAACCTGAGGAGATGAAGGCGAAAGAGAGCATGACCACCAGAAATGGATTTCTCATGATTGGTGTTAGAATAGACTAGACATAAAGAGTTGTTTTTTTTAGTACTAAGCGAAAAACTGTATTTTATCAACCAAAACTTTGTGCAACAGGCATGGAAGTCACAAGGGAATCATTGAGAGTTACCACCACCATCCTAGGTATCTTAGTTCTAGTGTCGTACTATTATGGTGTCTCAAGAGCAGATGAGCCTGCTAAACTCTGGGGTGGTGTTCCAGTTTCTTGGCAGACTTACATTGTACCATTCATGTTTATTGCAGCTATCGGGTATCTTGCTTATTGGTGGGTTACACTATTCCAGATGGACACCTCAACAATAGAATCGCTAAATTGGCCCTGGGCCGATTCAGATGGAAAGGGTCTGGAAAGGCTAGCTATTGCTTACGGATTTGTTCTAATACCGTCTGCACTGTGGTTAGAAAGTACTCTATTTCATATGTCAAATGATTATACTTGGACCCCTATTGTTGTTGTAGGGATTTTATCATTGGTTTCCTTAGGAAATGTGATGTTTGGTTTGTTGGCATATGATGCACACTTGAGTGGTGTTGAAAATTCTTGGATATTAATTGCAGGATCTTTAATGCTAGCATTTCAAGTAATTGTGAATGACTTGATTGTTTGGTCAATTAAATTCCCTTGGTGATCCAATGAATACGAATAGCTTGGTAGGAGTTTACAATGCTGATGGGGGATTAATGGGGGAATTAGCATATTTTTGGGGAAAAATCAGAGGTACTGCTCATTGTTCTTTGTGCGACATTACTCACAGTAAGGTATCTATGAAACGAGAGTGGAAAAAATTCTCGGAGAATTTGAGTGTGCCATTTGAACTTCTACATATCAATGAGCAGGATCCGCTATTATCAGAATTCACATCTGGTAAAACTCCATGCGTTGTAGCCAATACTGCTTCCGGATTGGAAATCATTCTAACATCTGATCATCTAGAGAATTGTAAAAAATCAGTAGATAGGTTTGAAAAAATGTTAATCGCTTCAATGGAGTTGTAAAATCATCTCCGATTACTTCACAAATAGAACATAGGACGGACAATTATGTCAAGAAGAAAGGACGGACCCGAACCAACATCAGGCGTACAAGAAAAATTGGTTCCAGAGAGAATTGTTAATGATATTCCTACAATGTATTGTTTTGAAACATGTCCCTTCTGTTTCAAGGTTAAGGCGCTTTTAGGAAGTCGTGGTATTGAGTATTCAAAGGTAGAAGTGGATCCTACATTTAAGACACAATTGAAATGGTCAGAGTGGGATAGAGTTCCTGTTTACGTAGATACAGATGGTACACAAGTGAATGACTCAAACTATATTCTACACTATATCGATGAAAAAGATTCCAACACATTCCCAAGAGCTGGGGAAGACTTGGAACAAGATAAGTGGATGGATTTCTCGAATAAGGTACTAGGTAAGTCAATCGTCGCGGTCATTTACAAGTCTTACAGGACTTCTTTACAGGCTCTTGACTATGTAACTAAAGTTGATAATTTCTCATTTGGTTCTAGAATTATCAACAAGTGGCTTGGAGCAGTAATAATGAGGCTTGTTGGAAAGAGTAGGGCTAAGATGTTTGATTTACCACCTGAAGAGAATCTTAACTTTCAACTTGATTACCTATCCGAAGGACTCAATGGAGAATACTTTGGTGGGAAATCGCCTAATGGAGCAGATTTCGCGAATTACGGGATTCTAAGATCTATGCAGGATTTGTATGGTTTTGAGTTGGTAAAACAACATTCTGAAATTTGGCCGTGGTACTCTCGAATGCAGAACCTATCTGGGATATGAGGTGTAGTTTTTGGCAGATGTAGAAACTGAAATTATCTGGACTGGCGATAAATCTAGAGCGGAGGCTCTGCTATCTTCCATAAAGCCAGATGATAGTGGTTTTTTTGTTGCTGAAATCCTTGAACAAGATAATGGAAATTCAATTCTTAGAATAGAAGTTAAAGGAGACAATTTACGAAGTGTAAGAGCAACTGTTGACGATTTGCTTGCGTGCTTGAGTGCTGCTGAATCTTCTCTAAATGCACTCAATGAATAATGAAATATTTCTTATTTAGTTAGAAGTTCGAGTTAAGATCATGATTCCAATCCTTGAAGACGGAGTATCTCCCCCTAATGCTGTGACTAGTCTGCCACATGACCGCTCTTCCCTCCTCTGGAAGGATGGTTCTGCGACCAATCTATTTACTAATTCTATAGATCGTTGGATAGATGCAATGGTTGCTGATGAACACGGTGGAGGAAGTAGTAGTGACGAGATTATTATTGGGATAGTTCGTGCTAAGAAAACAGGTCTATTATCCGGCTGCTGTGTAGTTGATAGGCTTGCAACACGTCATTTTGATTGCTGTTCAATTAATTGGAATTATAAAGAAGGAAGCTCATTAGAAATAGGAGATACAGTACTATCAATAACCGGCCCTGCTCATGAAATTCTAAGAATTGAAAGAATATTATTGAATATACTAGGTAGGCTCTCCGGCATCGCTACAAATACTTCTCATTGGGTTATTGGGGCTGATTCAATTAGTGTGGCATGTACTCGTAAGACCGAATGGGGACTACTGGATAAATGGGCGGTACATGTTGGAGGAGGTTTAACTCATCGTTTGGACCGATCTGATGCAATCATGATTAAAGAAAATGATTTACCTGCAATGTCGCCAGAAATTGGAGATGAATGTGATGCAATTGCCGATGTTGTAAGAAAAATAGATCTAGAGGTAAATGCAAATTTTTGTGTTGTTGAAGTTCGTAATTATCAACAGGCTAAAACCGCCGTAAGAATATGGTCAGAAAACCAAATAGAACGAGGTGGGCTTGAAAAAATCGTTTTGCTGCTAGATAACATGGGGCCAAAGGGCTGTGCTGAAGTTAACCTAAAATTGGAAAAAGAAGATTTGAGATCATGGTGTATACTAGAAGGTTCTGGGAATGTGATAATAGAAGATTTGAAAAAATGGGCTGAAAGTGGTGTTGATTTAGTTTCAACTAGTGCCTTGAATAGAGGAGTAAGCCCTCTAGATTTGTCAATGAGTGTAAGAGGTGAGTGATATGGCAGATATTCCAGACAGTCATCCACGGAAGTCATCATTATTAGCACGTGCGAAATTAGTGCAGGCTGCAGCCGAAGGGTTACTAGCTGAATCTGCGATGATTGCACATGGGCGAGGCGAGGCTTTCGACTACATGCTGGGTGAGGAAACTAGTGATTCTGCAAAAAAATCGATTCAAGAAGCTGCAGCAAGATTACTTGAGGCAAATAACCCTGTAATATCTATGAATGGAAACTCTACAGTACTTGCTGGAAAACATGCCATTCGAGCAGCCAGCATTATTGGGTGCCCTGTTGAAGTAAATATTTACTATAGAACAGAAGAAAGAATGGCTAAATTAATTACAACCCTTGAATCATGGAAAAATGAAATCGCAAAAGAAGATCCTCGGGCAAACCGTGTAGAAATTCTTGGATCCGAGGCAGATGGAAGAATTCGGGGATTAAAGGGGCCTAGGGCTCTTTGTAGTTCGCGTGGGATAGAAATGGCAGACGTTATTCTAGTACCTCTTGAAGACGGAGATAGGTGTGAAGCACTAATTAATCAGGGGAAACAAGTAATTGCTGTAGATCTTAACCCTCTGTCAAGAACTGCAAGAATGGCAACGGTGACTATTGTAGATGAAGTAACTAGAGCCATGAAAACGCTTTGTGAAATACTGAATGAAAGGCCTGAATCTACAAATTGGAACAATAAGCAGAATCTTCGAGAGGCTCTAAAGATTATGAGTCAGGCATCGGAAAGAGTTTGATTTCTGTTACGGGTTTTGTTACGGGTTTTGTTACAGGTTTTGTTACGGGTTTTGAAATAGGGAATAATCTATTAAAATAGGCTATTTATTGAGATTTTAGGTCTTTCAGTATTGTTTTACATGTTCTACATCTATATCGGCCGTTGCTACGTCTAGATCTTGGGTAGCGAATATTACATGTATCACATACCCAGAGCCATATTGGCGATTTTTTCCTGATATATTTACTGAATTCATTGCCCATTTGTTGGACCTCTTTGTCTGGCCATAATGATTCCATATTACGGAATTCGCGGCCGTGGTTAGAGAACCCCAATGCATGTAGATACTCATGATAAAGTAGGAATTCGGCATATCTTTCCCACTCTTCTATTAATGCATATGGATGGACATCGATACATCGAACGTCTGAAGGAGTTACTCCATTTGATTTTTTGACGCCTCTTTTGTAACGACAAACTGCGTGAAGTCTTGTAGCATTCTTTCTTAGACGTCCTAATGGAATTGATTCTAAATCATGGAATGGTAGATGTTGTAATTCGGGAATCTTCGCGATCTTTTTGATTACTCGGAGGCTTATTGACTCGATCGATTCGCCATTGTCCATGCCCTCAACTAGAAGATCTGCCTTTCAACATTGGCCGGCTAGTACTCCGAATCCATGAAGTACCTATTCATTCTTCTACTGAAATTCTTCGATTAGTAATTTCTCACACCGATCCGCAATAGCTTGCCCTACCTCTGAAGTACTGGCGTTTCCACCTAGGTCATAGGTGACTATGCCGCCTTCTTCAAAATGGGATTGGATTGCTTTTTGTAGAATATCTGCACATTTGTCAAGATTTTTGTCTTCGGCCCTGTAAGCAAGTGCCTCAAACATCATCTGAACAGATTGTAACATTGCGATTGGATTGACCACATTCTTTCCTGCATATTTAGGTGAAGAGCCATGAACTGGTTCGAATAACATGTGTTTTGGGCCTAGATTTGCGCTTGCTGCCATCCCCATCCCTCCCTGAAGTACACTTGCTAGATCTGTTGCAATATCTCCAAACATATTTGGAAGAACTACCACATCAAGTTGTTCTGGGTTTCGGACGATCCACATTGTAAAGGCGTCTATGTAAGCTTCCTTGGTGACAATGTCTTTGTTAGACTCCGAGAATTCTCTGAAAATTTTTCTGAATAACTGACATCCTCTTGTGACATTCGATTTATCTACGCATGTGATTGATTGGGGTTTTCCTAATTTTTTTTGACGATGTCTTGCAAAGTCAAATGCAAACCGTATTACTCTTTCACTTCCTTTTCTAGAAATCGGACGAGGGTCCCATGCGACCTCTCCATCAAGGCCGGGAAATTCTTCTATCACAATAGGGTCGTCTTTCTGGCCTAATGCTCTTTGCTCCATTCTCCTAAGTAGCGAATGATACAGCCCTTCGGTATTTTCCCTTATCATAACCATATCAACTTGTTTTGGGTCCCAAACTTGCTTGTGAACGCCGTGGACCTTGTGCATTACTCCGGGGTAGAGTTTGACTGGTCGGACGTTGGCGTATAGTCTGAGACCTGATCTGAGTCCCAGTATTGTCTGGCCTCCAGCCATATCTCCATTGGGAAGTCTTGCATCGGGCCAACCGATTGCACCAAGTAGAATTGCATCTGATTCGTCTCGACAATACTCGAAGGAGCCCTTCGGCCACTCGTCTCCAGTTTCAAGATAGTATTGGCCACCACAAGGAATATGCTTAATTTCGAATGATATTGGGCTTTTTTCCTCAAATAGGGCTAAGAGTTTCAATGCCTCTGACATCACTTCTCGTCCTGTTCCATCACCGGGTAACACTGCTAGACGATACGCTGCCATCGTCAATGGCACTTGCTTCTCATTCATCAATACGACCCCTCAAATCCTTCGGCTTAATCATGAGGCTTGGATGATAATTTCAATTTCTCTGATGGGATAATTGATAGACGGTCAACACGAACGGGTAATTCATGGATCGTTCGGGAGAGGACGGAAGTGATTCCCCCCGGATTGATATTAAGGCGCTACCAGATTCGGTTGCACATCTTTGGGACACTATGCTAAGGCTTGATCCAAAATGGGATTTTTCAGTCTGGTTGGACAACAGGGCAAAAGAAGAATTGGAATTAGTCGAGTCACATCTGGGAAGGGAAAAATTACGGCTTGAGCAGAGAATGCATAGGATTGAGACTCTAGTTAAGAGACTAAAGCGACAACGAGAAGTTTCTGGTCAGAATTCAATAAAAGACCCAAACCAAAAAAATCTCTTCGACGTTTTTGGATCTGATGAGAATAAGAGTTTGGAGGATAATGGCCAGGTTGAATCGGATGAGCCAGCAGTATCTCTTGGGATAATGGATAATGACGATGACCCATTACTCGCCATAGTTGCTGAGCACATACTCAGGACTATTGAAGTAGCTGACTTAGAAAGTTCCTCGGCGGTTCATTTTGATGAAATTGTCAAAAATCTAAATTCGATTGGGATAACTGTTGATGAAATTGATGAGGCAATTGCATTTTTACTATCAAGAAGGGCAATTATTGAGATTGAACAGGATTTTTTTGGCCTGGACAACTAGTCGAAATTGGCCATTTTTGAGGTTGAAGGGAACCGCTTCCTTCAAAGTAGGAATCCATGTCCGACCCCTCGTCGGTACTATGGTGAGCGACGCATCGGGATGGTATGCACGACTAGACAGGTCGTGCGAGGATAGAGTAGCGCAGCTTGATTCTTGGCTAGATTCCTGGGAGGAATCTGTTAGGCACAATATTCCTATTGCGGCGACTATGCCAAATGATTGGCCAACTCTGCCAGCGGGTCTACTATCAAATCCTGGCGCTGTTCTAGATCATATGTTAGCTCGTTATGATGCTGAAAGCGATGGCCGCTCTCCTCGTGGAGCATACGCAACACCTGCACGATTTGCAGATGCAATGTTGTCTGATGAATTAGGAGAAAGGGGCTCTTTAGAGAGTGCTTCTATGCCAACCAACATATCGCTGGCCGCACTTCCTCCTGGGTTCCGTGCTTTTGCAGCTCAAATGAATGAAGCAAATAGTAAAGATGATGATGAAGAGGATGATCATGCCGTTTTGAGAAATGAAATTTCTATCTCCGGATTCCCTCTTCCATTTGCAGACCCCGCTGTCGGGGCTGGATTATTTCCTGAACGCGTTCTAAAGATGCATGCAGAAAGGATTGATGGTACAAGTAAGCAAAAGAAGAAAGAAGATACACTTCGATTGCTACAGAATTTGCAATTGTTAGATGTATCGGAGGTAGCAGTAAGATGTACTAGAAGGCGGCTTCTTCTAGTCCTCGCGAAATCTGATTTGGTCGAATTGGATGGCCCCGGAAATGAAGGTATGATTGGGCGTAAAGAAGCTGAAGAAATTTTGATGACTTCTGTACAACATGGCGATGCATTAAGAGGCGTTTGGCCTTGGAAAGAAATACCACGTCTTTTGATATGTAACCCGCCTTGGCTTCGAATAAAAGATCGATTTAGAGGCCATCCAGACGGCAGTGAATTGAGAAAGGAATTGTCTCGTGAATTACGTAGTATTACTGAAGAAAATGGGGATTTGAGATTTAGTACTCTACTTGGTAATGTAAACCTGTATCGATTATTCCTAGAACGTTCTCTCCAGCTTGTTAGAGATGGTGGAAGGGTACGAATGATTGTCCCTGACTCGCTACTTAGAGAGAAGAGTAGTATTCCTTTACGTAAACTAATTGTTGAAAGAAATAGTTGGGATTCATCATGGTCGTTCCCAGAGAATCAGCGTGTATTCCCGGGTGTTTCTCAGGGAGTTTTAGTGATTGGAATAACCGTTGGTGGAGACACGCAGAGATTGACTAGTTATGGGCCTCTGGAATCAGGGGATGTTTCTGCTGATTCTGGCCTTTCTCCCAAAGCCCCAAAACTTGTACTTGAAAGAGACTCGTGGGCAGTTTGGACGGACAATAATTGGGCTGTCCCTAGAATGCCAAGAGATGATTATGAACGTAGAAAAATACTCAAGGCAATTGGGCAATTGGCTGATTTGCCAAGATTGTCAGAAGAGCATAACTGGCTGAATCCCGGTGGAGACCCTATACGAGTAAGAGTTGGGGAAATTGATCAGACTACATGGTCTGAAGAAATTCGGGATTGGGTTCCTCGATCAAGAGGCACTCCTTTCATACGTGGAACTCACTTCAAATTAGATGGAAACAAAGTTACAATAAATCATCCTGGATATAACTCAAAGATAGAAAGAGATTCTATTGAAAGATCACAAGCACTTTGGAAGGGACCTATAGATTCTCGAGGAGTGAGTCGTATTGCTTGTCAAGCTATTGTCAACGCACAACAAGATCGCCGGTTGCGCTGGGTGGTTGTTCCTCCAAACTGTGTTCTTGGAAATTCTGTTAACTTCCTAGAATTGCCTCAAGCAGTTCTTGATACCTTGGCAGATCAACATGGTTCAATAGATGCTGGATTATTGTGGTTGGCTGAACATCTTAACTCTGATGCGCTTGATCTGTGGTCGAGGGCTTGGGCTGCTAATAACAACGTAAACAACTATGAAATTGAGAACCTTCCATTCCCCCCGCCATTGAATGTTGCTACAATTCGCGTTTAGGTAGTAATACGGAAATTGTGGCGTCAGACACCGGAATTTGGGTTCCGTTCAACGACATTTGAGACATATTATGACCAAATTGATTATTATGCTGTCATGTCGTACGTAGGCCGTACCATCTTGTGCAACATTCGTGAGGAGGAGTGAAAAAATGGGAATTCATCCAAAAATAGGCATTACAGGTTTGCCTAGGGCCGGCAAGTCGGCCGTCTTGCAAAAAGTTGTAGATATGATTGTTGATGAGAGGAAAAAGGAGTTGCGGGCTCGCAATGATGAAGTTGGTGCAAGTAAACCAATAGTAGGGGGTATGAAAACTCGTACTATCATAGAAGATGGACAGCGAGTTGGATTCGAATGCGTAGACATGGTTACTGGAGATAGTGCAGTAATGGCTCATCGAAATATCGACAGTAGACATCGGATTCTTGGATTTGGCATTGACCCTACGGCACTAGATGAGGTCGGCGTTAATGCAATTCGTAGAACTATGGAAGAATGTGAAGTACTAGTTGTGGATGAAATTGGTAAGTTCTCAGTAGAAAGTGAGGAATTTGTTGAAATTGTTCGTGAGGCACTTGAAGAAGATATGCCAACTATTTTGACTCTGCACAAAAAGAGTCGTCACCCACTTCTACAGGACATTCGTAGAAGAGATGATGCGCGTATACTGGAAGTTACTCCTGTTAATCGTGCGCTTCTTCCGTATAAGATTCACAAACTGGTTAGAGAGACTTACTAGGCCGAGAGATTCATTCATCAACGCCTAGCCAACGATTACATGGATGCTCCCGCCGAACGGCTGTCGCGTGTTTTGGTAGGCATCACTATTCCACTTCTCTTTCTAACTGCTCTAGCTCTATCCGAAGGGCGAATTGAATTGATTGAATGCACAGGTGATGCTTGCTCTTCATCAAGTGATTGGGCTCTTATTCTACCAATCTTTTCTATAATCTGCATAATTGGCTTAATCATTCTTAGAGTTAGTAGAGGGCGTGAATATGGAGGTGCCCCTCTTGATCGATGGTTCAGTCGCGAGCCTGAGAAAATAATGAGACAAAGATTGGAAGATGAACGATTTGATTCGAGCGATGATCGGCTTGGTGATCGTTGGGCAGAATTGGAAAAAAAGAGTCTGGAAGACCGATATAATGAGGAAGAATGAATATTTTGTTAGGCATTTTGACTTAATTTGCGCATCGAAACCTTGACCCTTGGTTCAACACTCGCGGTATCGATAACATGAGTCAGGTGCCCTCCAATCTGAAATATACTGCCGAGCATGAATGGGTGCGAATAGAAGGTAATGATGCGGTAATAGGGATTACCGATTTTGCTCAAGATGCGCTTACCGATGTAGTATGGGTTGAGTTGCCCGAAACTGGAGTAAGTGTTTCTGAAATGGAGGCTTGCGGAAGTGTTGAGTCGGTGAAATCTGTGAGTGAAATATATGCTCCAATAGCTGGCGAAATTACAGAAGTGAATGAATCATTAGAAGATTCACCAGAACAAATTAATGAAGATCCTTACGGAAATGGATGGATTTGGCGGATGACTGTGAGTGATGCTTCGCAGTTAGATGATCTTATGGACGCAGTCGCCTATTCCGCCCAACTCGGTGAGTGAACATGGGGTGCATCCACATCTACGTGGATGGATCATGTGAAGAGAATCGAAATGTTACTGCAGAGACTCCTGCAGGCTGGGGTTTTGCTGTTGTTGAAGGAGATACGGGCCTTGGTAGAGGACGTGGAGATATTGTATACGAATCGAGTGGAATTGTTATAACAAATTCAAACTTGTCTGAATTCATTGGAGCAGAAGTTGGCTCAAATAATACTGCAGAATTGAGTGCTATAGCGCAAGCCCTGCGCTGGATTTTAGAATCTGGGGATTGTGAATGTGTTGTGATTCGAGCAGATTCTCAATATGCATTGAATATCGCTGCAGGCGAGTGGCGTGCTAAGAAAAATCGTGCTCTTGCACAAAGGGTACAGAAATTATGGAATGAGGTGTCAACTATTTGTGAATTAAGAGGGGAGCATGTTCGTGCGCATCGTGGTCATCGCTGGAATGAAAGAGCTGATCATCTGGCTTTCAGGGCTATGTCCGGAGAAGAAGCCCTGCCACTTCAATTCTGGAAACCGGGGCAACGTTAGAGTAACTCGATCTACTAACAAATAGTACGGTCAAGATTAAGGTCTGTCTCAAGTTGAGAAAATAATATGGATTTAGAAACAATCTTCCAAACAAAGGATGGTGAATGATATGGATCCGCTTGATCCACAGATATGGTTAGTACTAGTTGCATTGATACACGCTGTCGTTGGTGTGATACTCCCGACCGACTGGAAGGATGATACCAACAAGATGGTTTCCGGATTCATTCTACTAACATCTGTAACAATGCTCTACGCAGCCTTCATGATGGAGGGAGAGGAGCAGGCTAGGCTCGCCCTCGTGATAGCTGGCCCCGCATGGGTCTGGTTCGTCGCGTGCTGTTCTATGCGGCTCGAGTACAACCTTGGTAAAGAACCTCAGATATTCTCTTTCAAAGAAGCCGCACCACCATTAATCCTCTGGGGGGTTTGTGCTCTCAGTGGACTATTGAGTTCAGGATGGGTTTGAAATGCTAGACAGAATATTGGATAATAAAAATCTAGCAATCTTGAATATGAATTGGGCTGTATTTCACATTCCCATTGCGATGGAGATCGACCCCGAGTTCCCAGTGGTGATTCCGTTTGTTTTCTTGGCGGCTACAATCGCTGCCTATGTCATGGATGATTCAATTACAGAGAAAATTATGCTAGCGATTGGGGTCATTTACTTGGTCGTCTTGCCCGCGGTCATTGAGGTATTAATGGACCCCTCTTCAATGGAAACAGGTAGTGAAGAGTTCAATCTACTCGGTTCGATCGCTTGGGTCGTGATTATTCCACTTACCTTGCTTGGAGCAACAAAAAAGTGGACTGGAATAGGTACAACCAGTGGCGAGTGAGTTAAACATAAGACCATTGTCGTATCAATCATGTCAATCATAGAAGCATACAATGAAGCCTGGGATACTGGAAACGTCGAAGCACTTGCAAACATCATCCATGATGATTGTGTGTTCGATCCTCATGTTGGTGGAATAACCATGAGTAAGTCAGATATTCTTGGATTTGTGAGTGGAAACAACACACCTACTTCTGAGCAAAACCGAATATTGTTCGAAAACGACGAAGTAGGGGTGGCACATTCTATTGTTCACTTTGCTAACGACTCTGACTCTGAAGCGGTATTGTCATTCATGCGTTTCAAAGATGGTCAAATAATTTCTATGGAAACCGGAGCTACGCCGCTTTCTGATGATTACAAATTAGTTGGTAGCGAGTAATCTACTCCTCTAACTGAGTATCAGCAAGAGGGCCTGCGACAAGTATTGCATAGATGCCAGATAGTGAAATCAATGAGCCTATTAACAACAGAACTAATCCTGTTGGTTCCGGAAGATTTGCTTGATGATAATTACCAATGTACCACGACATTGCTAATGTTAATATGCCAATTCCAACTACCTTTGGTGCTGTTCCGGCTAGATCTTTCCATTGATCTAACCAAGGTATGAGTCCTTTTCTCTCAAAGGTAAAACGATACCATGCAATATACCATAATGAAAGACCAATTAAGCCAATAATTCCTACGCTGAATGAAGTAGAATCCCAAGGCCCTGCTGGCGCTATACCCAGAACTAGTGTGTTAAAAATAAGTAGAGAGCCTATAACTGCATGAGCCGTGAAGTTCGGCGCCTGTTTGTCTCCCATGAATACCCCAAGTCGTAACTACGCTTCAATCCAACTAAGAAGAATAGTTCATGGACAAAGTCCTTTTGGACCATTTATGGCATACAGTTTGGTATGGGAGAAATCTGTTGATCAGGAGCATTTAGATCTTCGATTTGAGGTTCTAAGAGAGGGTTTGCCTCGAGGAAGTGAACATTACCCCGGGATAGATGATGATTCTCGAACTAAGTTTCTCTGTGCATATGAAGATGGTGTCCTAGTTGGCTGCTCAACTCTGCAAGTAGACGAGCGAGAGGGGTGTAAGTATCGAATTAGAGGAATGGCAGTAAGTCCAGATTCAAGAAACCGTGGAATTGGTTCTAGTATAGTTAAGGGGTTACAAGAATTTGCACAAAGTCAAGATACAGGGATTTGGTGTAATGCACGAATTAGAGCAGTCCCAATGTACGAAAGATGTGGTTTTGTAATTATTTCAGATGTCTTCGAGATAGAGGGTATTGGACCACATCACGACATGGAATGGAAATTAATTAATTGACAAATCACATCCTAAGGTTGCGTGACAATTATCTACTACCTGTTTAGACCGAATAGTAATGTTTGATGCAATTAAGTCAACACCTGCCAAAATATGTCTAGGTATAAGCGCACTAGTTACTCTAGTTTATTCGCTGAATTTTATGCTATGGG
>CETH01079898.1_pt1 | contig 44613 bp, 46 predicted proteins | sample 361461 | NCBI WGS metagenome assembly CETH01 (sample SAMEA2622695, study PRJEB7988) | marine metagenome | isolation source: saline water (ENVO:00002010), including
CAAAGGCTTAAACTACTTGCAATTAAAACCCATGGAAAACCACTTATTGAACCTAAAAGTAAAATTCTTAACATCCGTACGTCTTTATAAATCGACAGAGATTCAAACCATGATGTTTTTTTAACTTCTAACATAATTAATTCTTCCAAAAAGAAGGTACAAATAATACTAATATAGCGAATAGTTCAAGTCTACCTAAAATCATGCCTATGGCTAATATCCATTTTGAAATATCTGGGAGTGACGAAAAATTTCCATTAGGTCCAATAACAGATCCTAGACCTGGACCCACATTTGAAATAGCTGTTGCAGCACCAGAAATAGAAGTAATAAAATCAAGACCAGACAATGATAGTAATGCAGTAATTATAAAAAAAATAACTAAATACATATAAATAAATGAAATTATTGAGGCTACAAATTTATTATCAACAGGATTTTGGTCGTATTTCAAAATAAATATACCTTTTGGATAGATTATTTTTTTTAATTGATTTGAAACGAAAGAATATAAGATTTGAACTCTAAATATTTTTATTCCACAAGTAGTAGACCCAGCACATCCACCAATAAACATTAATCCCAAAAAAAGAATTATTGGAAAACCACCCCAATTATCATATTGAGCATTTACATAGCCTGTTCCAGTTAATATAGAAATAACGTTAAAAAAAATAGATCTTAAGCTTATCTCATTTGAGTTACTTAAAGTGAGGTAAATTGTTAGTATAAAAATACTCAAAATTATTATTTTTATGAATGATCTAACCTGAATATCAGAAATAAATATTTTTTTGTTTCCTGCTAAAAATTTTATATAAGCTATAAAAGGTAAGCTTCCTAAAATTATAAAAATCATTGCTGAAATTTCGATAGACACACTATTAAAGAAACCAAGAGACTCGTTATAATTTGAGAAACCTCCAGTAGCTATAGTTGTCATAGAATGAGTCAAACTATCAAAAGAGTTCATTCCTAATATTTTATACGAAATCGCACATAGAGCAGTTAGACCTGTATAAATATAAATTAATCGTAGAGCAATTTCTTTTGATTTTGGAAGAATTTTTTCTGAAGAATCGTTATTTGAAATTTTAAATAATTGCATTCCCCCAACATTCATAATTGGCATAAGTGTTATTGCCATCACAATAATACCTATCCCTCCTAGCCATTGAAGTATAGCCCTCCATAATAAAATTCCTTTTGGCATGTTTTCTAAGTCTGAAATAATTGTTGAACCAGTGGTAGTAATTCCTGACATACTTTCAAAAAAAGCATTAGTAAAAGAGAATTCAGTATTTGAAAATACAAAAGGCAAAGAGCCAAATATTGCAATACTCAACCAAGATAATGCAGTCAATAAGAAAGCCTGTTGTAAATTTAATTTTTTTTCATGATCAATATTTGATAAGAAAAATAATATACCAAATATGATAGTCACAATTGAAGCACCAAAAAAAGATGAGTCAATTTCACTATAAAAAAATTGTACAATAACAGGAATCAACATAAAAATTCCTAGAATTATTTGTAAAATTCCAAGAGTGAAAAAAACGGTTTTATAATTAGTCATTTTGAAAGAACATTATTTTATGGTAAATAAATTTCAACTCTATAAGAATTAGTTTAATCATTAATTTAAGATATTATTTGATTTACTCATGATTAAAAAAGAAAATTTAGATAAAACTAGCGCTTGGCCTTTTGTTGAAGCGAAAAAAATGCTTCGTGAAAGAAAAAGTTCAATTGAAAAAAAAGGAAAAATTATTCTTCAAACTGGTTATGGTCCAAGTGGATTACCTCATATAGGCACCTTTGGTGAAGTAGCGAGAACTACAATGATGGTCAATGCTATAAAACGTTTGACTGATATTCCTACAGAAATTATTACATTTTCTGATGACATGGACGGATTGAGAAAAGTTCCAGATAATGTTCCTCAAAAAGAATTATTAGAAAAAAATTTGCATAAACCGCTTACGCAAGTCCCAGATCCATTCAATAAATTTAATAGTTTTGGTGAACATAATAATGAAATGTTAAAAAATTTCTTAGATAATTTTAATTTTAATTATAATTTTAAAAGTTCAACTCTTCTTTATAAGAAAGGTTTTTTTAATTCATCACTTCAAAAAATTTTAGAAAATTATGATGGAATAATGAATATAATATTACCCACATTAGGAAAAGAGCGTCAAAAAACTTACAGTCCATTTTTACCAATATGTCCTGACACTGGGCATGTACTAGAAATTCCAATAAAAAAAATTGATAAAAATAATTCCAAAATTATCTTCAATAACCAAGGTAAAGAATTAGAAACTAGCATCTTAGATGGTAACTGTAAATTACAATGGAAAGTTGACTGGGCCATGAGATGGTACGCACTTGATGTTGATTTCGAAATGTATGGTAAAGATCTTATTGAGAGTGCAATACTATCTACAAAAATAATCAAATTAATTGGCAAAACAAATCCATCTGGTTTTGCTTATGAATTATTTTTAGATGAAAAGGGTGAAAAAATCTCAAAATCAAAAGGTAACGGAATAACCATAGATCAATGGCTAGAATATGCTTCACCTGAAAGTTTATCATTGTACATGTATCAAAATCCTAAACGAGCAAAAAAATTATTTAAAGATATAGTTCCAAAGACTGTTGATGATTATTTAGATCTTATTGAAAAAGCAAAAAATCAAAACGAATTACAACTTTTAATGAATCCAGTTTGGCATGTTCATAATAGTAAAGTTCCTAAAGAAGATGTAATTATGTCATTTTCAATGCTTCTAAATCTAGTTGAAACAAGCAATGCAAATAATAAGGAACTTTTATGGAAATTTGTAAAAAAATATAAAACCAATATTTCAGAAAAAGATCATCCTATATTTGATAAGTTAGTAGGATATGCAATAAAATATTTTAATGAGGTTATCAAAAAAAAAAAAAAATATAAAAAACCAAATAAAAATGAAAAATTAGCTTTAGAAGCTTTAGTTCAAACACTCGAAAAATGTAATGACAAGATGAAACCTGAAGATATCCAAACCTCAATTTACTCGACAGGAAAACAAAATGGTTACTCTGAAAATCTTAGAGATTGGTTCAAATTAATTTACGAAGTTGTATTCGGTGATGAAAATGGTCCTCGTATGGGATTTTTTATAAGTTTTTTTGGTGTAAATGAAACAAAAGATCTTATAAAAAAGAAGATTAAATAATGTTTTCAAATATAAGATCATTAATTTTTAGATTAGACCCTGAAATAGCACACAATTTAGCAATAAAATCGTTAAAATTTAATTTTGTTCCAAATATGATGGATGAAAATAAACATGACCTATTGTTTAAAACTCAATTATTTAAAAAAAATCTTGAAAATCCAATTGGGATTGCTGCAGGATTTGATAAAAATGCAGAAGTTTATAATTCATTATTTAAACTTGGCTTCGGGTTTGTTGAAGTTGGAACAATAACACCTTTAAAACAATATGGAAATTCAAAACCGAGAGTTTTTAGATTGGTTGAGGATGAGGCATTAATAAATAGACTTGGGTTTAATAATTTTGGAGCTAAAAATGTAGAAAAAAGAATAAGATCTAATCGTAAGATTGGATTACTTGGCATCAATATAGGACCTAATAAAGATACCGTTGATCGAATAAAAGATTATATTGAATGTTTGAATACTTTCCATGATATAGCTGATTATATTACAATAAATATCTCATCTCCAAATACAGAAAGTTTACGAAATTTTCATGAACAGACAAAATTAGACATTTTATTAAAAACTATTCAAAAAGAGAAAGAAAATTTAAAATCAGCAATACCTATTGTAGTTAAAGTATCACCAGACATAGATGATAAAGCAGTCTCTAAAATAACTGAGGTTCTACTAAGCAACAAAGTTGATGGTATAATTGTGTCTAATACATCAGACGCATCCAGAGAAAATTTGGTTAATATTCAAAAACATCAAAAAGGAGGATTGTCCGGTAAACCAATAAAAGCAAAATCAACATTAATGATACATAAATTTTATAAATTACTTAGGGGAAGAATTATAATTATAGGTGTAGGTGGGGTAGACTCTGGTGAAAGTGCATATGAGAAATTCTTAGCTGGTGCCAACTATGTTCAGCTTTATACAGGAATGGTTTTTAGGGGCCCAAATATTGTAAGCATGATTAAAAAGGAGCTTAAAGAATTACTAATAAAAGATGGGGTTAAAAATTTTAGTGAAATTGTGGGAAATCAAACAAATCGATAAATCTATTAAACTTGACGTGATCATTAACTAAAAGTATACAGTCTACTATTATGTCAAAAAAATGTGAACTTACTGGCAAAATTCCAATGAAAGGTCATAATGTTAGTCACGCTAACAACAAGACTAAAAGAAGGTTTTTACCAAATTTAAAAAAAGTAAAATTTAAAAGCGAATTGCTTAAAAGAAGCTTAAAATTAACAGTTAGTAATGCTGGTGTAAGATCAGTTGATAAAAAAGGAAGTTTTGATGAATATTTAAAAAATGTCAAAAATAAAAATTTATCACCTAGATTAAAAAAGATTAAAAAAAATTTATTGATAAAATCTCCATATCAAAAAAAAACAGTTCAATCTAAATCTGCCTAATGAATAAAATATTGATACTTCTATCATTTATGATGGGAGTAGTTGTTCTGTCATCCAATTACTTAGTTCAATTCCCAGTAAATTATTATGGTTTAAATGAAATTTTAACTTATGGAGCTTTCAGTTATCCTATTGCTTTCTTAATTACTGATTTGGCTAATCGTTCTTTTGGAAAAATTGTTGCTAGGAAAATAGTATATTTAGGTTTTTTTCTTGGGATTGTATTTACATTATTATTTTCAACTGATTTTGCTGATTTAATATCAATTAGAATTGCAATTGGATCAGGCTCTGCCTTCTTTGTTGCACAGATATTAGATGTTCAAATTTTTGATAAATTAAGAAAAAAAAAATGGTTTATTGCACCATTAACTTCTTCCATCATAGGATCATCTATTGATACTTTTTTGTTTTTTTCTATATCGTTTTATGGAACAGGTGTGCCATGGATTACATTATCTTTAGGAGATTTGGCAGTGAAAATTATTGTGGCCTTGTTAATGCTTATACCTTTCAGAATCTTATTAAAAACGTTTAAGCCTATATAATTTAATATAAAAATTTGTAAGCAATAATTTTATAAGCTAGTTTTGCAACAAGAAAATTATAACAATTAAAACCCTTAATTGGCGAAAGCTCATTAATATCAGCACCTACAATTTTAGAGTTTTTTGCAGCTATTTTAATAATATTTAAAGTTTCATCCCATAATAAACCACCTGGTTCTGGTGTTCCTGTCGCTGGCATTATACTTGAGTCAAAACCATCAACATCAAATGTTATATAAACTGTTTTATTTTTGATATATTTTTTAAATTTATTAAGGTCCCATTTTGATTTATCTTTGGCCCAGAAAATTTTTATTCTAGAAGAATTTTTTTTTAAAAAGGGAAGTTCGCCATGGGAAATATTTCTAATACCAAAGGATATAACTGATACATTTTTATTATCTAAACATCTCCTTATTGCAGATGCATGAGAAAATTTTTCACCCTTGTAACTTTTTCTTAAATCTGCATGAGCATCGAAATGTAAAAGACAAATTTTTTTAAATTTTTTAACAAAAGGATTTATACATCCTGCCGTAATTGAGTGTTCTCCACCAAAAGTCATAGGAAAAAGTTTTTTTTCCAAAATACTTTTGTTAATATCAGCTAATCTTTTTAAAGCTTTTTTTATATCTTTATCTATTTTAAAAGGCTTAAGAGTTTTAATACCAATTTTTTTATAAGGTTCACAATTTAATTCCTCGTCATATAATTCTACTTGATGAGATGCTTTTATAATTTCTTTAGGACCATTTTTTGTTCCACCACCATAACTCACAGTTTTTTCTAAACCAAAAGGCACAATAACTACTTTTTCCTTAAAATTGAATTGATTATCAATCCCAAGAAAACCATTTTTATTTGATAGATATTTCAATTTATTTATCCAAAAATTTTTGAAAATTTTTTTTTTTTCTCTATTTTTCCATTCACCTTTATGATAAGCATCACTAGCAATTAGGGGTAATACACTTGTTGCTTCTGCAAAAACCATTTGCTCTTTTGTGACATCGACTTTACCCCACGAACTAGCCTCTTTTAAAGTTGAACTACTACAGGCACCATCTCTAGAATCTGCAACAGTGATTTGAACAGCATATTTGTGCATATCAACATTTTTTCCTAAAAGCTCTGCACATATTACAGTGTCTTGAATAAAATTTTTTGGCACCCCACCACCAATCATAAAAAGACCAGAGCCCTTAGATTGAATTTTAATTTCTGTCAATTCACGAAACTCTCTAATTGAATCTATAGTTATGTGTTTTTCAGGGTTATTCTCTTGATGAATGACCAAACCAAATCCTGCACTAGAGTCAGTAAAAGCAGGACAAAAAATTGGAACATCATTATCGTACGCAGTTTCAATTAATGAATTTTTTTTGATTGAATTTTTTTTTAAAAATTTACCCATTTCATGAATAAATTCTCGAGAAGTGTAACTTTTTGGCTCTAAAGAATCTGCTATTTCACAAATTTTTTTATCACATATTTGTAACTCTTCCTCATCAATATAAGTATCATATATCCTATCAATATAGTTTTTCCTAAGCTCAGTATCATCATGGAATTGAGAGCCTTGATAATGTTTAAAGCCAAGAGCTTCAAAAAAATCCATATCAATTACTGAGGCACCAGTTGCAACGATAGCATCTACCATATTGAATTTTACTAAATCTCTATAAATATTCATACATCCAGCAGCAGAAGTTGATCCTGCAAGTGTTAAAAATATTGTGCAATTTTTATCTTTAAGCATCTCATTGTAAATTTTCGCTGCATTTGCAGTTTCTCGAGACACAAAAGACATTTTTTCCATAGAGGATATAATTTTTCTTGAGTCAAATGATGTTATGTCAATATGTTCAACTGGATTTTTAAGTAAATCTTTTTTACTATTATGTCCTAGGTTTTTTTTATCAGACATTAAGCAACTAAAGTGGCTTTATTAATCTCTTTATTATAAAGGCTCATAATAGGATTATCTTCAACTTCATAAATTTCATTGGAGAAGAAACCATTAAATTCTGTTCTAAACGTTAATCCATATGCACCTAACTGACCTAGTTCAATGTAATCATTCTCTTTAATATTGTTTGGTAATAAAAAAGGACCTTTCATGTAATCCATGCTATCACAGGTTGGACCATAAAAATCAAAAGCAGTTAATTTTTTTGAAATAATTTTTTGTGAACTATCTTTAATCATTTTAGATGGGTAAACTATATTTGGTGTACCAGCATCAAAAAGTGTACCGTAAGTCCCATCATTAATATATAATTTTTGTTTTTTTCTTAAATTAACTCTCACAATTGTTGAACCACTTTCTGCAACCAAGGCTCTTCCAGGTTCGCATATAATTTCTGGTAATTTTTCTAATTTTAATATGCCCAATCCTTTAATTATTTCTTCAAAATAATTTTCTAAAGATTGAGGTATAAGGTCTGGATAGATTGTTGGAAATCCACCACCAAGGTTAATATAATTTGGAACTATTTTTGTTTTTTTTATTATACTTCCTATCTCTGAAATTCCTTTAGTATACGAAATTGGATGCATACACTGTGAACCTACGTGAAAACTTAAACCAATTTTTTTAGCATATTGTTTAACTAATCTTAATAATCCTGCAGCTTCAGAATTTAAAGCACCAAATTTTTTTGATAGATCAATTTCAGCATGCTCATTTGATACAGCAACTCTTACAAAAAGTTCAAGATCTTTGGCTCCACTCGTACTTTCAATTATTTTAATCAATTCATCTTTCGTATCAAGTGCAAATGTTTTTATACCAAATTTAAAATAGGCATCACTTATACTTTCCCGACTTTTTACAGTATGCATAAATGAACATTTAGCTGTATGACTAAATTTTCTCACAGACTTTATTTCTTCAATTGAAGCAACATCGAATTGTTCTATTCCACTCTTAATCAGAGTTTTGATGACTTCAGGATGTGGATTTGTTTTTACAGCATATAGAACTTTACCAGGAAATTTTTTTTGAAAAAACCGCGAAGCAGAAAGAATAGAATTCTTTCTTATGCAGTAAACTGGTTTGTCAGGTCTCAGTTGACTTACTAAGTTTTCAACTGACTTAAATTTTTGCATCTTGAGTGCCCCCCAAAAAAAATTTAATAAAAAAAAGCTTTTATAATTAAAAAAAAACTTTAATAATTCGAGCAATTAATTCAATAGTTATTCAATGTAAAGTAAATAATGACCTCTTGAACTGTGGAAAAAGATAACCATATATAAATATATGAAAAATGAGCCTTCTTTGCAAAATTTGAGCGATTTTGATAACAAATCTCTCTTAATTGTCGACGATGATAATCCTTTTAGAGAGAGATTGGCCAGAGCGATGGAAAAGAAAGGTTTTGAGGTTTTTCAAGCTGAAGGTGTACAAAAAGGTATCGATTCGGTTAAAGCACAAAAACCGGGTTTCGCAGTTGTTGATCTTAGATTAGGTGATGGTAATGGATTAGAGGTTGTGAAAGAAATTCAATTAAACAATACTTCAAGCAGAATTATTATGTTAACAGGTTATGGAAACATTCCAACAGCTGTTGCGGCTATAAAAGAAGGAGCGATAGATTATTTGGCAAAACCAGCTGATGCTGATGATGTGGAAAAAGCATTATTAGCTGATCCTGCTAAGAAAGCAGCTCCTCCAGAAAATCCTATGTCAGCGGACAGAGTTAAATGGGAACATATTCATAGAGTTTTTGAATTGTGTAATAGAAATGTATCAGAAACTGCCAGAAGACTTAAAATGCATAGAAGGACTTTACAAAGAATTCTTTCAAAAAGATCGCCTAAATAAATTTTCTTAAATTTACAATTTTTTTAGTCAATAAAGTCAATATTAATATTTTAACTATTTCAGCAAATAAAAAAGGATAGACTCCTAAATTTAAAATTGGTTTATCCCATCCTAAAGTTGTACCTAACCATAAAACTCCAAAAACATAAATAGTAGATACTGACAAAACAAGTTTTAGAAAAGTTATTAAATAGTTTTCATCTTTTTTAACAAAAGATGCAATAAAACAAGCACTTAAAAATCCAATTAAATATCCCATCGTTGGACCTGTAAAATAAGCTAAACCAATACCTCTCTCAGGAGAGTTTGAAAAAACTGGAAGACCGACGATTCCTTCCATTAAATATAAACCAACTGTAGCTAGACCAATTTTATATCCAAAACTAATACCTAAAAATAATACAATAAACGTTTGCATAGTCATTGGCACCGGATAAAAAGGAATCTTAATTTTTGCTGAAATTGCAAGTAAAATTGATCCAAAAAAAATTATTACTAGTGACTTAATAATTTGCGATTGAATATTTTGTTTAGTTAAGTCCATAAAAAAATATACTCTTATTTCTGTTGATAATCTAGAAATAAATTAACATAAAAATATGATAACAATATAATGATTAAAATATTAAATGAGCAAAATAAAAAAAACAGACCATTTTTATCTTATCGATGGTTCAGGATATATATTTAGAGCGTATTATGCTTTGCCGCCTTTAACAAGAAAAAGTGATGGGTTGCCTACTGGAGCAGTTAGTGGTTTTTGTAGTATGCTTTTTAAACTTCTTGAGGATTCAAAATCAAATCAAAACCTTCAAAAACCAACTCATTTTGCCGTAATTTTTGACTCTGCTAGAAAAACTTTCCGAAATGAAATTTATAGTGATTATAAAGCTAATCGTTCTGAGGCACCCGATGATTTAGTACCACAGTTTGAATATATAAGAAAATCTGTTTTAGCTTTTAATTTACCATCCGTTGAACTCATAAATTATGAAGCTGATGATTTAATTGCTACTTATGTAGATGAAATTTTAAAAGAAGGAGGAAAAGTTACTATTGTCTCCTCAGATAAAGATTTAATGCAGTTGTATAAAAAGAACGTTCGAATTTATGATCCGATGAAAAATAAATTTATTAGCGATGAAGATGTTCAAAAAAAATTTGGAGTAGATGCTAATAAGGTGATTGATGTACAAGCTTTGGCTGGAGATAGTAGTGATAATGTACCAGGAGTACCAGGAATAGGTGTAAAAACTGCGGCGGAGTTAATTAATAAATATGGAACACTAGAAAAGCTTTTAGATTCAGCAGAAGAGATTAAACAAAATAAAAGAAGAGAAACACTTATTGAAAATAAGGATAAAGCTCTAATTAGTAAAAGATTAGTTACTTTAAAGCATGATGCGCCAACTAAAATGAAATTAGACGAATTCAAACTTAAAGATATCGATAAAGATAAGCTTTATAAGTTTTTAAGAGAAATGGAATTTAATCGGTTATTAAGTTCAGCAATTTCAGCTTATGGGGAGCCTGATTTTTCAATACAAAAAAATGAAAATAAAGAGATGGATAAAAATGAGCCAATAAAAAAAAATAACTATCATTTAATAAAAGATTTGGATGAACTAAATGTTTGGATTAAAGAGGCTGAAGAGATTGGAGAAGTTGCAGTGGACACAGAAACTAGCTCACTAGATCCTCATCAAGCAGACTTAATTGGAATATCATTGAGTTCAAAAATTGGTAAAGCATGCTATATACCAATTGGTCATAAATCAAAAAAAAATATCAACAAAAATTTAGTTTTAGATAAGTTAAAACCTTTATTAGAAGATCCAAGCATTAAGAAGATAGGTCAAAATATAAAATTTGATTTTATTATATTATTTAAAAATGGAATTAATATTACTTCAATGGAAGATACAATGCTAATGTCATATGTTTTAGATGCTGGTCGAAACAGACATAATATGGATACACTTTCAGAAATTCATTTAGATCACAAAACTATTAGTTTTAAAGATTTAGTAGGTTCAGGAAAAAAGGAAATAAATTTTAGTGAAGTTGATATTGAAAAGGCAAAAGATTATGCAGCAGAAGATGCTGATATTACTTTAAGACTTTATCATAAATTTAAAAAAAGTCTTAAACTGGAAAAACTAAATAATATTTATGAAATTTTTGAAAAACCAATGATCAAAATTTTAGCATTTATGGAGATTGAAGGTATCAAAATCGATAGTAAATTTCTCAAGGTTCTATCATCAAAATTTAAAAAAAAAATTGAAAAAATTCAAAATGAAGTTTTTCAAATTTCAAAAAAAAATTTTAATATTGCATCTCCAAAACAGTTAGGAGAAATAATTTATAATGATTTAAAGATAGCAACTTTAAAAAAAACAAAAAAAGGAGGATTTGCGACAAGTGCTGCTATATTGGAAGATTTAGCTTTTAAGGGTCATAAGTTTCCTCAATTAGTTTTAGATTGGAGGCAATTATCTAAACTTAAAAATACTTATTCAGATTCTCTACCTGAGCATATAAATCCAAAAACAAAGAGAATTCACACATCTTTTTTACTTGCTGCCACAACAACTGGTAGATTGGCATCAAGTGATCCAAATTTGCAAAATATTCCGATTAAATCTGATGATGGAAAAGATATTAGAAAAGCTTTTATTGCTGAAAATGATTATTCTTTAATTTCTGCAGATTATAATCAAATAGAAATGAGAATATTAGCAGATTTAGCAAACGTTAAAGAGCTTAAGAAAGCTTTTAAAAATAATGAGGACATTCATTCTCTTACAGCAAGCCAAATATTTAATGTTGATATTAAAGAAATTAATGAAGATCAAAGAAGAAAAGCTAAGGCAATTAATTTTGGAATTATTTATGGTATATCTCAATATGGACTAGCAAAACAAATCAATGTTAGTAATCATGAAGCAGAAGAATTTTTAAATGCATATTTTGCGAGATTTCCCGAAATTAAAGTTTACATGGATCAAACTATTAAATTTTGTAGGAAGAGTGGATACGTAAATAATATTTTTGGAAGAAGATCTCATTTTATAAGTATAAATGATAAAAATTATAATATTAGAAATTTCCAAGAACGTGCAGCTATAAACGCCCCAATTCAAGGATCAGCCTCAGAAATAATGAGATTAGCCATGATACGGTTATCTAAAAAGTTAAGTGAACAGAAATTTAAAAAAACAAGAATATTACTACAGATTCATGATGAACTAATATTTGAAACACCCAAAGAAGATGCAAATAGAATCAGTAAAATTATAACTGAGGAAATGGCTAGTGTTGTAAATAGTGATCAACATTCTTTTTCAATACCTTTAACAGTTGATATAAATATTGGTGACAATTGGGGCGCGCTTCATTAATTTTAATTTGATTGCCCAAATTAGAACAATTTAGTATTTTTATAGTTAAGAATGCACAAACAAACTATTGCACTTATAGATGATGATAGAAATATTTTAACTAGCCTTAGTATAGCTTTGGAAAAAGAGGGTTTTAAAGTTCAAACATATATTGATGGTGAAACAGCTTTAATAGGCTTAACTAGAACTCCACCAGACCTAGCAATTATTGATATCAAGATGCCAAAAATGGACGGTGAGGAATTATTAAAGAAATTAAGAAAAAAAACTTCATTGCCGGTAATATTTTTAACATCAAAAGATGATGAAATAGATGAGTTGCTTGGTTTAAAATTAGGCGCAGATGATTTCGTTAAAAAATCAGGTGGGTTTTCCATTAAAGTTTTAATAGAAAGAATAAGAGTTCAACTTCGAAAAAAAGAGTCAAAAGATACCATAGAAGAAAACAAAAGTATAATTGCACATGGGAAACTAAAGTTAGATCCATCTCAATTAGAGTGTGAATGGAATGGTAAACAATTGCCTGATAAATTGACTACTACAGAATTTTTATTAGTGAAGGAGCTTGCAAAGAGACCAGGCATTATAAAAGAAAGAGCACAGTTAATGGATATAGCGTATCGAGAGGATACTGATATAGAGGATCGAACCATTGATAGTCATGTAAAGAGAATTAGGAAAAAATTTAAAAAGGTTGATCCTGATTTTTCAGCTATAGAAACTAGATATGGAAGTGGATATAGGTGGAATGTCAGTTGATGCAAAAAAATACCTTGTAAAGATAATTGCAAATGACAATGAGGGTTTAAAACTTGTCTCAGCGTTAAGTGCTGGTGCAAAAATAAAAATTTCTAATATTAAATTTCTCAAAGCAAATAAAATTTTCTTATTATCAATGGAAAGAATAAAAACTGAAAATCAAAATAATAAAAAAAAGATAAACAGTATTTTAAAATTTGATTATATAAGCAAATCTAAATCTAAAAATATCGATCAGAAAAACAAAAATTTGGTCTTAGAATTAATTGCAATAGACTATTTAAAAAATAAAGAGAATTATGAAATTGATTTGATTTTTACAAATAATGCTCATATAGCTCTAAGTACTGAAGCAATAGAAGTTACTTTAGAAGATCAAAATGAAATTAAGAAATAATGAAGATATTAGACGGTAATAAAAAAAATATTTATAATGAGTTAGATAAAATAATCGATAAAAGAAAAATTATTGATAGAAATACTTTACGCACTGTTGAAAAAATAATTAATGATGTTCGTATAAATAAAGACAAAGCACTTCTTTATTACGAAAAAAAATTCAATTCTAACACAAGAATTATTCCTACTGAGAAAGAGATTTCAAAGGTAATAAGAATGCTTGATCCAAAAATTAAAAGAGCAATTGATGATATTTACAAAAGAGTTAGAGATTGGCATTTAAAGCAAAAACCAAAAGATATCTATTATAAAGATAAATTAAATAATAAATTTTATTATAAGAATAAAAATATTGAAAGTGCATGCTGCTATGTGCCTGGAAATTTACCAAGTTCTTTAATAATGTGTGCAACACCAGCTAGCATTGCTGGAGTAAAAAGAATTGTTTTGTGCACCCCAGCTGTAAACGGAAAACTTAATGGTGCAGTTTATTATGCAGCAAAGAAACTTGGCATTAAGGAATACTATAGTTTGGGAGGTGCTTCAGCAATTATGGCAATGGCAATGGGAACTAAAAAAGTAAAAGCTGTAAACAAGATAGTAGGACCGGGAAGTAAATGGGTAGCTCTAGCAAAAAAAATAGTTTTTCTTGAGGGATTATGTGGTGTTGAGTCAGCTAATTATGGTCCAAGTGAAATTTTGTGTATAGCAGACTCTTCAACGTCTCCAGATATTGTTGCCTCTAGCATGATAGCTCAGAGTGAGCATAGTGCTGAAGCGATGTCAATTTTATTAACTAAAGATAAAAAATTAATTAATAAAATTAAATTATCTATAAAAGATCAATTAAAGGATTTACCAAGAAATAAGATAGCAAGAAAAAGTTTAAAAGATTATGGAGTAATTATTTATGTAAAAAGTGATAAAAAAATCCTTAAAATTTTGAGTCATGTGAGTCCTGAACATGTGGAAATTTCATCAAAAAATTTTAAAAAATATTTAAATAGTAATCTTATCGCAGGAAGTGTTTGTATGGGGCCGTATAGTAGTATGGCGTTAAGTGATATGGGGCCGACACAACACTCACTTCCGACGGCAGGAAGTGCAAAATTTTCTTCTGGTCTTGGTGTAAAAGATTTTATAACTCAAACTAGTTTTAATCAATTAAGTAAAAAAGGAGTTGCAAAACTTGGAAAGACTGGCATATTGTTGACCGAAACAGAAAGCTTAATAGGTCATAGTAGATCTATAAGAAAAAGAATGGAGAAAAAATAAATTGGCAAAAGAACAGAATATATTAGAGTTTAAAGGAAAAGTTTCTGATTTACTTCCCAACGCCATGTTTCGCGTTTTATTAGAAAATGGACATACAGTTACCTGTGTGGCCGCCGGGAAGCTCAGAAAAAATAGGATAAGAGTCCTTCAAGGTGATTCTGTGACCGTCGAGGTGTCCGGTTATGATTTACAACGTGGAAGGATAACTTTTCGTGGTTAAAATAATTTTTATTATTAATTATAACCACATGTAAGGCCGAATAGCTCAGCCCGGTAGAGCAGCGCCCTGAAAAGGCGTGTGTCACAGGTTCAAATCCCGTTTCGGCCACCACAACGTTGTCGTTATATGTAAAATTCATAACTTATACACCAATTTTTGTTATTGAAATTATTATTTAAATAAATTATCTTTTTATAAAAAATAACACTAGGTAAGTAAAATGAGTCTACAAGGAAAAGTAAAATGGTTCAATCCGACCAAAGGTTTTGGTTTTATTGAAAGAGAAGATAAAGAAAAAGATGTGTTCGTACACATTTCAGCAGTAAAAGAAGCTGGTATTCAAAAGCTTTTTGAGAATGATAAGGTCACTTTTGAATTATCTGAGGACGCAAAAGGGAAAGGACCTTCAGCGACGAATCTTAAGAAAATAGATTAATAAAACAAATATTCTAAGGGCGATAGTCTATTAATTAGATAATCGTCCTTTTTAAATTTAGGGGTTGATTAATTATAATTTTAGCCTATTACAACTCACATGTTAAAAAAAATGATTAAAAATTACACTGTTAAAAGTACTTTAAGAAAAGCTCTTAAAGGATCTGATAGAGGTGTACACAATCATCATTTTCATGCTGGCTTTGCTAGCAATTAATCATTTTAAAATTTAAATTAAACAACAATTAGTATAAAATAGATATAACATAGTTATGATTAACTATGACAACGTTAAAATGGCCACTTAGTTTAAAATTAAAACGTCGGTTTGTGGTACCGAAGTCCATGGAGAGTTACCATGAGTGGCTGCCAACGTTTAGAGTAACAATAAAGTACGAAGTGAAAGTACAATATGAGTAAAAAATTATTAGAACCTGGTTTACCTAGAGGATTTGAAGATTCCTTTGGAAAATCTTTAGTTATTGAAAAAAAGATAAAAGAAGTAATTGAAAAAAACTTCTTAAGGTATGGCTATACTGAAATTAAAACTAGTCCATTTGAATACTCAGAAAATATTGGAGGTTTTTTAACTGACGATTTAAATGATTTTTCCAAAGATATTTTTACATTTGACGATAAAGATAGAAAAATTAGTCTTCGTTTTGATCTTTCAGCACCACTAGCTCGAGTTGTTTCAGAAAAATATTTAGAATTTGCTTTTCCATTTCGTCGGTTTCAAATAGCTGAAGTTTTTAGAAACGAGACTAGTAAAACAGGGCGAGGGAGGTATAGGAGTTTTCTGCAAGGTGATTTCGACCAAATTTTTTTTGGTAAAGTTCCTGCTCAAGCAAATGCTGAAATTCTTCAAATTATTTGTGATACTATGTTTGATCTGAAATTTAAAAAAGATCAATTTAAAATTAACATTTTCAACAGAAAGATTATTGAAGGTTTATTAAATGATCTCAAAATCAAAGATGAAAATCAAAGATTCAAAGTACTAAGGGCAATCGATAAATATGATAGAATTGATAAGAACTTTATTGATTTATTGCAGAAGGAGAGAGTGGATCCAGTTTCAGGCGATAAAATAACTGGTGCTAATTTAAGTAACGATCAAGCAAAATCAATAATAGAATTTTTAAAATTAAAAGATTTAAAAAATTTAAAATTGGAATGCAAAAATGATCTTCAAAAAGAGGGTATTATAGAACTTGAAGAAATTTTTGAGATATTAAATAACAAAAAATATTTAGATCAAGTTCAAGTTTCTAGCAGTAAAATAAGAGGTTTAAATTATTATGATTCGGTCACTTTTGAAACAACCATTAATTTTAAAGTTAAAAATAAACAAAATAAACTTGTAGAATTGGGAAGTGTGGCGTCTGGAGGATCATATGCTAAATTATGTTCTCGGTTTAAAGGTGGAGCTAATTTTGAAGGAACAGGATGCTCATTTGGCATATCCAGACTTTCTTATCTTTTATTACAATTGGATCAATTACAAGCTGATCAAAGGCTTCCAGTCATTATTTGCACTATGAATAAAGAATATTTTTCTTATGCAAATGAAATAGCTAGTATGTTGCGTAAAAATAATATTTATACCGAGGTTTACTCAGATCCAAATAAAAATTTAGGTAAACAGCTTACATTCGCAAATAAAAAAGGAAATCCAGTTGCTTGTATAATTGGAGATAATGAATTTAAAGACCAAACAATTACACTTAAAAATTTGATAGCGAAAAAAGGTGAGAACAATCAAACAACAATTAAAAAAGATAATTTAATCAATGAAGTTAAAAAATATATCTAATATTCTTAAATCAAGCGGATTTAAGAATATAGAGCTCGATACTATTATTGAATCTAATCAGGTTTTAAAGAGGTCTGGTGGAAATTTTAGACAGTATTTATTCTCTTTTTTTGACCAACACTATCGAGAATGGACTTTAATTCCTGATCTCTCACTAGCCAGCGTTAAAAAATTCATTGAAAGTAAGACTAATAAAAAAACAAAATGGTCATACAGTGGTGAGGCATACCGTAAACAAGATAAAAGCAATAAATCACCAATAGTAAAGCAAACTGGATTTGAAATTTTTGGTTCCTATAATAAAGCTAAAGACGATAATGAAATAATACAAACGTCTTTGAAAATATTTAAAAAATCAAATTTTAAAAAGTGTGAGTTAAATTTAAGTAATATGGAGATATTTCATATCCTTGTTGATAAGCTTTCGTTACCACTTAGATGGAAAGAAAAAATCAAAAGACACTTTTCTAGGAAAGAATATTTTGAGGAACTATTAAAGAAACTATCAGATGATAAAGATATAAACCCTAAAATTGTTGAAACTGATATGCGATTAGCTGAAAAATTAAGGAAAAGTAATTTAGAAAAGATTTATTCAGGACGAAGTTTGAAAGATATTTTAGATAGATTTGATCTTAAAAATTACAAAGATGTACGTGGTCAATCAAATAAAAGAGATATAAAAATCATAAGAGAGTACTTAAAAATTTCATGTCCAATCGAGAAAGCACCAGAGGTTTTAACTAATTTTTTTTATAAATATAATATGAATATTTTTATAAGCCGTGGCTATTTTCCAATTCAAAAAAATAATATTAAAAATGTTAAAGTTCTATTCACATCTAATATTAATAGAACTGTAGAATATTACACAGGCATGAACTTTAACTTAATGGTAGATATTAAGAAAAAAAAGAACACCCTTTTGAGTGGTGGCAGATTTGATAAATTAATTGGAAACCTAGGTTCTAAAAATATTCCAGCGGTGGGAGCGGCATTAAATTCAGATATTTTATGAGAAAAGAAATGATTAATATTTTAATACAATCTAAAGGAAGAATGGCATCTGATGTAGAAAAAGTATTTAAAAAAAACAAGCTTAAAATTGTAAAACAAAATGAGAGATCTTTAATTGGATCTATTAAAGGTCACCCAAATGTTAAAATATTATTTATGAATACATCAGAGCTATGTGAGGCTCTGGCTAAGAATGTTGGGGATATTGCCATAATAGGAAAAGATTTATGGAAAGAAAGTGAACCAAGTATTCAATCGAAAATTTCTCTTGCTAAAGAATATACTTTTTCAAAAAGTTCATTGATCGTGGCGGTAGACCGACTTTGGATAGATTGCGTAAATTCTGGAGATCTAGAAGATATTTCATATGAATTTTATCAAAAGAAAAAAAGGTTAATGAGAGTGGCAACTAAATTTAAAAACTTAACCCGTGAATGGTTTGCTTCAAAAGGGATTACTCAATACGAGGTTATATCCTCTAAAGGTGCTACTGAAGGTACAATTGCATCTGGAATTTCTGATATGTGTACAGATTTAACATCTACTGGTGAAACGCTTAAACAAAACAATTTAAAGATTATTGATACAATTCTAAAATCATCTGCTTGTTTGTTTTATTCAAAAAAATCTTTGAAAAAAAAAGGTGTTAAAAAATTTATTAAATTACTTTCGTCTAAAGATTAAGTCTATCCAATAGAGTAAGATTATTTTTATAATATCTAAATTTTTTAATAATGCATAAGAACTAATAATTAATCCTATGATGAGAAGGAATTTAAAGATCAATAGTAATTCCATAAATAAATTGACGTGATATAATGAATAAACAATAAATTATTTTGATTGTAAAGATTATAAAAATGAAAAAAAAAGATGGTTACGATAATCCTGTGGGCAAAAGTGCTGTGCGAAAACCATTTGCCCCTGAAATAGAAAAAAGAATAATAGAATTACATCAAAAAAATAAATTAGGTGCACAGGCTATTGCTGATAAATTAACAAAAGAGTTTAATATTAAATTTAGTCGGTCACCTGTCGGTAAAAGAATAACTGCATTAACAAAAGAGGGAAAAATTAAGAAAATTGCAACTAAAGAAAGAAAAGCATCTATTGATCAAAGACGTGAATTTTATAATAAATCTGCAAAAGATAAATATTTAGCAGTAAGAGAAGTAAAAGATATTGACAGAACAACAAGATTAAAAGATACAGGTGAACTAAAATATAACATTCCTAACTGGGCTAAATTTAAAGTAGATTTTAAAAATCCAGATGTAAGTGGTGCTTCTGTATCAAACATTCCTGAAAAATTTAGAGGTATACAATATTATAGAACTAAAGAAGCTGCTAAAAAAGCTGTTGTTCAAAAAAAAAAATAAAATGCTTAGAAAACCGAATGTTCATGGTGGTGGTTCCAAAACTAATAAAAACGGTTTAAGTTTTGAAGGCCGCACAGATTTTGTAAGTTCTATTAAAAAAGATAAAAATTTTTCTTTGAAAGTTATTTCGAATTTAAAAGATACCTACGAAATAAAACATAAAGGAAAAAAAATTGGTTTGTATACTGAAAAACATGAGTTTTATAAATTTTTAAGTAGTGAAAATGTTAATTATAAAAAAATTGTTTCTAAAAAATATTTGCCAGATGGGGTATTAATAAATCAATTAAATAAAACTATTTATATTATAGAAAAAAAATTTCAAGAAGGGTCCGGCTCTGTTGATGAAAAATTACAAACGTGTGATTTTAAGAAAAAAATTTACACAAGTTTAATTGATCAATGTGATGTCAAGTATGGAACTGAATATTACTACCTTCTAAATGACTGGTATGACCGAGAAGAATATAAAGACGTAAAAGAATATATTAAAAGTGTTGGTTGTAAATATTTTATTAATGAAATTAATTTAGAAGAACTCGGTATAACGTAATCGTAATAAATTTTTTAAAATAAAAATAAGTCTTGAATTTTAAATATACGTGGTTCAAAATAACTTAGACTTTTGTTCTTCAAACTCATTATCAAATCTTTTTCTTGATAAAGAACAAAAACTTTTATCTAGCTCGGCACCTATATAATTTCTTTTATTTCGAATACAGGAAACACCAGTTGTTCCACTTCCATTGAATGGATCTAGGACTAAGTCATTTTCATTTGTTGAGGCTTTTAAAATTAAATCTAATAGCCCCAAAGGTTTCTGTGTGGGATGTCTACCAAATGTTTTTTCAATCTTTTTGGGAGAAGTCAATCTCCAAACATCTTTCATTTGTTTATTTCCATTAATTTCCCGCATTACTTTATAATTGAACTTATGTTTTGATTTTTTTTCTTTTCCAAACCATAAAATAGTTTCTGTCGAGTGAGTAAAAAAACGACAACTTAAATTTGGAGGAGGATTAGGTTTTTCCCAAACAATGTTATTTAAAAATTTCATTTGAAGTTTTTGAGCTGCAAAAGCAACTGCATAAATGATGTGAAATGTTCCACTGACCCATAGTGTGCCACTATCTTTCAAAAGTTTTTGACATTTTTCCATCCAATCAAACATAAATTGATAATTTTGTTCTACACCCTTTGATTTATCCCAATCACCTTTGTTAACTTTTACCATTTTACCATTGATGCATGTGATGCCGTCATTACTCAAAAAGTATGGTGGATCAGCAAATATAGTATCAAATTGTTTTTTTTGCTTAATTAATAAATCTAAAACTTCAAAAGTATTATTATTATACAAAATAATGTTATTTTTTTTATAAAATGGTTTCATCTAATAAGTTATTTATTAGCGTACAACATTTTTATAAACAATCTTTTTTATTTGCTATTATTAGTTAATTGTATGGATATTGCTTTGTTCATACCAATAGTAGGTATATTATAAGTAAAAATAAATTAATATGAAATGGAACAAAAAATTTAATTATACTCCATTAAACAGAATTCCAGTAAATGGATCTCGACATTATGCTGTTGGCCAACAGCGTTTACCTTCAGTTTCCACTATCCTTAGTAAAACTAAATCAGACGAAGATAAAGCTGCACTTGCCGCGTGGATTGCTCGAGTGGGTGAGAAAGAAAGTGAGCGTATTAAAAATGCAGCTAGCGCAAATGGCACAAAAATGCACTCAATAATTGAAACTTATCTAAAAGGTAGAGAAAATTTAGATTTACTAGAAACTGGAGAAGAAGCTGGCCTTGCAAAACAAATGGCAGATAAAATTATTTCTGAGGGTATTCAAGGAAAAGTAAATGAAATTCATGGAGTAGAGTGCCCTATTTATTATGATAATCCTAAAGGATGGGCTGGAACAGCTGATCTCGTGGCCACATACGAATCTCAACTTTCTATTTGCGATATGAAACAAAAGAATTCTATAATGAAGGAATCTTATTCTAGTTATCACGAATATATGACCCAAATTGCTGGGTATAGCTTAGCGCACGATAAATTATATGGCTCAACTATAACTCAGGGGGTTATTCTATTAGCAACTACGGATCTAGTTTTTCAAATTTTTAGAATTGATCATGAAAAACTTAAAGAATACCAGCGGAAATTTTTAGATCGAGTTGAACAATATTATTCTTTAATTAATAAATAATTCATTATTTATCCTACAAAATATTGGATAAAATTATTTTATTTTTTTTATTGACTTCTTAATTTAACTAATATATTGTTGATTTAACTTAATAAAAAGTTAACCTTTTTATGTATACCGAATTATTAAGTTAGTTCTTAAACAAAAATAATTCTCACTACACATAAACAAGGTTAACCAGAAAATGGATGCTTATGTTTATGGAAAAGAAAACTGACAAGATACGTATAAGACGTTACGCCTGCCAATACTGCCATACAACAGGATTTTTTAATAGAAGGCAGACAATTTTTAAAATATGGAACTGGGGCTACGAGTTTATAAATAAAGATATTTGTAATTACTGCAAAGGTCGAGGTTATATAGTTTTTAAACGTAAGTACGAAGATATTAATAATTATCAAAGTTTTTTGGAGCACTAACGATGAAAACTCCAAATGTTCCTTATAATATGGGCCTTTTTACTATTCTCTGTGTTTTATGCTTTTTAAAGGAGATTATATGATTGTATTCAAAATCCTAATTTCTATTTTTCAACCGGCTAAAAATTTAATATTGAATCTTGGCCTGGGGCAACCTTCCTTTCTTTCTTTCTGTTATGCCCCAGACCTAGATTCAAATGTAAAAAAAAGAAAGGTAATGTTTAATGACTGATAAAACAAAATATTCAAATATAAGCGTTTCAAAAGAGACATACTCTTCGCTACAGAAATTAAGCAAAGAAATATTACCAAATGCTTCTCTATCTATTGCAAAAACTGTCACTTATTTAGTGGATTGCAAAATCAAAGAAAAAGAAATGACCATTGGGGAAGCTGAAAGAATAACTGGTGGCTTAGACCTTTGGGGTCAATTAGAAAACTTTACACCACCTAAAAAAATAATCGATCAGGTAATAAATAATACAAATAACAAAGGAGATAAAAATGGAAAAAAATAAAAAAATAGAAATATACAAAAACCTAATATTAGATGTGCCAGGAGTAAATAATGTAAAATTTGATAAATCTATTTCCAGTTCGGTAACTACTTCTTGGGGAATAAATTGGGGTTGTGACTTTATTGCTAGAGATATCTTGCAAAATTTTAGGGACTCAAATTTATCTGAAATTGAGAAAGTAGTCGTAAATACGAACAATGACAAAATTCTTATAGAAGGCAATAATTGTTTTGATTTACGAAAATTATTTTTTGTAGGATCGAATAAGGCCGGTGACGATACAACCGTTGGTGAATATGGCGAAGGATTTAAAGCAGCTGTGGTTTCAATGCTTAAAAGAGGCATTCAAGCGCCAGTATCAGTTTCAGGAGATACAGCAGTTGTGATTGATGTTGGTGATGAAGTTGTTGAAGATTTAAGACCACTTGTTTATCACTTTTTTAAGGTGAACAAGCAAAACAAAACATCATTTCTTATTCACACTTACGATAAGGAACTAAAAGCAGCGTTTGATTTTGGAATGTCACATTTTTGGTTTGAAAAAAATCCTTTAGTTGGTGAAGAACTTCATTCTTATAATGATATATCATGCTATAAAAGTAAAAACCCAAAAGAAGGGTATTTATTTTATAGAGGAGTAATGAGAGGTAAAATTTCTCATATTCCAGTAGTGATAAATATTCCAAAAAAATATGCTCAAATAGAAAATAAAATTAAATCAGATAGAGATCGTAATTCATTTGATAACAAACTTGTGAATAGTTTTTTAAGTATTTGGGCAAGATCTGGTTTCCATTATCATGGAATGACTAATAATCCTGCAATTAAGTTTGTATTAGAAAGTTCAAAAAAGATTTGGGATAAGGGCCATCTTTTACTTGCAGCTCTAGCAAATAACGCTTGGAACATTAAAGACGATAAATCTTTAATAAAATTATTTGGCAATAAGTATTTTGCTGATTCAGCTCATTATCATTCAAGAGGTATTACGTGGTCTGAATGGTATGATCGTAAGACGCAAACTTACATTATAAAAAAAGATAGAGAACTTGAGAAAAAAGGTAAAATAAAACTTCCAAGTTATTTTGTAAGGTTTGGTGTTACTTCTTCACTTGAAATGTTTATTAAAAATAAAGAAGCTTTAGAAAAAAGAATTAGAACTAAAAAAACCGCAGCCTTAAGTCCTAAACAAAAAAAAGCAGTTAATTATGCTATGGAGTGTATTTCAAAAGTAGCACCTAATTTTTCGAGCCTTTATAATAATTTTAAAGAGGACCAGGGAATCTACGAGCTTGATTTTAAAACTATCGAGTCGAAGGATCTACTTGGGGAATTAAAGGACTCAAGAGACTATGATGGAAAAACTATTTATCTAAATAAAGATTTATTTAAAAGTAATTTTGGTAAATTCTTTGCAATAATGACTCATGAAATGGGCCATGTATTTGGAAAAGATGGTGAAAGAGAGTTTTCAGATGTACTGACCCACATTATTGCTCAAGCTGTAGATAAAAATTCAGTGATTTCAAAATATTCTAAAAATTGGAGTAGGTATAAAATATGAGTTTAAACAATTATTCAAATTTCCAGTTCGTTGTCTCTGAGCCCTTGAGAAAGAATAATTTATCAGTTTTCTTTTTGAGTTCTGAAGAAAAAAAAATAGATAATTGTTTGTGTTTTTCTGAAGCTTTAAAAAAAGACTTAGTCTCAGTCAATGAAGTAAATGAGAGAGGGTCAGTTAGGTATCTTAAGTTATCTAACAAAACAAATCAAAAAATTTTAGTTTTAGAGTCAGAACTAATAACTGGGAATGCTTTAAAACAAGATAGGGTTGTTGATAGAACAACTCTAATTCCTGAAAATACAACTATAATGTTACAAGTTAGCTGTTGTGAAAAAAATAGATGGAGTCCAGCCGTTGCAAATAATCTTTTTGTTTCAGATACACTATTTTTTTCAAAAGGACGTTTAGATAATTCTATTGATATTTATGAAAAGTCTAAAACTGATCAATATAAGATTTGGAATAATATTTCTGAAAGATTAGATGATTATGAAATTAAATCCTTTACAGGATCTACCGAAGAAATATATCAAAAAAGAAAAAAGGATATTGAAAATTTATTATTGTCGTTCAAACTAAAATTTAATAGTTTAGGGGTAGCAATTGCAATTGGTAATAAGATCATTTCAATAGATATATTTAGCGATTCAAATGTTTTTAAAATTTATTTTCCAAGAATATTGAGGTCAGTAATAATTGATAGTTACACAAAGAAACCTTATCAAAATTTTATTTGTAAAGAAAATGTGTATAAACTTCTTAGACTATTTGAAAAATCACAAAAAAAATTGCATAACTCACCAGGAGGATGTTTGGGAGAAGAGATAAAATTTAATAATAATCAAGTAGTTGGTTCTTGTTTGCAGTATAATGGTATGATGATTCATTTTTCAGGATTTTTAAAAGATAATTCAGATATTCCACAATACAAAAGTGAGGTAGCATAAAATGGATTATACAGCTTTAATTATTGGATTTTTTATTGGTATTTTATTTGGCGCAGGTGCTTTATTTATTTTTTATAAATTAAACGAGAAAAAAAAAGAAATTAGTGATGATAATAATGTTTTTAATGAAATTGAAACTTTAAAAAAAAGGGTTGAAAAATTTAAAGAAGATGCAGATAACGAGAGAGGTTCTGTTAAACAAATATTAGAGGACATGAGGACAGCAGAACAGGACGTTGGAAAATTTGCTAGGGAAATTAAGCAGACTTTAGTTACTGGTGGGGGTCAAAAACAAGGTGCTTGGGGCCAATTAGTTTTAGAACATATACTTGAAAACAAACTTCAGTTTACTAAAGGCCAAGAGTTTGAAGTTCAAAAAAGCTTTAATTCTGACGATGGGCGATTGATACCAGATGTTTTGGTTCACTTCCCAGATGGGCGTGATGTAATTATAGATAGCAAAGTTTCTTTAACTGCATGGGATCGATATATAAATTCTACTGACGAGACAGAAAAAAAAGAGTCTTTAAATGATCACCGTATATCAATTAAAAATCATATAGACTCTTTATCAAAGAAAAATTACCAACAAATTAAAGAAATTAATTCATTAGATACAGTAATTATGTTTTGTCCAAACGAACCTTCTATTTCTTCACTTGGAGATGTAAGTAGAAATATGATGGACTATGCTATTTCAAAAAAAATAACCTTAGTAGGACCATCCATGTTATATTTTGCATTAAAAACAGTTGAGTATTTCTGGAAGACAGAAAAGCAATCAAAAAATGTTCAAAGTATAATTGAATTAGCAAATAAAGTAAGTTCTCAGTCTGTCGAAATCTATGATAGTGCTCAAAGTGCACATGATAGTGTTGAAAAATCTATGAAAAAATTAGAGGCAGTAATGGATAAAGTAAAAGACGGCAGAGGAAGTTTGTTATCGAAAATATTAAAGATGATAAAAATTGGAGGACTTTCACCTAAAAAGGAATTGCCAAATAATATTAAAGATGAAATTGATCAAGATGAGGATGATAACAATGAAGATGATGAGGATAAAAACAATGGATAAAAAAACAAATTTCCCAGATCTTGAAATAATACCTCCACATAATCATTTCAAACATTTTTTAAATTGGCTGATAAATAAACCAAGAATTATAATTGAGGATTATATTAGAAAAAATTACCCAGATAAAAATTTAGAATTAGAACTTTTAAAATTGAATTTAAAATTAAAAGAACATGAATTGACACTTTTAAAGAAAGAAATACAAGAGTTAAGAAAATATTCAAATCTTTTGTAAAAATAAATATAAAACTCAAAAAAACATGGAACAAATTATTATAAAAGATTATGAAACTTCAGACAGTCGAGTGAATTTTGGCCAAGTAATTCAAGCTGGTATTGTAATTACAGATGATAAGCTAAACATAAAGAATAAACTAGAATTGCGATGTAGATTGAAACCGAATGTCATCCCATCCATTGGAGCTAGCTTGGTTCATGGTAGTTCAGTTGATCAACTTAAAAATCATAATAAGTCACATTATGAAATGGTTATGGAACATTATAAATTTATTAAAGCAAACACACCATCATTTATAAGTGGATTTAATAATATTGCATTTGATTTAGAATTTACTCGTAGGATGTATTTTAAAAGTTTAATACCAGATTTTTACCAAACAAACACCAAAGGTAATAAACATCTTGATATACTAAATGTTGCGCGAGCATCAAAATTTGCAGATGAGAATGCATTAAAAACAAAACTATCTGAAAAAGGAAGACCATCATTTAAGTTAGTTGATTTATGTGAAGCAAATTCAATCGATAACGGCACTTCACATGATGCTATGACAGATTGTTTAAATACAATTGCTGTTGCTGAAATTATTTATAAAAAAACTAATCATATTTGGAGAGACGCTTTAATAACAACTAATAAAATAGATACAGCTACATTTATTTTAAAAAATAAAGTTTACACCTCTTTAGAATATTTTTATGGTAGAAGTGTAGCTTTTGCTTGTCATTATTTATTTGACCACCCAGAATACACAGGTTGGGCTATTAATTGGGATGTAAAAGTTGATCCTACAAATTATTTAGAAATGGATAGGAAAACATTGTCTAAAGCGATAGACTCATCCCCTAAGATACTTCGTACGGTAAGAACAAATAAAAGCCCAGTTTTATTAAAAGCTGATTATGCATTAAAGACATCAAATTATTTAAAAATTTCAAAAGAAGAAATCGATAGAAGAGTTAAAATTTTAGACAATAGCCCTAAATTTATTGAATTAATTAAGTCTATTCTTTCGGATAAAGCAAAAGAAAAGATGTCAATGGATCAATCAGAGCTTCTCTTTGAGGAAACTTTATATTCAGGTGGTTACCAACCGAACCAAAAAGACAAAAACCTAATGTGGAAATTTCATGATGTAGATTGGAAAGAAAAAGTAAATTTAATTGATAAATTTTCAGAGGAACGATTTCAATATTTTGCTGAATGTTTAATCTATGAGGAGAGTCCAGGCGATTTACCCAAGTCTATTTATAATAAAATACATAGAAATTTTGCAGAAAGATTATTATCGACCAATAAGGAGAAGTGGGAGACGACAGCAAGTTTTTTTACGGAGGTAGATACTTTACGTGAAACTAAATATAAAGATAACCCTGAAATGTTAAAAATAATTGATGGTTATGATAAGCACGTGCAAGAGATAAAATCAAGGTTTGAGAATGCTTAAAAATTATGTAATATTATCTAATGGACTCTAACCCATATAATTTAAAGGTTGTAGATACAAAACCTTCTGGTTATTTAAGTGCGGAGGAATTAATAGATTTTTTAGCGAAACATAAAATACCAATTAAAAGAATGGATAATTTACCTAGATTTGCTCATTCTCATAATATAGATATGAAAAAAACTATTAGAGATGGTTCTGGTGGTTCGGTTCCAACAGTATATAAAATACCAAATTCTTCACAAATTTTGAAAATAGCTGAAAGTATGAAGAATAATAATAATTCTGAATTAGGTAAACAGTTATTAAAAAAGAAAAAAGAAAAAATACTAGAAATATTTGATAAAGCTGAAGACCGCAAAGAAACGAGAACATCAATAGCAGACAAAGTTGCAAAAAGCTTAGGTGTAAATTGTAATAGAAAATTAGTAAGGGCAGTTTTAGACGCAAAAAGATCATCTAAGTTGGAAAAGCTAAAAAAAATTTCTTAAAATACCGATTTAATAATCACGTAAATGACTATTAGTCGTTTGACATTATAATAAAAAAATTTATTACTTAATAAATAATTAGAAAGGATAATTTATGCTTAAAGAATTTAAAGATGAAATGTTTGAGACAAATATTAAAAATGAAGACGTCTCGGTGGTCCAATTTTCGGCAGCGTGGTGCGGGCCATGCAAAAATTTAAAACCTATTATGGATAAACTTTCAGAATCAGAGAAATATAAAAATAAAAATTTCTATATTGCAGATATAGAAACAGATGGGATTAATACCGCCTCGGCGGCCGGTATTAGAGGAGTTCCAACCGTGATTATTTATAAGAAGGGAACAGAGACTAATAGAATAGTGGGAGGCGTGCCGGAGGGAAAAATGCAAGAGTTCCTTGATGAAAATATTTAATTTATTTTTAAAACTTCTGACGCCAAATACAAAGAACCTGTAATAATCACCACATCATTTTTATTTAATGGTACGGATTTGATTGCTTCTTCTATACTTGCTTTGTATTGAACATTTGGAATAGAATTAAATTTTTCTTTTAACTTTTTGCCATCTAGTGCACCAGGGGTATTTGGAATATCAATAGTGATAATTGACTTTATATTCTTAAAATAACTGATGTATTCTTCATGGTTTTTTGTTTGCATCATGCCTATGATAGCGTGTACATCACAATTAAGGCTATTAAGATATTTATTTAGAACCTCAGATCCTCCCGGGTTGTGCGATCCGTCACATATTAGTGTATTATTTTTTATTAAGTCTTTTAGTTTACCTTCTTTAATTTCCTCTAATCTAGCAGGATTGTGTGCCTTTTTTACACCCTTAACTATATGTTGATCTTGAATATTTAAATCTTTCAAAGTTCTTAATGTAGCTATTGCGGTTGAAGCATTTTCTAACTGAAAATCTCCTTTAATATTAGGTTTTGGAATTTTTAAAGAACCATATTGATCCTCATAAAAAAAGAAATCATTTTCTTTTAAAACAAAATTGTAATCTTCACCATAGAATATTTTATTCGCTGAATTATTTGAAATATTCTTTTTAATACATTCAATTATTTTATTCGAACTTTGTTTTGCAACTATAATATTTGAGTTGAGTAGGGATGAAGTTTTTTCATAAATAATTCTCTCTATAGTTCTGTCATTTTCTGGTAGCCAATCAAGATGATCATAAGAGATTGAACTTATACAATTAGCAAGATTTTTTTTTAGTATGTTTACAGCGTCGCCTCGACCAAATAATCCAAATTCTGCTAGTACGATATTATCTTGATATTTCATACACCCTAGAAAAAATGCAGCTGTGAGAGCCTCGAAGTAAGTCAGAGGCTTACCATTATTAACCTCATGAACCTCATTTAATAAATTAGCTAGATTATCATTGCTAATCATTTCATCGTTATAGATAAATCTCTCGTTTATACTAATGATATGAGGTGAGGTATAAATATTACACTTATAATTTGCTTCTTTTAATATTGAACTTAAAAACGAAATTGTACTACCTTTTCCATTTGTGCCACAAACTTGAATACATTTAATTTTATCTTGAGGGTTTCCTAATTCTGTCATTAAAAGTCTAATACGATCTAAGCTTAGATCGATTTCGCGATTATGCAGTTTTTGAAATTTGCTGAGTATCTTCTGAAGTTTCATTTATTTCTTCAGTGCTTATAGAATTTTGCTTCAATAATATAGATAATAATTTTCCGATTTCTTCATTAAGATCTTTTCTGTGACAGATTCGATCAATAAAACCGGCCTCTAAAACGGCCTCAGAGGTTTGAAAATTTACCGGGAGTTCTTCCTTAACAGTTCCAGATATTACACGCTTACCGGCGAACGCTACGGTGGCACCTGGCTCTGCAATGTGAATATCACCTAACATTGCATAACTGGCTGTTATGCCGCCTGCAACAGGATCGGACATAATTACTATATATGGTAAACCAGCAGCTTTAACTTCATTTATTGCGAGCGTTGCGCGGGGCATTTGTGAAAGACTGATCATACTAGCTTGCATTCTCATCCCACCGCCTTGAGCAACAATAATTAGAGGTTGTCTATTTTCAATAGCATGAAATGCTGCAAATAAAATTGATTCTCCCTCTGCAGCTTCTATGCTTGAGCCAAGAAATCCCCAGTCAGAAGCAACTGCTGTGCATTTAATCTTATTTATTTCACCTGAAGCTACCACCATAGAACAGTCTAAACCTGTTTTTTTTCTAGCACTCTTCAATTGATCTTTATATGCTTTTACAGCCACGAATCCTAATTGATCATCTTTTGGAATGAGTACTTTAAAAGTTTCATAAATTCCTGAGTCAAATAAATATCCAAAACGTTCTGAAGGAGTTACCTTAAAGTGTTTAGAACAATAAGGACAAGTATGAAAATTGTTTGCTATTTCTTTCTTACTTACTAATCCTTTACAACAAGAAACATAGTCACTTTTTGCTAACTCTTCTTTAGTAGCACGTTTTCGAATTGCAGCTTTAATTCGTTCTCCAGCCTTTATTACTTTGTTTAACCAATTGACCATTTAAATAATTTTATTTTTTAACTTTTTGATCATTCTATCCAATTTTATGACAGGATTGTGTTTTTTTTTGATAGCATTTGTAATGATTTTTGAGTTAAGTGATCCAACTACAACCCCATTAGCTGATCTAAATTTAGAAATATTTTTATCTGTGATACCAAATCCAATTACACAATTTTTACCTTTTGCTAACTTTTGAATTTTATTATAATTTTTTAGTATATCTTTTGGAGCAACTTTCAGTTTACCACCTGTAGTATTACTCTGGCTGATGTAATAAATCATTGAGTAGCTGTCCTTTATAATTTGTTTCATTCTAGATTTAGAAGTAGTAGGGCTCAATAGTTGAACAAATACAATTCCATTTTTTTTACATTTTTTTGCAAAAGTTTTATTTTCTGGATGAGGAAGATCTACAATAATTAAACCTGAAACACCTGATTTTTTACACATCTTAATAAACTTATTTTCATTAAATTGTAAAATTAAATTCCAATATCCCATTAAAATTACTGGCTTTGGATATTTTGTTTTTTTAAATTTTTTTATAATTTTAAATGTTTCGTTTAAGTTTATCCCAGCTTGTATTGCTCGGTGAGCTGATGTTTGAATATCACCACCATCTGCTATTGGTGTCGAGAACGCCATGCCGGACTCTATAATATCCACATTCTTTGATATGGCTCTTAATATATCCAATGATTTCTTTTTTGTAGGATCTCCAGCTACTGTATAGGTTAGTAGGGCAGGTCTTCCTTCAGCTTTACATTTTTTGAAAGCTTGGTTTATTAAAAAAGCAGTCATTAATATTTACCTAATCTTTTTTTAATAATATGTTTGTCTTTCAAGGCATCACCACAAGAATTAATTATAATTATTGTATCCTTTGAAAGTTTTGGAGCTATAGCTATTGCCCGAGCGAAGGCGTGTGACGGCTCGAGTGATGGATTAATTTTGGTTTCTAGCTTTCTAATTAATTTATATGCATTAAGAGCATCTTCGTCTGTTTGTGAAACATAGGATGCCCGTCCTGATTCTTTTAAAAAACAATGGAGTGGCGAAACGCCCGGATAATCTAAACCAGCACTGATTGATTCTGTTTCAGCTATTTGTCCAAATTTATCCTGACAGACCATTTGTGCTGCACCATGGAGTACTCCAATTTTAGAATTATTACTTAAGGGAGCAGCATGTTTTTTTGAACTTTTTGGACCTCCAGCTTCTATCCCTTCGAAACTAATTTGTCTTTTATCATAATCCATAAACTCACTCCACAAACCATAGGCCGACGAGCCGCCTCCAACACAATTTAAAAGTTTAACTTTCTTTGGAATTTTACCAAATTCTTTAATCATTTGTTGTTTCAGTTCACGAGAAATTTGTGCTGTTGACCAACCACATATCTTGACGAAGATATTTGCTGAGACTGTAGATCCAACTCCAAGATGAACTTTTTCGTGATTTGCTACCCAATACCGCATGACCTCCGAAACGGCATCAACCAGGGTTTGACTACCTGTATAAACTGGTACAACTTCAGCACCATTTTTTTTCATCGCATTTACGTTTGGCTTTTGACGCTGAACGTCACGATACCCCATAAATACCTTACATTTTAATCCAAAATGTTTTGCAGCAATAGAGAACATCTTGCCGTTGTAACCGGCCCCTGTATCGGTTACAAGATAGCGTTTACCCATCTTTTTACAAAGCATCGCTGCTGTGATTGCCCCATAGATCTTGTGTGCACCACCCCTTGCAGCCGAAACAACTTTTGCATATATTTGAGCTCCACCTAAATGATCAGTTAAATTTTGCAATTTAATAAATGGGGTGGGGCCATTATGCACCCAATTATTGTAATAATAATCTCTCTCAGCTAAAAATTTTTTATCCTTTCTTAATTTTTCAAATTTTATTGTTAAATCATCTATAGGTTTTCTCAATGTTTCAGGAATATAAGATCCACCAAATTTACCACCCCAAAAGCCGAATTTATCATGCTGATCTATTAACGGAATACCTTTTTTAATTTTCATCATTGGCTTTTTTTACATTATTTAAAAAAATATCTATTTTGGAAATATCTTTTAAACCAGAAGTTTCAAGTCCTCCTGATATATCGATATAATTACAAATATTTTTAAAATTATCAATGTTATCGTCAAATTGTATATTGCCTGCAATCATTTTATTGATGTTATTTGGTACTTCATTTAACAAATTATGATCATAACTTAAAGATTTTTCATACCCTTTAGAGTCAAACAAAATTATGTCTGAAACAGAGATAAAGTCTTTATATTTTTTTATATCATCTTCCTTTTCTACAGTAATCGCTGAAATAATTTTTTTTGAGTATTTTTCCTTAATAGACTTTATTTCATCAGCTGTACAATCATAAATTTGATAATAATCAAAAGGTAAGCTTTTAATTTTTTCTAAAATTTCCTCATTAGGTTTAACCAATACAGCTACAAATTCAGATTTTTTTTTATTTACATTTAATAGAGTTTCAAGTTTATTGGGTTCAACATAACGTTTTGATTTTGGGTAATTTACAATAAACCCGATTAGCTCAGGTGCAAATTGATGATTGATTATTGTATACAAAATTTCAGTTGTAGAAACTCCACAAATCTTAGACTTAAGACTCATTAATTTAAATGATCTATTAATCTTTTAATATTATGTTGAATATTTCTTGAATGAATAGATCTACCAAGAACTATAGCAGAGGCACCAGCATGAAGAGCTGCTTTTGGTGTAAGAATTCGAGATTGGTCATTAGCTTTATCACCAGGAAGTCTTATCCCAGGAGTAAGAATAAAAAAGTTTTTGTATTTTTTTCTAATGATTTTTGCTTCAGATCCTGAAGCCACAATACCTTTTAGACCAGCTTTTTTTATAAGGGCTGCTTGTTTTAAAACTAATTTTTCAACTTTATCTCTATAACCAATTTCTCTTAAGGATTTATTATCAAGACTAGTAAGGATAGTCACACCACATACAATTATAGATTTATTAATTTTTAGTGCTTGCTTTTGAAAGGCTTTTAGTCCTTTCAGACCTACACTTGCCATAACAGTTATATATTTAATTTTTTTGAGATCTTTTATAGAATAAAGAGCTGATGATATAGTTTGTGGAATATCCGAAGCCTTAATGTCGAGCATAAATTCAGATTTATAATTCTCAAGAAATTTTCTACCATTTTTTGAATAAAAAAATTGTAATCCAAATTTTGGAATTATTTTGTAAGGCTTGGTATGTTTTATAATTTTTTTGACTTTATTAATATTTGATGTGTCACAAGCTAAAAATATTTTACTTTTTTTATTTATCATTATTTAACTTTTTAAACAAATCTCGACTCATTTTGAAATTTATTGTTTTTTTTTCTGGGGTATTAACTTTTTCTGAAGTTTTTGGGTTCCGGCTGATCCTGGCTTTTTGTATTTTTGTAAAAAAGACTCCTAATGAAGATCTAAGTTCTACTCTTTCTCCTCTTTTAAGAGATTCTTTGATTTCACTTAAAATTATCGAAATTAAACGTTCTAAATCTTTTAATTGAAAATTGGGAAAAATTTTTTTTAGTTGTTTTAAGAGTTTTGATTTAACAATGGCCAAACTTAATCTTCTTTTTTATCTTTTTTCCCTTTTAATATTTTTTCAGCAAGGTTGCTGAAAGGTAATGATCTACCAGACCCTTCTACGGTTCCATATTTTTCTAATGCTTCAGCTTTTTCGAGCGACTCTAACAGCTTAATTGATAGAATAATTTTTCGTTTTTTTAGATCTTTTTCAGAAATGGCAACGTCAACGGTTTCACCACCGGTCCAACGCTCCACACGAGCATCAGCTGGGTTTGCACTTATTGCTGATTTTTTAATTATAAAATCCATTTCCGAGCCAATTGGTCGAACTTTCAATCCTATTTTTCTTTCTGCAGAAACAACTTTACAAGAAATTCTATCATTTACGTTATATTTTTCAAAGAATAATATTGGATCTGGTCCCAAAGCTTCCCTTACACCTGCTCTAATTTTTTGATCTTCAATATTACAATCTAACAATTTTACTTTTAATTTATCTCCAATTGAATATTTAGCCAATTCTTCTTCACTATTATCTTGGTATGTTAAATTATTTGCATGAACGAAAATTTCTATGTCCTCTACATCTTTGTCTTCTACTTTTACAAATAGCGAATAATCATTTTTAGCAACTACTTTAGTATCTAGTATGTCTCCAATTTTAAATTTCTTTTCAAAAGCTTCATATGGATTAGGCAGACACATTTTATAGGACAATGAGATGCGACGTTGATCGAGATCAATTTCTTTAATTGCTACATTTACCTCTTGGCCTACAGAAAATAGTTTTTTAGCAGATACACTTTTTTTTGAGTGTGAGATTTCAGAAGAATGATTCAGGGCAATTAAGTTTTTTTCTAGTGATGCAAAAAAACCAAAGTCACTAATTTTTATTATTTTTACAGGATATGTTTTACCAACTTCATATTTACCCTTAATGTTTTCAAATGGGTCAGGCTCTAATTGACGAATTGATGTAGACAGCTGCAGCTTATCTAGATCTATTCCTATGATTTTCATTTCTCTTTTATCACCTTCAGATACCACTTCATCTCCGCTACTGATATGAGAGTATGAAAGTTGAGAGTTATGACACATTACGTCTATTCCGGAATCTAATCTAAAAAAGACACCAAATGTTGTTATTTGTTTACAAGTACCTGTAACCGTATCTCCAACTTTATATCCTTCAATTAATTTTTTCTTATCGGCTGATTTTATAGAAGAGATTATATGTTTTCTAGAAACAACGACATTTCCTCTTTGAGTGTCCAATTTGACGATGGCAAATTTTTGTGGAACTCCTATAAGGTGGTCGAAATTTTTTATTGGAGATTCGTCTACCATACTGCCAGGTAGGAAGGCGACAAGATTAAAATCACTAAGGGCAACTTCGGCGCCGCCTTTGCAACGTCTTAAAATAGATCCATTAACTGGTTCTTCATTTTTGTGGCAAGCTACAACACGATTCCATCCATCAAGCTTCATGGCTTTCTCAGCTGACACAATTATTTCACCTGTTTTTGGATGCTCTAATTTTTCTAGGAGCACCTTCAATTTCTTCAATTTTCCCTCTTTTATCTTGTCTAATAAACCCAAATTAGCAACTTCTCTGGTATCCAAAACAGGTTCTTGTTTTAAGCCAGCAGATCCTAGGTATATGTAATTATCAGTAACTTTGTTAATGGTACACTCAATTACTTTTCCCTCTTCTACGCCTTGATTTTTTGAAAATTCAGATTTTAATAATTCTTTAAACTCTTCTTGAGAAGAGTTAGTTGTCTTCGTGTAAACTTCTATTTCCATTTAATAATGTTTTTCCTAACTATTCATTTTATATTAAAAAGTATGACCTTTTAGATAACTTTATCTTATTAATCAACATAGAAATTTTACAATATGTTTTTTAGAACCTTTGATTCTATTGATTTTTTAGTATGAATTATTCGATTTTAGCACCCAACTTTTTAATTTTGTTTAAAAAAGACGGAAAAGAAGTATGTGTTGATGTTTTATCAAATACTTTCCAGTGACCCCCAAAAGTCAGACCAGCTACCACACTACACATGAATACTCTATGATCTTTTAAGAAATTTTTAATTATTATCTTATTTGTTATTCTGAGGTTAGGATTACCAAATATTTTAATACTATCTTTTGTAAGCACAGTTTTTATTCCCATTTTATTTAATATTTTAGAACCCCATATTAATCTTGGACTTTCTTTTTGGTTTAACTCCGATACTTTTTTAAAGTAAGATACGCCTTGTGCCTTTGCTGCAACTAAAAAAATTAACAAAAATTCGTCGATTGCTGCAGAATTAAATTTAGTTGGGCAATTTATAGATTTAAAATATTTTTGACTTTTGATAATTAAGTCTCCGGTTTTTTCACCTTTAATAATTTTTAAATTTTCAATTTTTATTTTAACACCCATCATTTTTAAAATTTCTAAAACTCCAGTTCTGGTGGGATTAATGTTTACATTCTTAATCTTTAAATTTGAATTTTTTGATAGCAATGTCAGTACAATAAAAAAAGCACTCGAACTTATATCGGATGGTATATTGTAATTAAAAGACTTGATTTCTTTACCGCCGTTAATGCTAATAAGATCAAAATTTTTTTTTTTATTTATATTAACCTTAAGACCTAATGATTTAAATAAGTTTTCAGAGTGATCACGACTCTTTTTGGCTTTTATGAAAGTTGTTCCCTCTGTGTTTAAGGCAGCAAGCATTATAGAACTTTTTACTTGTGCACTACCTTTGTTTTCATAAAATTTTATAGGCCTAGCAAATTGTGTACCAATAATTTCTACTGGCAACCTACCTTTCACAGATTTTAATTTAGCTCCAAATTTTTTTAATGGATTTATAATTCTTAAAAAATCTCTTTTTGAAAGACTATTATCACCTTTAATTTTGATTTTAAATTTGGAATGCACTAATAAACCCAAAATTAATCTTGCCAAGGTACCACTATTTCCACAATTAAGAGTTAAATTTTTTTTATAATTAAAACTGTTTAACCCTTTACTAATAATCTGACATTTATTTTTAAAAATTTTTACTTTAACACCTAATTTTTTTAAACAACCTAAAGTGCTTAATACATCCTCAGATCTCAATAGATTATATGATGTTGATTTACCTTTTGCTTGTGAAGCTAACAAGGCCCACCTGATCGATAAACTTTTATCACCTTCAATTTTTAATATTTTGTTAAATGGATTAATTTTTTTTTTAATCTCTACATACTTTTTCATTTTAAAAATTAGCTTATCTTAAATGAGTCTCCAAAATAAACTCGGGCATCAATATTATTTATTATTTTAGATGGACTATCTTGCGCAATTATTTTTCCATTATTTAATATTGCACAAGTATCTACTACTTTTAAAAGATCTGTAGCATTATGATCTGTAATTATAATTGATATGTTATTTTTACTTTGTAAACTTACAATTATTTCTGACAACGCTCTGATGGACAGAATATCAAGAGAAGCATAGGGTTCATCAAGTAATAATATTTTTGGGTCTGATAACAAAGCTATTGCAATTGACAAACGCTTTTGTTGTCCACCAGAACACTGTATAGCTTTTAAATTTCTAATAGAGTCTAATTCAAATTTTGAAATTAAAGAATTAATTTTTTCTTCTCTGTAACTAACGTCATTAATTGTAATTTCTGCTACTGCTTTAAGATTTTCATATACAGTCATGTCGTGAAAATAACCTCCCGCTTGGCTACATATTGATAAATTAAAACTTTTTGCTCTTTGATAAATGGGATACTCATTAACAGCCTTTGAATTAATTATTATCGATCCATAATCTTCCTTTACAAGACCCAAAATTATATTGAATATTGTAGATTTTCCTGCGCCATTCGGACCGAGAATACCTAAAATTTGGCCAGTATTTAACTTCAGATCTAAATTATCAAGTATTATTTTGTTTCCATATTTTAAAGAAATTTTTTCCAGTTTTAATATAGGTTTTGGATCTTTAAAAGATTTTATACGAAATTTTTTGATATTACTCATTATAACCTAAATTCTATTTTGAAATTAACTCAATTTTATTATTATTATCATTCATAAAAATATTAATTTTCTTTGTTACTAAATCTAACTTAATATTATCAGTTTTTGCTGATCCAGATAAACCTTCATATACAACATTATTATAAATTGTTACAACATTTTTAGTAAAGTTAAGATCTAAATTCTCAGAATTTATTGTATTATTATCATATTGAATAAAAACATTTTCAGAAAATTCAGTGTTATAATTTGAGTTATTATAATTCGCATAATTTGATTTAATAATTAGAGGTAAATTTCCCTTATCAATAAATTCAGCTCTAACATTTTGCATTTTAACAACCTCAACACCATTTTTATCAGTTAGTTCACTTAACTCAGCAGTAATTACATATTCTGTGTTATCATCAAATTTTACTTTGTATTCGAGATTTTTGATTAAATTATTTTGATTTTCAGTTAAAATTTCATTTTTTATTTCTTTCTTTTTTTGAGAGGTTTTTTTGTCATCTTTTAAATAGTAATTGTAAAAAACAAATGACATTAGAATCAGTAAAGAAAAGAGAGTTATTTGTAGGATTTTTTTCATTTAATAATTATTTTAAGTTATTTAGTAAGTTATGAATAGAAATAACTCCTGTAACTTTTCTTTTATTACTTTTTTTATACACACAAACACTCGTAATTTTCCTTTTATTCATTTGAAAAAGAATATCACTGGCTAACGTATTTTCCTCGACTGTAAATGGGTTTTTTATCATAAAATTTTTTATCTTATAATTTTCAATTTTTCTTTTTTTTTGCATTAATCTTTTTAGATCACCATCTGTAAAGCATCCACATATCTGGTCTTGAGCATTAGTTATTACTAAAAAACCTAGTTTTTTTATATTTAAAATTTTTAAAGCTTTTTTCATAATTTCATTCTCATTTACAAAAGGAATTTTATTTTTAACCAGCATTAAATCTTTTGCAGTTTTTAATTTATTTCCTAAACTTCCTGAAGGATGAAATTTTTTAAAATCTAATTTTCCAAATTTTTTTGTTTTCATTAACGCTACTGACAATGCATCTCCAATCGCTAATTGAGCAGTTGTTGAAGATGTAGGAACTATTCCATCTCCTGACTCGATTACCTCAGGTATTAAAATTTTAATATTAGACGACCTATAAAGTGTCGAGTCTTTATTTGACACAATGCCAATCAAAAGGATTTTGTTTGATTTAGAATATTTAATGACATTTTTTAATTCATCGGTATTACCTGAATAACTAATTAAAATTAAAATATCATTTTTTGTTATTCTTCCTAGATCACCATGTGAGCAATCACTGGCTGAGACAGAAAAAGATGGAGTTCCAACCGAAGATAAAGTTGCTGAAATTTTTGAGGCTATAATTCCACTTTTTCCAACACCACATATGATAACTTTTGATTTACATTTTTGTATTGCTTTAACAGCTTTTATAAATGACTCATTGATAGAGAATTTTAATTTTTTGAGTGCTTTGATTTGTAAATCGAGAACATTTAATCCAATATTTTTTATTTCAGTTTTCATTTTTTAATGTTCAAAAGTTGATAGTTTATAACCAGCTATTTCCATATCAACTAAAACTGGTATTACATTCATAGCCATATTAAAAACTTCAATTCTTTTCTCTCTTTCTAACATGTTTAACAATTTGTTTCTTATTTCAAAAAGATATTCAGTATCTGATGCAGCATATTTAATTTGTTTTTCAGACAGGTTCGGATCACCCCAATCACTTTGTTGTTCCTTTTTTGAAATATCTTTACCACAGAGTTCTTTCACTAGATCTTTATATCCGTGAAAAGAACTAGCTGTTCTTGAAATTTTTGATGCAACTTTAGAACAAAAAATATTTTTAGGTTGAATTTTTAAATGATATTTAAGCCATAATAAATCTTGCCTCGCATAGTGCATAATAAATTGCGTATTACTATTAGACAGAGTTTTAACTAAATTTGGAGCTTTATAAGTTTCTCTATTAAGTTTAACTAAATAAAAATTTTTTGACTCAAGTCCTAATTGTACAAGTGTTAAAGGATCTCTTCCAAGAACAAGCCCTAAAGCCTCACAATCTAGACCAATAAATTTTTCATTTGATAAATCTAAATCTTCAGGTAAATCATTTTCAAAAACATGGATTTTAGTCATATTTTATTTATATATATGACTTAAGAATAATGTCTATATTATGAAAAATATATTAATTTTTGGGGGAAGTGGTGCTATAGGTAGATTTCTAATTAGAAAGTTAACTAAAAATAACTACAGGGTTACTGTTGTTACAAGAAATATACATCAGAAAGGTTACATAATCAAAAGTCAAGGAAATGCGGGATACATTCAATTAGAAGAGGCTAGTATTTTTGATGAAAAAAAAATTAGAAAACTTTTCGAAAATGCTGAAATTTGTATTAATTTAGTTGGAATATTATATGAAAGAAGGGGTGGAAACACTTTTAAAAATATACATACAATTTTTCCAACTTTATTAGCTAAGCTATGTAAAGAGTATAACTTAAAAAAATTTGTTCATTTATCTGCACTCGGAATAAATCAAGCAATCGACTCTGATTATGCAAAAACAAAATTAGATGGTGAGATAAATGTTCTTAAAAATTTTCCTAAGACAAATATACTAAGACCATCGATTGTTTATAGCTCTTCAGATCAATTTACTTGTAATTTTATGACATTATTAAGTAGGTTGCCAGTATTTCCACTCTATTATAATGGACTGACTAAATTTATGCCAATACACGCTAATGATTTAACAAATGTAATTTATCATGTAATTTCTAAAAATATAGAGACCAATATAATTGAATGTGTTGGACCTGAAACATTTACTTTTAAAGAAATTCTTAAAAAATTATTAAAACTTATTCAGAAAAAAAGACTTTTAATACCTTTACCATTGCCATTAGCAAAAATATCAGCTTCAATTTTAGGAATATTACCAAAGCCTTTAATAACATCAGATCAATTAAGGCTATTAAAATATATGAATATATCCTCAGGTAAGTACAAAACTAACTTTGATATTGGTATTCCAAGCACACTTTTATTTGAACAAGAGGTAGAAAAATATTGCTATATGTGGAGAGAAGGTGGGCAGTATTCCACTAAAAAGTACAATTTACAAAAAAACGATTAATTTAGGCAGATTTAACTTTTTTGTTATTAATATATCCAGGAACCTCCTCTTTTTCAGCAACATCTTCTTTTTTACCTTTTGGAACATAACTGTATAGCAAATGAAGGCGACAGTATGAGAAATCTTTTACAGAGGTTCTTCCACAAAAATAAAAATTTTTTTCGTTTGGATGTCCAATAGGGTAGCGACAAATACCATCCTCAAGCTCCTCTAATTGTTTAGGGTTTTCCGGCTCAAAATCTTTTTCAATTATTAATGATTTAAACTTACTTCTTCTTCCTCTTTTAATTTTTGAATTTTTTTGTTCAATAGAATTTTCAAAATTCTGATTTGATGCAGCTGATCTTGTTTTAATTTTAGCTGAAAGATTTAATCGATGGGCTTTTCCATTTGCGCTTATATGCCCCTCTAAAATTTAGAGGGGCAAAATGCGCCCAATGACGGCATTACGAGAGATGCCGCCTATAATCTCCGCTATTTGCGAGGCAGTATTTCCTTTGCCCCATAATTCTTTTAATTTTGCTACTTTTTCTTCAGTCCAACTCATTTGTTCTATATAATGTGTTAAATACTTTATATAACACAATATACTGATATATATCTTAACGAAACAAGAAATTATTTAGAGTTATCAACATTAATTTAAAGAATTGTTTAATATATATATTCAATCTTAAATTGTATTAAATAATTTTGTTTATACAAAATTTTAGTTAAAAAAAGAATATGAGCTATTTAGCAAAAAATTATAATAGAAAAAAAATTTCGTTTGTGAGAGGCAAAGGAAGTTATCTTTTCTCAACAAATGGAAAAAAATATTTGGATTTTGTGCAAGGTATAGCAGTTAATTCTTTAGGCCATGCTCATCCGAAATTAGTAAAAGCTATAAAAGATCAGTCGAAAAAACTATGGCATGTTTCAAATGCTTTTCAGATTCCTGAAGGAGAAAGATTGGCCAAAAAGTTATGTCAAAAAACTTTCGCAGATTATGTAATGTTTCAAAATAGTGGTGCTGAAGCTACTGAAGCTGCAATTAAAGTGGCTCGAAGATATTTTTATTCAATTGGAAAACCCAATAAAAATAGAGTTTTATGTATAAAGAATTCATTTCATGGCAGAACAATTGCTGCTATTTTTGCAAGTGGATCAAAAAAAATGACTGAAGGTTTTGGACCCAAGGTTCCTGGGTTTGATCATATAAATTTTAAAGATACAAAACCTAGATTTCCAAATCTAAGAAAAAAAATTAAAAAAACTACAGCTGCGATAATGGTTGAGCCTATTTTAGGAGAAGGGGGCATTAAATCTATACCAGATAAATGTCTGAAGTATTTAAGAAAAATTTGTAATGAGAAAAAAATACTCTTAATTTGTGATGAAATCCAAGCAGGAGTTGGTAGAAGCTCTGATTTTTTTGCATTTGAACAATCTAAAATAAAACCAGACATTGTACCTATTGCTAAAGGTATTGGAGGAGGTTTTCCAATTGGCGCAGTTTTGATGAATAAAAAAGTTGCTTCAGGTATGATTCCTGGCACCCATGGGTCAACTTTTGGAGGCAATCCGTTAGCTATGGCGGTCGGAAATATAGTTATAGACATAGTTTCTAATAAAAAGTTTTTAAAAAATATTAAAAAGTTATCTAAATATTTTCTTTTTAACTTAAAAATTCTCAAAGAAAAATATCCTTATATTATAAAAGAAATTAGAGGAAGAGGATTTTTAATTGGAATAAAGCTTTATAAGGATCAAGCAAAATTTATTCAAAAATTGATGGATAACAAGTTATTAACTATACGTGCTGCTGAAAATGTTGTTAGAATTTTACCTCCATTAAATGTAAAAAAAAAAGAAATAGATCAAGCTTTAAAGATTATAGATAAAGTTTGTGCAGACTTTAAATAAATGAAACATTTTATTAATCTAAAAGATATTTCTAGTAAAGATCTTAGAAAAATCATAATTGATGCTAAAAAAAGAAAGTATGCAAGAAAAAAACTTAATAATCTTGAAATAGATAAAGGAGCACCTTTAAAAGGAAAATTATTAATTCAGATGTTTGAAAAATCAAGTCTTAGAACAAGATTGAGTTTTTATTTAGCTATTAGACAACTTGGTGGTAGTGCTTTGACACTCCGGCCTGATGAGCTGCATTTGTCAAAAGGAGGTGAGAGTATTGAGGATACTGCCAAGATATTATCAAATTTTGGCGATGCTTTTATGTTAAGAACAGACAATGATGAAAAGTTAGATGAATTTAAAAAGTATTTATCAATTCCAATTATTAATGGATTAAGTCCATCTTCTCATCCAACACAAATTTTGTCAGATATTTTTACAGTTGAGGAAATTAAGAAAAAACCGATATCAACTTTGAATATAACTTGGATAGGTGACTCCAATAATGTCTTAAATTCTTTGATTGCTGCCTCAATTAAATTTGATTTTAAGTTAAAAATTGGTTGTCCAAAAAACTATCAACCCAATCAGGGCATAATTAACTATATAAAAAAAAATAAAAATAAAATTTCTATTTATAATGATCCAAAAAAAGCAG
>CETH01443822.1_pt1 | contig 44431 bp, 41 predicted proteins | sample 361461 | NCBI WGS metagenome assembly CETH01 (sample SAMEA2622695, study PRJEB7988) | marine metagenome | isolation source: saline water (ENVO:00002010), including
ATCAAAATTGTCATTTGGCCCATAAAGATTTGGTGGCATTAAACTTTTATAATTTAAATTTAGAAACTTACTATAATATTCACACATCTTTATACCCATGATTTTTGCTAATGAATATGCTTCATTAGTTTCTTCTAGTGCTCCTGACAACAAATATTCTTCTTTCATTGGTTGTTTACAATGTTTTGGATATATGCAGCTTGATCCTAAAAAAAATAGATTCTTAGTTCCAGCTAAATAGGATCCATGAATTACATTATTCTGGATTTGATTATTTTCATAAATAAATTGATGTTTAAAATGAGAATTGAAAATTATTCCTCCTACTTTTGCTGCAGCTAAGATTACAAAATCAGGTTTTATTTTTTTTAAGAATTTATATGTTAAATTTTGATTTGTTAGATCAAGTGATTTTCTATCTTTAACAATTATATTTTTATAACCATTTTTAATAAGTGATCTTTTAATTGCTGATCCAACCATACCTTTATGTCCAGCTAAAAAAATTTTGATTTTTTTTTTAGAACTCATTTTTACTAAAGACTACTATATTCATGATCTATCATTTCTGTAATCAAAGTCTCAATTTTTACTTCAGGTTTCCATTTTAATTGTTTTCGAGCTTTTTTAGCATCACCCAATAAAGTATTAACATCAAGAGGTCTTAGATAATTTTTATCACATTCAATTATTGATTTTCCCTTTTCATTATACCCCTTTTCATAAATACCTTTGCCTCTCCAAGTTATTTTTAAATTCAATTTTTTTGCTGTTAGATTTATAAATTCTTTAATTGAATATTGTATACCTGTCGCAATAACATAATCATCAGGTTTTTTTTGTTGCATCATTCTCCACATTGCATAACAATAGTCTTTTGCATGACCCCAATCCCTTTTTGCATTTAAATTACCTAGAAAAAGTTTTTTTTGTCTCCCTTCTTTAATTTTACAAAGAGCTGAGACAATTTTTTTTGTTACAAAAGTTTCTCCTCGCCTAGGACTTTCGTGATTAAAAAGTATTCCATTGCAAGCAAATATTTTATATGCCTCTCTATAATTTTTTGTTATCCAATGAGCATACAATTTAGCAACACCATATGGACTTAATGGATAAAAAGGTGTTTTTTCATTTTGGGGTGATTGCTGAACTTTTCCATACATTTCAGATGTCCCGGCTTGATAATATTTACATTTTTTTTCCAACTTGTGAAATTTTATAGCCTCTAATATTCTTAAGGCACCAAGAGCATCTGCATTAGCAGTATACTCTGGAACTTCAAATGAAACTGCCACATGAGACTGTGCAGCAAGATTATAAATTTCATTTGGTTTTGTTTTTTTAATAATGCTTGAAACTGACAACGAGTCAGTTACATCTCCATAATGAAGTCTAAAATTGTAATTCTCTTCATGCGGATCCTGATAAATATGATCAACTCTTAAAGTATTTATACTAGAAGATCTTCTTTTTACACCATGCACTATATAATTTTTTTTTAATAGAAACTCCGCAAGGTAAGAACCATCTTGACCAGTTACTCCAAATATTAAAGCAGTTTTTTTCATTTTTTAAAATTTTTTAGTAAATTTTTTTAATCTCCTTCTAATTCAATTAATTAAATTTTACACTAATTTTTTTTTAATTTTTCTATTTTTTTTCATAAATATATTCAAAAGTTTTTCTAAAAGACATTCTATATTTATATATTTGTTGAAAATTATTATCTTTTAATAATTTATGAATATCACTAAATGAATAATCTTTCTTTAACATATCATCATAATGATGCTCAAACATTATCAATGAAATAATCGATATTTTTGACTCAAGTCCTTTTAAAACATTATACTCATAACCCTCTGTATCAATTTTAAAAAAATCAATCTTTTTTATATTTTTTTTATTAATATATTCTGATAATTTTATTTGATTAGTTTCAACTTCTAAAAAGGAGACACCAAAATCTTCACTCATGAAAAATGATTTTTTTTTATAATATTTTGATCTGTAATTTAACTCATTGATTGTAGAAGACGAAGATTCATTTAGTTGCTTAATAGTTATTTTTTTATTTTCAGCACCAGCAGCAAAATTTTCGATAAATATTTTAACATTTTTATATTTATTAATGATATTTGATAAATTTTTTTTCAATTTTACAAAATTAATTGGACTTGCTTCAAAAGAAAAAATTTTATTAATATAAAAATTTTTTAAAAATAATTTTATAGTTTCTCCTTTATGTGCTCCAATATCAAAAAAAACATCAAATTTATGATATCCTTTTTTTTTTAAAAACTTAAAGATTTTCAACTGATTATATTTATCGAAAATATCTAATAATAATAAAGTAAAAAACTTAATCATTTTAATTTAAACAAATAATTACCAAATTTTAGTCTTTTAACTTTTTTATGTAATTTTTCATCACATTCAATTTTTTTAATGCAATTTTCATAATTATTTATTAATAAATTAAATTCTTTTTGGGTTCTAAAATGGACCTCGTCAATTCTATAAAATGGTTCTTTTATAGGTTGATAATTATATTTTACAACTTCATCACTGATTCTGTTAACATTTCTTAAAAAAAGAATTAAAAATGAAATACATATTAAAATGAAAACCTTTTTTTTAAAATTTTTCAAATTGATCTTGTTTTTCTCAAGAAATAATGAAAATGGATAAGATAGAATAATAACTATCAAGCAATATCCACCATATCTTAGTGCAGGATGATTATAAAACCATTCTACAAACAATAATAATATAAAAGAATATATAATTAAATCATTCTTATAAACTTTTGATTTAAATTTTATTTTATTATTAAAAAATAATCCTAAAATTAAGAATAAGAAAATTAAACCAAGCAAAAAATCTGAAATTTTGTTAAAAAAATACATTTTAAACCAATTTGAAACCCAATTAAAATTATCAATATATTCAGCAGGATTCTCTACTCTGAAATTAGGTCCAGCACCTGCTTTAGACCATTGTTCATACCAATTGTTCATTTTCATAACTTCCAATGAACCAAAAGACCAATCTAGACTATCAAAACATGTATAGAAAACTGGATATACCAAGCAACTTGAATTCAAAAAATTTTGAAACAATATAATAATTATAAGAGAAATGAATATATAAAATAATTTGTTAAAGATTATCTTATTTATAATAAATATTTTTTTTTCTAAAATAAGTATTAATAAAAAAGGTAACAAAAATATTAAATATAAAAAATAAAATGATTTTAATGAAAGTATTATTCCTAGTAAAATAATGATGTTATTTATATTTTTTTCATAATTTTTAAAAAATTTTATTAAAATAAATATTTCAATTAAAAAAATGAATATTAAAATTTGAGCTGATTTATCTGTACCATGTTCTTGTATTCTATAAAAAAAAATATTTACAAATAACAAAAATAATAAAGAAAGATAAAAAATATAATCGATTTTTTTTTTATCTAAAAAATTTAAAATTTTGTTTATAAAAAACAAATTAGCAAAACCCATTATTAAAACAGGAAATAAATTAAACATGTAATATTCAACAAATGGTAAATAAAATAGGGAATTTATATAGAATAATGATGAAGGTGTTAAAAAACCATGATTAACTTGACCTGTGCCAATTATCATTGAATTTTGAGTAAGATAATAAGTATAAGGAAAATGATAATAAGGGAAATCATCGTGTGTTTTAAAGATAAAAAAAGTAATAAAGAAAATTAAAAAAATTAAGTTTGGCAAAAAAAATAATCTATTTTTATACAAAGCTTTTAAACTCACCAAATAAAAAAGAAATCCAATAGTTATCAAGATTACGTTATGATGAAAATTATGCGCTAAAAAAAAATGGGAAATGTATGAATAAATTATTAAAAAAAAAATCCCGTAAAATCCAGTGTAAGAATAATTATCGAGAAGATTTTCTTTTAAAAATACTTTTTTAAATAATAAGCCATATCCAATGATCGAGTTAATACATATAAAGTAAAAAATAGTAAATAATGAAAAATCTAACATTAATAATTATATGTAAAAGTATTTTTTCAATTTATATTGATGTAAAAAATAATCAAACTATTTATAATTTAAATAGATTTTTTTTAAGATACACTTAATATCAAAAAAAGCAAAATGAACAATCTTACTTTGATTATACCTGCAAAAAATGAAAAGGAGTCATTACCCAAAGTTTTAGAGGAATTAAAAAAATATTCTTATAATATTAGTGTTGTTTTAGAAGAGAGTGATACAGAAACTATAAATGCAATTAAAAATTTCAGTTGTAGAATAATCTTCCAAAATGGAAAAGGATTTGGTGATGCATTAATACAAGGAATAAAAGAAACTCAAACTGAGTTTTTTTGTATTTTTAATGCTGATGGATCTTTTAATCCAATAGAATTAAAGGCTATGTTAAAAAAAGTCCAAGATGAACCATATGATTTTGTATTTGCAACAAGATATGAAAAAGATTGTGGTAGTGATGATGATACGATAGTAACATTTATAGGAAATTATATTTTTACATTTATTGGTAAAATTTTTTTTAAATTAAAAATTTCTGACATACTTTACACATTTGTGCTTGGTAGAACTGAGCAGGCTAAACAGCTCAATTTAAAGTATAAAGACTTCTCTTTTTGTGTAGAACTTCCTATAAAAGCCAAACGCAAGGGGTACACAATGACCACAAGTAAAAGTTATGAAAGATCAAGAATTGCGGGCGAAAAAAAAGTAAATGCAATTAGAGATGGAATATTAATTTTTTTAAGTATTATTAAATTATTTTTTAAATCAAATTAATTTTTTCAAAATGTTATAAGTTAGCAAATATATCGTAAAATTTATTAAAATAAGTAAAATTAGAATTTTAGAATTACTTATAAAAGATATTGATAAAGAAATGACTATCAAATTATAAATATTAATAATTATTCCACTAGATGAGTTTATTAAAATTTTATCATTTTTAGAAAATTTTTTTTTTAAAAATAAGTAAATTAAATGATGTAAATGATGATTATCTGCTAAAGATAATTTTTTTTTCAATAATGATCTTCTTATGATTGAAAATAAGTTTTCGAGTGCCGGATACCATAGTAATAAAGCAATAAAATATGGTGATACAGTCTGCGGATTTTCATAAATAAATTTAATACAAATAACTCCAACAAAAAATGCAATACAGTAAGAGCCTGAATCTCCTAAAAAACTTTTACCAAAAAGATTGAATAAAGAAATAATTGCAAGAATTACAATGATATTTTTAAACAACTCATAATCTAGTATTAAATTGTAATAATTTGATGAAATATAAATAATTATTAAGCAAATTAAAAAATAAACTACAACAAGAGTGTTCAAACCATCTAAAAAATTAGAACCATTTACTAATACCAACAAACAAAGCAATAAAAAAAATATATTGAAAAAATTTATTTCTAAAATTTTATCAAAAAATTCTATGGAAATAGTTCTTATTTCAAGATTTCCAAAAAAAATCATACCTGTTAAAATTAAAGACTGAAAAAAAATTCGTTTGGGTGGTGATGACAAGATATTTACGTCAGATAATAGTCCTAGAAAGTAGATCATTAAAATAGAAATAATGAAGATTTGATATTCTAAAATAGGTGTAAAAAACATAAAAATTATAAAAATTAGACCACCTGTTAATGGAGTTTTTTTATTTATTGCAACACCTCGCTTATGTTGAGATATGTCAATTTTATCTAATAAAATATTTTTATAGATAAGAAATTTATTTAAAACAAAATAGGATAATACAATAATGATAATCTTAAAAATCATATCTTTTAAATGTTTTTTCTAATAAAATTAAGTGAAAGAACAATCAAATAATATATTGATTTAAAAATATTAAAATCTTCATATTTATAATATAATCTAAAACCATCACAAATCTTTTGTATTGTGCTTGATGATAAAGAGTTATCTAATTTTCTCCACTTCGATAAAACCTTATTATAACCTATTAAATCATATTTTTTTGATAGTTGAAGCCACAATAATAAGTCTTCTTTAGTTTTTAAAATAGAAAACCTAAATTTTTTTTTAAGAATTTTTTTTTTAATAATTACTGTTGATGTACCTATTTTACAGTCTCTTAATAAATTTTCGTAAGTTTGAGATTTAGGAGCCGTAACTGTTTTTATTTTGTTGCCGTTTGAATCAATCTGATCATAGGAAGTATAAGAAAAATTAATATTATTTTTTTTCATAAAAGAAATTTGATTTTTTAATTTTTCTTTTTTCCATAAATCATCTGAGTCCAAAAAAGCTATATAAATTCCTTTCGCTTTATCCAAACCTTTATTTCTTGAATATCCGGGTCCAATATTTTTTTTATTAACAATCAATTTAATTCTTTTATCTTTTTTCTTTAATTCTTTAACTAAATTCAAATCTTTTTTACTTGGGCTATCGTAAATTATTAATATCTCAAAGTTTTTATATGTTTGTTTTAAAACAGAATTTAAAGTTAAATGGACATAATTTTTTTTATTAAAATAAGGAATTATGATGCTTACTTTTTCCATCGATTATTGTGCTTCAATCAAAAATTGATTTAATTTTTTAAAATGGCGAAATTTTGAATAATGCAGAGCTTTTTTTTTTGAATTATATTTCTTAGAAAGTATCTCCTCTTTGTCAGATTTTTTAAAGAGATCATAACTCATTTGTAAACTTGAAATATTGTTTGATTTAAATAAAAACCCACCTTTTTCATCTTCTAAGATTTCTTTAGGTCCACTTTTACAATCACTTGATATTATTGTTGCATTATTTACAGCTGCCTCAATAAGTACAAATCCAGGATCTTCCCATAAAGACGAAAGAATAAAACAATAACAATTATTTAATAAATTATGAATATTTTTTTTATAACCTAGTAAAAAAACTTTATGTTTAATTTTTTTACTAACAATTAGAGATTCTAAGCTTTTTCTTTTCTCCCCCTCTCCAGCAATAACTAAAAATAAATTTTCATCTTTTTTTGCTTCATCCTCAAAAAAATTGATTAATAATTTAAAATTTTTTTGTTTACTTAATCTTCCAATCGATAAGATAAATTTTTTATTTTTTAATATATTCGGTATTTCTTCATTTCTTAAGGTTGATATTTTTGATATTTCGATTATCGGATCTTCTATAAATATAATTTTTTCTTGAGGAAAAACTTTTTTTTCAATTAATAATTTCATAGTTTCTCTAGTAGGACATATAATTTTTTCAATTTTTTTGGAATTTAATTGCCATAGTAATTTTCTCAAAAAATTTAATTTTGGAAAACCAGAAACTCTCAATATAATTTTAGTATTAAATTTAAAAAAAATACTTAGTGTCAGCGGAATAAATGATAAAAGATGAACAATCAAAATGTCAGGATTTTTATTTTTCATCAAATTGAATAATGGAATTGTTGAAAAAAAACCAACAAAAAAATAAAAAATCCTTGATTTAAAGAATCCTATAATATCCTTTTGATAATTGATCTTCCTTGCCAAAAAAAGATCTATAAAATTTATATTATTGTTATTACTTTTAAATTTACTCCATTCGCCAAAAACATTTATAAGATTTACATCATAATTTTTTGAGTATCTATTTAATCCTGATATTGAATTTAAGACAGCTTTAACAGTTGCAACATTACTGTTAATATGTGGAGACCAATAATATATTGTTTTTTTTATTTCCAGAACTTTGATATTTTTAGATTTATTAATAATTTAAATTACTATAAATAAATCATAAACACAAAGCTTAATGAGTAAAAAAAATTTATTAATTTTTATGCCTTCAATTGATGGTTGGGGCGTTGAAAAAAATTTTTTTTTAATAATTAATTATCTGGGTAAAAACTTTTCCAATATATCTCTAATTACTTCTGACAAATCTATTAAAAAAAGAATTGATAAAAATATAAATCTAATAAGTCCAAATTCAAATTTTTGGCGAACAAAATCTAGGTATTCTAAATATTTTATTTCCATTATTTATTTAATAAAATTTCTTATTTTCAACAGAAATACTTTAGTTTTTTCCTTTCAGGCAAACTTATATGCAATTTTAATTTCAAAAATTTTTTGCAAAAAAATAATTACAAGATCTAATTCTTCCTCAGAGGGATGGTCCCAAAATTTTATAAAAAAATTTATTTACAAAATATTTTTAAAACTTTCTGACCAAGTAATTGTAAATAGTTATGATTTTAAAAAGGAGCTTGATAGTAAATTTGGAATTAATTCTATTGCAATTTTTAACCCTCTTAACAAATCTTTTATACAAAAAAAAAGTAAAGAAAAATTTAAATTTAAATTTTACAAAGATAATAATATTAAGTTAATTACGGTTGGTAGATTAGAAGACCAAAAAGATCAACAAACATTACTTAAAGCAATCAATTTGATAAAAGTCAAAAATATTCAACTACTAATTATTGGTGATGGAAGTAAAAAAAAAAAATTAAATGATTATATAATAAAAAAAAAATTATCATCTTTAATCAAGATAATTTCATATAAGTCTAACCCCTATAAATATATTAAAAAAGCAAATATTTTTGTACTAACTTCTAAATTTGAAGGACTGCCAAATGTTTTACTAGAAACCCAGGTATTAAAAAAATATATTATTTCTACCAATTGTCCAACTGGACCTAGAGAAATTTTAATGAATGGTAAAGCTGGTGATTTAGTTAAAATTGGTGATTACAAATCAATATCAAAAAAAATATTAGATTATTCTACAAGAAATAATAAATTTAAAAATGAACTAAAAAGAAAAATAAATTTTGGATATAAAAATTTGAATAGATTTGATTATGACCTTAATATGAAAAAATATTACGACTTAGTAAAGAAACATTATAAAAATGGATAACTCATTCAGTACAATTAAAAATATAACAAATATAAAACAAACGTATTTTGATAAAAATCTTAATTTTCAAGATCCAAAATTTTTAAATTGTGGTGGATTGAGAACTTTAGGACAGTTCAAAAAAAATTTAAATGATAAACCCTTAATATCAATTATTACCACATCTTTAAACTCATCCAAAACAATTGAAAAAACTATTTTAAGTATTTTAAATCAATCTTACGATAATATAGAATTTATAATAATCGATGGAGACTCCTCAGATGATACAATCAATATAATTAAGAAATACGAAAAATTTATAGATTTTTGGATTTCTGAAAAAGATCATGGAATATTTGATGGTATGAACAAGGGTATTAAGATCTCTACAGGTGACATTATAGGAATTCTAAATTCTGATGATATTTATACTAAAGATGCATTACTTTTAGTAAAAAAATACTTTGAAAAAAAAGTAGATTATTTATTTGGATCTGTCAAAAAAGATAGATTATTATCAGGATTTAATAAGAAAAAAATCAAATGGAAATTTAATATATATCCTGGACATTCTTCGGGTTTTTTTATTACTAAGAAAGCTCAACTCAAAGTAGGACTTTACGATCAAGAATTCAAATTACATGCAGATTATGATTTAATATTTAAATTATCAAAAGATATTGAATTAATTGGAAGTTCAATGCATAAAGATCATGTCACTGGGATATTTGGCTTAGCTGGAAGATCCAGCAAAGAAAGTCGATTTCAATATTTATATGAGGAATTCAGAATACGAAAAAAAAATAAGCAAAATATTTTTTTTATTATTTTTTTATTTTTGATCAAAATATTTTATTTTTATCTTTTTAAAATAAAAATATTCGAAATGATCATCAAATTTTTGAAAAAAAATTTCAATATATTAAGATAAAATAACAAATAAGTAATACTAACGAAATTAGAATATTATTATATTTATTTTTTTGAAATAAACTTTAAATATAACTAAAGCAAGATAGTTGATGAAAATACTACAATTAAGTAACTCAGATTTAAATGGTGGAGCTGCTGTTGCTAGCTACCGACTACATAAAGCTCTATTAAATTCCTCAATTGACTCCAAGATGTTGGTCAATGAAAAGAAATCTCACGAAGTCACGATAATAAATAAATCCTCTAGCCTAGATAATATTAAGATAATTATTAAAAATAGATTAATTTTTCAATTAAGGAAATTAATGAAAATTAAACACCCAGGAACGATTTCTTTAAATTTTTTTCCTAGTAATATTTTAAAAAAAATTAAAGAAATTGATCATGACATTATACACTTACATTGGGTAAACAATGAGATGTTATCAATTAATCAAATTTCAAAAATAACTAAGCCATTAATTTGGACTTTCCACGACATGTGGCCAATCTGCGGAATTGAACATTACTCTGACACGACTGAATATAAGGATGGTTACAAAAAAAAAAAATTTTTTGATCTTTATTATTCTACTTGGGAGAAAAAAAAAAAAATTAATAAAAAAATTAAGATTGTTTGTGTAAGTGATTGGCTAGCAAAAAAAGTAAAGGAAAGTTATTTGTTCAATAAGTTTGAAGTACATACAATACCTCCTTGTATTAATATTAAAAAATGGAAAAATATTGAAAAAAACACTTCTAGGAGTTTACTTGGATTTGATTTAAATGAAAAAATAATAATTTTTTCGTCTGCAAATGGCACTTCGGAAAGAAGAAAGGGATTTGATTTACTTCTTAAAGCTTTAGATAATGAACATTTTAAAAAAGATAATTATAGATTGGTTATAATTGGAAAGATAAACGATCAAGATAAGAGCAAAATACCAATAAACTATACGAACTACTTATTAAACACAACTGATGATGAATTAATATTTAGATTATTATATTCCGCTGCCGACTTGATGGCAATTCCTAGTCGATTGGAGACTTTTGGACAATCAATTATAGAGGCCGCAAGTTGTGGCACCCCAAGTATTGGGTTTAAAAATACTGGCGTACAAGAAGCAATAAAACATAAAGAAACTGGATATCTTGCAGATTACAATAACACTGAAGATTTATTTAATGGAGTAAAATGGTGCTTTAAAGAGATTAAAGATAAAAATAATGATCTTGGAATAAAAGCAAGAAAAAATATTGAGCAAAACTTTTCTTATGAATATATTTCACAAAAATATTTAAGTTTATATGAAAATCTTTTAAAAAAATAAAAAAATATCTCAGCAATAAAAAACATTATTAAAATTAAATCTCTTATAAACCCCTCTAGTATCAAAAATAATTTTGGAATTTTGCGCAATAAATTTATAGTCATATTGATCATGATCTGTAACAAGTATAACAGCTGAAAATTTTTTTAGATTACTTTTATTTAAAATTACAGACTTTTTAATAATTTTATTTTGCCTTCCCTTTCTAATTTTATCAAAATAAGGATCGTTGTATTCAAAACTTATTTTTCTTTTTTTTAAAATTTTCATTATTTCAAAAGATGGTGATTCTCTATCATCATCAACATTTTTTTTATAAGCAACACCTAGGATTAAAATTTTTTGTTTATGATTTTTAATTTTATTCAGCATTTTTTTAACTACCCATGACGGCATCATTGTATTTATTTTTCCTGCTAATGGAATGAACTTGGGCTCATATCCTTTTTTTTTTGATATCCAAGATAAATAATATGGATCAATTGGAATACAATGTCCTCCCAAGCCTGGACCAGGCAAAAATTTTTGAAATCCAAAATTTTTTGTTGATGCTAAATCAATTACTTTAAAAATATCTATTTTTAAATAATCACAAATAATTTTAAGTTCATTAATCAATCCTATGTTTACCGATCTATATAGATTTTCTAAAAGTTTTGACAATTCGGCAGATTTCAAATCATCAGATTTAACTCTTTTATGAATTATATGTTTATATAAAGCATCCATTAAAATAAGACAATTTCTAGAAAATCCACTTATAATTTTTGGTGTTTTTTTATAACTAAAATTTTTATCTCCTGGATTTTCTCTCTCAGGAGAATAACCAACAAAAAAATTCTTACCTAATATAATTTTTTTTTGTTTTACAATATTTATCAATTCATCTGTTGCGCCAGGATAAACAGTGCTTTCTAATACAAGCAGTTGATATGGTTTTAAAAAATTTTTTATTTTTTTTGCACAATCAAAAATATAACTCATATCAGGCTTAAAATTTTTTAGAGGAGTAGGCAAACAAATTAAAATTGCATCGCATTTACTTAAAATTTCATAATTAGTGCTTAAATTTTTCTTATTATTTTTAAAATATTTGAAATTTTTTAGTTTATTAGTCTTGATGTATGACAGACCCTTTTTTAAAATTTTAATTTTATTAGGATCGTTATCTACGCCAATAACCTCAACTCCAGCTCTCGAAAATCTTTCACATATTGGCAATCCTACGTAACCTAACCCAATTACTCCTACTTTAAATTTTTTTGAATTAAATTTTAAAAGTAATTTTTTTATCATGAGGTTTTTTTTTATTAAACAATTTTATTTTTTTTAAAATTTCTCTACTCAATAAATCTGATTTATAATCAATATCTAACACAAAAAACTTTTTTTTCATCTTTAAAAAATCATAAATTAAAGATGATGTTTGAGAAATAATTATTTTTGAAAAATCTTTTATTTTATGATTTTTGATCTTATTAACATTTTTTGTATTTGTAAATTTAAACTTGCTTTTAGGATGCAATTTAAAAAGAAATTTTTTTTTATTATTTTTTTGTGTATTTATAAAAAAGAAATATAAATCATCTAATTCATGAAGACCTGGAAATATAATATTATTTTTCGAGTTATTGTTAATTCTCACTTCATTTACAAAAAGCTGCTTTTTAAAATCATTTTTCTTATTAATTTCAATGGGAAGATTTCCTAATTTGTTTTTGTAATCCCTCGCGCTATAAATATTTGTTGAAATAATTTTACTCGGTAAATATTTTTTTTTGTTTCTGATTGATTTCAGAACATCAAACCACATTAAATTCTCTGAAAAAATGCCGTGTTGGTATCCAATTATTTTTATTTGTTTTGAAAAACTTTTGATTTTATTAATAAGATAAAAACCAAAACTATATTCAAACAAATACATATGGACAATTTTAATATCAAATTTTCTTAAAAACAAACTTATTGCGTCATTATATATATTTAGTTTTGATCTATTAAGAAAAGAAATTAAGAAAAAAAATTTCATCTCTTTTTTGAAAGAAAGTCCATCAATTTTAAAATTATTAATATTATATTCTATTTTTAGAAATAAAGTTTTTAAAATTAATATGACTAAATATCTTATGGAAATTAAACTTTCAATATTGATTACATTTTTAATTTTTTGATTTTTTATAATTTGAATAATTTCAAATATATTATGATTTAAATGCGTTTCATCAGTCAATAAAAAGTTAAAGTGAAATTCTTTATCTAAACTTTTTTTATAATATTGAAACTTGTTTGGATTTATTGAAAAATATGCTTCAAAATTTTTTTTTTTTATATCTTTTTTTCTTAATTTTAAAAAAATTACAATAAAAAAACTTTTAAGATAAAATTTAAGTAATTTTAGTTTTAAAAAATTTAGTTTTTTTTCTTTTTTAGAAAAATCTTTTTTTTCTATATCAATATTTAGTTTATCAAAAATATCTAATGTATTTTTGTTATCCGAAATAATCTTTAACTTTTTAAATCCACTTGATAAAATAATTTTCTTAATGATAACTAAATTAGTTATTCTATCAATAAAATCATATCTATCATTTCTTAAATTGTTTACTTCTAATTCTATCAACGAATTGTCATTATTCTTATTTTCATAAATAATTTTTTGTAGTTTTGAAATTAACTTCTTATGAACTTCTTTTTTTATTTGAGGAAAATCTTTTAAAAATAATTGCTTACAATTATCTAAATTTATTACTCCTTTATTTAAACTTATAAAAGTAAGATCTTTTTCATATAAATCATAATTTTTTTTTAAATCTAAAATTACTAAAGTCTTATTTTTCATTATCTCCTAATTACAAAATATACTGGCAATATTATGAATTTATAAATATTGAATTAAAAAGTATTAATAAACTATAATTATCAAAATTTAAAAGAATAATCTTTAATTATAGTTAATTTAATTTAAAAGTTGCTTATTAATAAAATGAGAAAAATAATTAAAAAATTAATTAACAAGTTTGGATATAACATATCACGAATAAACAAAAAATATGAAAACATTAATCTTGACGATCTTTTGTCTAGAAAAATAAACAATATTAATCCTATTGTATTCGATGTCGGAGGAAATAAAGGCCAATCGATAGAAAAATTTAAAAAAATTCTCAATAATCCAATAATACATTCTTTTGAACCAAACAAAGAAGTATTCGATATTATGTATTCTAACTTTAAAAAAGATGACAAAGTATTTTGTAATAATTTTGCCTTAGGAAATAAAATTGAAAATAAAGAATTTAATATTACAGAACAAACGGGGAAATCTTCATTCTATGATCTTAATACAAGCAAAGAATGGTTTAAAAATAGAAATAAACGATATACCACTCATGTTACTTCAAAGGAAATGGTGAAGGTTTTGACACTTGATCATTATTGTAATGAAAAAGGAGTAAATGAAATTGATTTATTAAAAATGGACACCCAGGGATATGAGGAGAAAATTCTTGAAGGAAGTCTAAATTTTTTAAAAAATAAAAAAATAAAATTTATTGTCGCTGAAATAATTTTTAATGACTATTATGATAAATATTTTTTATTTAGTGATATTGAAAAACATCTTGTGCCAAATAATTTTAGACTTGTTGGAATAGAAATTAATAACAATAATATTTTTCATGGAGCTATGTTTGGAGCTAATGTTTATTATATGAACAAAAAATTTTATAATATATAAAATTTTTATATATTAAATATTTAATTCGTAATATACATCTTTTTTTAAATCTATTTTTTTTGAAATAATATTTTTTTTTACATTAATTTTTTTTTTCTTAAATCCATTTTTTAAAAAACATTTAGATGAACGAATATTATTTTTTTTTACCAAGGAAATAACTTTTTTTGGTTGGTGTAATTTTAAAAATTTTTTAAGTGATTTAAATAACAATAAGGATCCTAAACCTTTTCCATAAAATTTAGGCAGGTTACCAATTCTTACTTCAAAAACTCTTTTAATAATTTCATCAAAACTAACATAGCCAAATTCTTTTTGAGATCTTGTTTTTCCTATATATAAAATAAAATTTTTTGATTTTAATTTATTTTTAAACCATTTGTCCCAAATATTAAAATCTTTTTTTTCAACTTTTATTGAACTAATAAATTTTCCTTTAACCGACTCATTATGAATTTTTAAAAGGAACTTGCTATCTGATAATTTGGCTTTTCTTATACTTACTTCTAAAGATATTATCTAAAACTTAATAATTTTCATTTGAGTGAATTTTATTTGATATTTTTAAATCATTATCTGAATTTACTTCAAAAGATTGTTTATTGCTTAATATAATATGACCTATCTTTAAATTTTCATCTTTATCAAAAAAACAATTTTTTTTTGCTATAGTAAAACCCATTACCTGTTTGTATATTGCGTCTCTTTCCAGTTTAAGATTTGATGTTCTAATCAAACTTTTTAATCCTGATCCATCATGTTTAAAATAACGATGTGTTTCTTGGGTAACGCATATAATTTTATCAGAATTAAATAACTGTAATGTATTGATCCCATCTTCAATTACTTGGGATGAAATAAACGGAGTTCTAAATGATGAATGCATTACATAATCAAATCTTATATTCTTTTTTTTAATTTTCTTTAATGTATGTTTTATAGTTTTTTCAAGTTCAGTATTTATTAATCCAAATTCTTCAGGTCTTTTAATTGTTATAATTTTTTTTTTGTATTTTTTTTTTATAATGTTAAGCAATTGATTATCTGGTGAAGTAACAACTAATTTATTTATCAATTTAGAGGCTAAAATCGACTCTATAGTAAAAAAGACTAATGGTTTATTTTTTAATTTTTTTAACACTAGACTGTTAGGATCTAATTTAAGACCTCTTATAGGCAAAATTGCTAAGATTTTCTTTTTTTTTTCTTTTTTCTGTAATTTTGAAATTATCTTAGATCTATTTGAAAAAATTTTTTTATTATTTTTACTTAAACTTTTTTCATGTTGCCTATAATAGAAAAGAGGAAGATTTACATTTCTAACAACATATTTTTTTATAAATTTTAACCATAAATAATACCCATCTTGACAATTAAATTCCTCATCATATCCACCAATGTCCATAAGATTTTCTTTTCTTATTAATGTGCAAGCTCCGTGTGCGGGCTGATCTAATAATTTTACTTTTTTAAAATTATGTCTTCTTATCTGTTTTAAAATTTTGCCATTTTTGTCTACTTCATAATAATCGGGAAAAACCAAACTAATTTTTTCGTCTCTTTCTAATATATTAGACATAATTTCAAGTGCATGTGGATCAAGCCAATCATCTGAGTCAAGTCTCATTATATACTTTGCCTTTGAGAGTCTTAAAGCTAAATTATTTGAAACAACCAAACCTTTATTTTTTTGAAAAATTATTTTTATATTTTTTTTGTTTTGAAATTCATTGATTATTTCTACAGATTTATCTTTTGAACCATCATCTATAATAATAAGTTCATAATTTTTAAAAGTTTGATTTAAAACACTATTTATTGCTTTTTTAATAAATTTTCCATAATTATAATTAGTTATGTAAACAGTAATTAACGGATTTGATTTTAACATTGGGTAATTTTAGTTAATAAATAATTTATCTCAATTTTTTTCATTTAAAATATGAAATATACCACTCTATAAATTTTTTTACTCCCTTCTCTACACTGGTGTTTGGATAATAATCATAATCTTTTTTCAATGAACTTGTGTCTGAATGTGTTTTAATAACATCTCCTTTTTGAAGAGGTAAAAATCTTTTTTTTGACTTTTTCCTTAAATTTTTTTCAATCAGTTCAATATATTTCATTAAAGAAATTTTCTTTCCATTACCAATATTATAAACTTTTGATCCTAAATTAATTCTTTTATTTACAATTATTTTACAAATACCATTGACAATGTCTTCAACGTAAGTGAAATCTCTAACATGTTTTCCTTTATTGAAAATATCAATTCGTTTTCCTCTTAAAATATTTTTTGTAAATTTAAAAAGAGCCATATCTGGACGTCCCCAAGGGCCATATACAGTAAAAAATCTTAATCCAATTGTACTGATTTTATAAAGGTGACTATAAGAAGCTGCCATTACCTCATTAGATTTTTTTGTAGCTGCGTATAACTGTATTGGATTATCAGTATTAAATTTTTCTTTTAATGGAAACTTTTTTTGTAAACCATAAATACTGCTTGTACTTGCATAAATAAATTTTTTAACCTTGTGCTTTTTTAATACTTCTAAGACATTAAAAAACCCTATAATATTATTGTCAATATACGATTTTGGATTAATAAGTGAGTATCTAACGCCAGCTTGTGCTGCTAAATGAATTACACAATAAATTTTTTTATTTTTAAAAATTTTATTTAACCCTTTGGAATCTTTTATATCCGTTTTTCTAAATTCAAAATTTTTATACTTTTTGAGAATCTTATTTCTGTCTTTTTTCAGATCTACATCATAATAGTTATTTAGATTATCAATTCCAATTACCTTATATCCTTTTTTTAAAAGTTTTAAGGATAAATGAAACCCAATAAAACCAGCTGAGCCAGTGATAATTAAAATTTTTTTATTCATTCAATATTATTTCTCTTAGATCTTTTATTTTATTTTTATTTAAAAAGCCAAAATCATATCTATACTTTTCAAGTAATTCCTGTATTTTTTGATTATTCCACCAATTTTCAATTTTATTATTACTGTCCATTTTATTTAAAAATTTATAAAGAGATTTTGGATTTGTATGTAAAATTCCTAACTTTTTAAATTTTTTAAAGTATTTTTTTGTATCCCCATTATAAAAATTAATATCACTTGAAAATAAAATTACAGTGGGAATATTTACAGCAAAACATTCTAAATGGCCAGTGCCACAAAAAGTATGAATTATTAATTTTGCAGAATTCATTTCATCAATCATCCTTTTTTTATCGTCTAAAAACTTTAAAAATGGATTATAAGATTGAAACAAATTTTTTTCATTCCAAAGCCATTTTATTGAATGTAATTTTATAAATAATTTCCTGTTTATCTTGCCATCTTTAATTAACGTGAAAAATTTACATAAATTTTCTATGTATTTTTTATCTTCTAAAAATCCACTATCTATTTTAAGTCTTGTATACCCTCTCCTAGCCCTTACTTCGAAAATAATTTTATTTGAACTATTTTTTTTATTTGTATTTATATTTTTTATAACTCCAATGGATTTTGTATTTTTTCTTTTTACATTCCCCCAAGTAAGATATTTATTTGAAATTTTAGGCTCATATTCACTATCAAAATGTATTTTTTGTTGAAAATAATTTCCACCATGTTGAGCTAATATCAATGAAGTTCCATTCTCTAAATTTTTTGCAATATATCGATCCATCAACGTACTTCTATTGAAACCTAGACATGTGAATATTTTTTGAGGTGATCTAGGAAATGGAATATTTTCAACAATTTTTTCTGTATTATTAAAATTTTCTAATAATGATGAAGGTAAATTCATCAAAATTTCTTTACTTAAAAAATTTTGAAGTCCTGTTTTTTTACTATGAAGTTGTTTAGATATTTTTCTTTCACTAATATTTTTTAATTTATTTAATAAAAAATTTGGTCTCAATGCTTTATAAAATAAAAATGATCTATTAACTAAAAAATTCAAACGAATTTCTTCAAAATTTGTCAAATACGTGGAAAAGATCAAATATTTTTTTTTTTGTGGTAAAAAATTTAATAATTTTTGTATAAATAAAGATAATCTCTCTTTGAAGGTTTTATTATATAATTTTTTATAAATTATATCTTTTTCATGTATTTTTTCATAACTAGTTATTTTTCTTACTTCAATTTTTTTGGAAAAACTATGTTCAATAATCTTTGAAAACATATAATGATTCCAAAAATTACTTGTAGACATTTTCATAAAATCTTCAATTCCTACAGGAATTACCTCATTTGGCTCTATTTCCTTTTTTAAAAAAATATATTTATTTGGTTTAATAGAATTTATCAAACCCCACTTAAAACTAATCGATGAAATAAACCACCAAAGCCAAGGTGTTAAAATTAACTCCCAATATCTTTTAGAAAATTTTCTATGGTGATATTTATTTAGATAAATAGACAATTTTTTGAGATAAAATTTGAATAATTTAACATTATTATTGTGCTCTTTAATTTTTTCATTTTGATTTTTCCAAGTTTTATAAATTATATTTTTTTGAAGTTTTTTTTTCTTATTAAATATAGGTATTTCCAAAAATCTTTTTGGAAATTTATTATTATATTTTTCTAAATGATAAAAATCAGTTACTAAATATTCTTTTGTCATGATTATAGATTAAACTTTTATTGGATTTTTATGCATTTTAAAAGTTTATTTAAAATCTTGTCATTATTTTGTCAAAATATATTCATTCATTGAAAAACCGTAATTTGTTTATTTTAAATTATCTAAGATAAGTTATTAATTTTTTTTTTTTCAGAATTTTTTCTATCTTTAAAATTTTAGCTAAAGAAACGTTACATTTTTTTGCTATATCTAATAAAGAGTGTTGTCCATCACTATAAGATAAAAAATATTGTATCAATCTTGTATTAAGTTTAATTGTATTTTTTTTACTTAAGTTTGGGTAGAGTCCTCTTTTTCCTAATTGTGGTTCACATTTATACTTAGCTATAGGAAATACAGATTTTTCAAATTCATTAACCAATTTTTTAAAAAGATTCAAACTTCCATTTAATCCTCTATAAGTTACAACTCTTCCAAAAGTGTCAAGAGAAGTATGATATTCTGGATATTCACCATATTTTGTTCTCATCAGTGATGCGACAGGAAGATCAATTCCAGGTGAACAAAATTGTATTTCATCACTACGACTATCAAGCCATGCATATTCTTTAAAAGATATATTATTTTTTATTAAAACTTGTCTTGCAATTCTATCTGATATTGAGTTTTTAAATTTTGATGGAAGAAAAGAGTAAGATCTTTCATCACCCAAACACGTAAGTACATAACCGGCAATAACATTTTTTTTAAGCTTTTTAAAATTTTTAGATAAATAAGCAATCGAGCCAATTGTTTCTGGCACGAAAATAAATCTGTAACTCCACTTTCTATTTTTAATAACATCAATCCATTTTGATAAAAAGATTGATAGCATTGGTCCTGATAATTCATTATTAGCCATTGACGGGTGACAAATATAAGTAGAGAATAGAATTTCTTTTTTTGATTTACCTGGTATGTAAATTTCAGCACAATTTAAAAAACCTTTTTTAAATTTGGAATTTATAAAAATTTCATATTTTTCTTTTGTTCTCATCTTTTTAAATTGATTATATGTTAAACAAAATCCCCAGTTTTTTTTATAATATGAAGTCACATATGGGATTGCATTGGGTTGTTTTTTGTGAAAATGAAGCTTATTGATAAACTGATTTAGATATAATTTTTTTTTTACTGCATTTGAATATCCCAAAAGATGTAAATTATTTTTTTTGAAATCTATTATTTTTTCCCCGTTATCATTTTTTATCCATGCTTCATTAACAACCCATACTTTTGGAATGGTCCAGTCAAAAACCTTTTTACCAGATTTAAAATTAATAACTTTTAGTTTTTTATTGTAATTTTTTAGAATTTTTAGAGTTTGATTTACACCCTCACCGGTTAGACTTCTGTTTAGGGGCCATAGTTTTTTTCCAAGTTTTAAAAAATTTTTTAATTCCATTAATAGAAGTAAATAAATTAACTTTCTTAATTTTACAAATTAATTATAAATATTTAATTAACATTAAAATGAAAAAAAATCTAAAAAAATATATTTTTACCCATCTTAAAAAATTAGGTTTAAAAAAAAATGATAAGTTATTAGTCTATTCTGATTTATCAAGATTTGGATTAAATAATAAAAAACTGCCCTCAATAGTAATTTCATCATTAAAAAAAATAATCGGCAATAAAGGAACTATTATTATGCCTTTTTATATATTTGAAGATAATAAAGAATTTATATTCGACAAAAAAAAATTTATATTTACAAATAAAATTGGTTCTTTAACTAAAAGCTTTTGTAAAGAGAAAAACTTAGTAAGAAGTAATTGTTTAATACACAATCATATTGGAATAGGTCCACAAGCAAAAATTTTGAATTTTTCAAATGAAAATATATCTATAGGAAAAAAATCAGATTTTGAATTAATGATGAAAAACAATTTTAAATTATTATTGTTAGGTTGTGATCCAATTCAAGGAGCAACATATTTACATCATCTAGAAGCTTTATATGAAGTGCCTTATAGAAAATGGATAAATGTTTATAAAAAAAAGATTGAAAAACGAAAAATAAATAATGTTTCTATAAAATATTTTGCAAAAAAAAATAATCAATATATTTCGAATTTCAATCCAATTTTTGATAGATTGAATAATGATAAAAAATTTCTTAAAGTTGATAAAATTAAGTATGGCAGGAGTTTTAGTATTAAACTAAAAAATCTTCATAATTTTGGTTTGTCTTTATTAAGAAAAAATAAATATTCTTTTGTAAAAAAAAAACAATAAAATGAGAACTAATTATACATTAAAAAAATTATTTAAAATTTCAAAAAAGTTTCCTAATGTAGTTGCATTAAAAATCTTAGACAAAAATTATACCTATAAGACCTTTTATAACATGGTCTATAATATTTCTGAAAAAATTTTTTCAGAAAAAAAAAATGCTACTGTTGCAATTATTGGCAGTAAGGATGTACTCAGTTATGTTTCAATATTTGGAGTATTAATGTCAGGAGGTACGTATATACCAATTTCTCTTAATCTACCAAAAAAAAGAATCGTAAATATCATTAAAAAAGGGAAACCAGATATAATTATTTGTAACAGTAAAATAACAAATTATTATAAAAAAAAATTTCCAAAAAAAATTTTTATAAATGAAAAAAAATTAAGTGAAAATAATAAAATAAATAAAGTAAAAAAAAGTAAAAATAATAAATTAGCTTATATCATTTTTACATCTGGATCTACTGGAGAACCAAAGGGTGTTTGTATATCTAGAGAGTCTTTAGATCATTATGTTAAATGGTTAAATTTGAATTTTAAGATTCAAAAGGGATATAATTGTTCTCAATTTCCTGAAATAAGTTTTGATCTTAGTGTTGCAGATATATATGGTACTTTATGTTCTGGAGGTACTTTAATTCCGGTTAAAACAATGTATGATAAATTATTTCCAGGAAGATTTATACATGATAAGAAAATAAATTTTCTTGTATGTGTTCCATCATTAATTGATGTAATTAAAAGTTCATCAGGTTTAACTAAAAAAAATTTTAAATCTCTCAAATCAATTTTTTTTTGTGGTGAGGCTTTACTAAAAGCCCAGGTCGAAAGTATTTTTAAAATTAAAAAAGATATTCGAATAATTAATGCATATGGACCAACAGAAACTACTGTCTCCTGTACAAAAAAAGAAGTTCATTTAAAAGATTTGAATAATAAAAAATTTCATAGTGTTTCAATTGGAAGGGCTATCCCAGGAATAAAAATAAAACTTTTAGATGGTACAAAATTTTCACAAAAAAAGGGTGAAATAATAATTTATGGAAAACAAGTATCAGATGGTTATTTAAACAAAAAAGAAAATAAGAGTAAATTTTTTTTTCCAAAAAAGAAAAAACCTTATTACAAAACAGGGGATTATGTCGTTGTTTATAAAAAAGAAATGTATTTTAAAAAAAGAATTGATAATCAAGTAAAAATAAAAGGTCATAGAATTGAATTAGACGAAATAACATCTTGTCTTACTAGATTTGGAATTAAAAAAATTCACACTATAGTTGTTGATAATAAAATAGTTACATTTTACACAGATAAAAAAAAATATAACAAAAATTCTGTTGATGTTTTTCTTAAAAAGAATATTCCGGAATATATGATACCCAATTATTTATTTCAAATTAAAAGATTTCCGTTGACTCAAAATATTAAATTGAATGAAAATAGCTTAATTCAATTAGCGAAAAAAAAAATAAATGCTTAAAACCAAGATAATATTAATTGGTAAATCAATTATGCTTGCAAAGTGTATTGATACTGTTTTAAATGATTTTAAAGAAGTATTTGTTATTACAAATGATAAAAATATTAAAAGAAGATTTAAAAAAAAAATACATTTTATTCAAATTGATAAAATAAAAAAAATAAAGCCTGATTATTTATTTAGTGTTTTAAATGACCAAATTTTACCAAAAACTTATTTAAATAAAGTAAAAAAATTTGCATTAAATTTTCATGATGGACCTTTACCAAAATATGCGGGACTATTCAGTTCATCTTGGTCCATATATAATAATGAAAAAATACATGGAGTTTGTTGGCATAAAATTGAAAAAAAAATTGATACTGGGGATATATTAGAAGAGAGAAAATTTAGAATTAAAAATAATGATACTGCATATAATATTGATGCTAAAGGGGTAATTATTGGTCTAAAACTTTTTAATAAAATATTAATAGATTTAAAAAAAAATAATTTATATTTCAAAAAACAAAATTTAAAAAAAAGGTCATATTTTGGAAAAAATCAATTTTCTAAATTATTAAAAAAACTTAAAGATAACGAAAATAACAAAAATTTAATTAGATCACTAATAGTGAGCCCAGAAAAATTAAAAATTATCCATAATTTATTCAAAATATCTATTGATATAAATAAGCTTAAAAAAAAATTAAACTTTAAAAATAATTTTAAAAAAAAAATGGATGAAACTAACGTTAAAAAACTCCTTAATTTTGTCAATATAACAATTAAAACAAATTTTAAATATAAAAAAAATAATCTTTCTCAGATCGCATTAAATAACCATTATAAATGGGACAGTCTATCACATGCAAAACTTTTAAGTGCGATAGAAAAAAAATTTAAAATTTCAATAAATGAGAAAAATATTGATAGTTTCTCTAATTTAAGACTAATCTATAATTATCTTAATAAAATTAAAGTTATTTAATACTATATATAAATTTATCTATTTTTCATTAATCCATCTGTTGCGATAGTTATTTCTTACTTCATTTTCAATTCTTTGATAGTTTGAGCCCTTAAATTTTTTAATTTTTTTGTGATTTTTAATATAGTTTGATAAAATTTTCATTTCATGAGGTAAAATTGATAACTGATTATCTCGGCCAGGTAAATTTTTATCAATAGTAAAATGTTTTTCTATAAAGTTAGGACCATACTCTAAACTTCCTAATGCATCACTAATACCAACCATGTGGCCACTGTAACCAATTCTTTTACAAATTTTTTTTAGAACTTTAATTCTTGGTAAATTTATATTTTCTGCTGGTGTTGGGTATGCTGAAACACAATGCATAAGTATGCATTTTTTTTTATCTACATAATTAAAAACCTTTTTAACCTCATCAATTTTTGATGCACCTGTACTTATTATAATATTTTTATAAATTTTATTCATCTCTTTAAGTAATTCAAAATTAGTTATTTCCATACTTGCTACTTTAATAGTATTTAGTTTTAAATATTTTAAAAATTGTAAATATTTTTTATTGAAAACAGATGTCAAAAAAATAATTTTCTTTTTTTTGCAAAATTCATTAAGTTCATAATGATCATTTTCTGAAAGTTCAGCTTTTTTATAAAGGTTTATCCTTCCATCTTTATGCCAGGGACCTTCGATTAAATCTTTAGTTGACCAAGTTTGAAATTTTGCATAATCAGCTCCGGACTCTTTTGCAGCAGAAATCATTTCTTTTGCAAGGTTCATATCTCCAAGAAAATTCCATCCAATTTCAGCAATTAATTTAGTCATTTGAACATTAAATTGGTTATATTAAATTTTATACTTGTATATATTATTTTTATTTTTTGAACATAATAAATACATTTCATTAGTTTTATAATTGATCCCTTTATTTCTTAAAGGATCCTTCTCAATCGACTCAGTAATATCCAAATTATAAATTTTTTTCTTTTCTAAAAATAATTTAATTTTCTTAGTCAGCACAAAACTATGCTGGGCTGTAATATTTTCATTGGTATGAGAGTGGATTATCACATATTTGGAAATATTTAGAATTTTCTTTAATAAATCAAATGGTTTTTCACAATGATCAAGAGTCATAAAAAAACCAAATAAATCAATTTTTTTTTTCTCTAATTCTTTTTCATTTGAATCATACAAATGAAAATCAAAAATTTTATCCGCTAAAGCTAAACTACTACAGTTTTCACTTATATCATTTTTTCCCCAAATTAAGTGAGAAGAATCTATCACAAATATCTTATTATAAATTCTTTTTATTTTTGGAAGCAAGATCATTTTTCTTTTTATTTTCTTAGAACTAAAATCTCTTACTTTTTCTGATAAATGTTTTATATTTAGATTAATATATTTCTTTAAATAATTTTTTTTTTTTACTTCTTCTTTAAGCAAATCAAACATTAATCCATTAAAAGGACATCCATATTCTCCATATGTTTTAAATTTAATCATTCTTTTGAGATCCTTAAAAAGATCACCATGATTTGGACTTAATAATTTTTTTTTAAAATCATAAAAATTTTGCCAACCCATATTATGTTGACCGTAAATTGATAAAAAAATTTTTTTCTTTATCAAATCATTAAACCAAGTAGAAAAGAAAATTGTGAAACATACTTTGCATCTTTTTTTTTTTAATTTTTTCCTCAACAATTTGAAAGGTATATTTAAATCAGAAATAATTTCTTCAACATAAAAATTTGTTGATAAGTCATTATTATTTAATAATTCACTTTTTTGGCTACCACAAAAAGGACAACTTTTAGTTTTACTAAACATTAGTAAAACAAATTATGCATTTAATCTGAATTTGTCAAACATACATGAAAATTTTTATGGAGTAAAATTTGTTTTGACTAAGAATAATTTTAAAAATATAAAATTAGACCTATTAAATTAATAATTTATCTTTATGAAAATAGTATGGTTTATAGATAACAAGTTTCGTGAACTGTACGGACTTCATGACTTAAAACAAAATCTTTCAAAAAATAACATTAAGCTTTATATATTTTTTTTACCAATCTGGAAGTCAGCACTTGATTTCGTTAATCCTAATATAATAATAGTTCCAAACTTATATCGTGCCTCATGTGAACCAATAGTAAATTATGCTAAAAAAAAAAATATAGATGTGTTTATGCATTCATCTGAAGGAATGTTTTATACAGATGAGATTCAAAAATCAAAATACCCAGATAATTTAATTAAAAAAATTAAAAAAGTATTAATATGGGGAAAATTAGATGGAAAATACTTAATTAAGAGAGGTTTTAAAAATAAGGTAGTTGAAAGTGGTTGTTTAAAGTTTGATGAAAGAAACTACTTAGAAAAAAATAAAGAGAAAAAAAATAAAAAAATAAAAACAATTGGTATTCCAACACATTTAAGATTAATAACTGGGTCTGGAATTTCCAAAAATAACATTCCATACGGTATAAGAAAAAATTTAAGACAAAAAAATTTTTTAAATCTTGGATATCTTAAATTTGAATACGAATATGTTGAGCTAATATCTAGAATAATTGAAAAAATTGATAAAAAATTTAAAATCATACTCAAAGTAAGTCCATTTGAAGACCCTGAAATTTATAGATACGCATTTCCAGAATTAGACATCCACAAAGGTAATGATGTGAGATATTTTCTTAAAAATGTAGATGTGATACTAAATGTTTTTAGTTCAATTTCAGTAGATACATTAAAATATAACGTGCCAGTGATAAATCTAAGTAAATTAGTTAAATGGGATGAATATGTTTTAAAAAATAAAAGGTTTGGACCTAATGCAGGTTCATATCTTAGTGCAACAAGCTTAGGAATAAAAGTTCAAAATTTAGATCAACTAAATAATTTACTAAGGAAAAATAAAAATTATTTGTTAAATTTATGTAAAAAGAAAAATTTTTTCAAGAAAGCTAATGATCTGGCAGGAACATTTAAAACTTTAGAAATTCTTACTGATTTATTTGTAAATTATCGTAAAAATTGTAAGCATAAACCTTATAATTATTTTATGTACCTCAAATATTTTTTAGTTGAAATAAAATTATTTTTTTTTGGAAGGCCCAAACCTGCAAATTTTAAAAGATGGAAATTAAGTGACCAAAGACTGCTTTATAACTTTAGAATATCAAAATAAATTTTATTAGAGATATCAATTATATAAAAAATGAAATTTCTCATAAAATTCATCAAATTTGTAAATTTTTAGAACCTTTCCACTTTCTAATACAATAATCTCATCACATAATTTTAATGGTTTCATTTTATGGGAAATAATAAAGAAATTTTTATTTTTTTCTTTTTTTAATAGTTCTAATTTTTCGAGAATATGATTTTCACTTTCTGGGTCTAAAGAATTTGTAAATTCATCGAGTATTAATATTTCAGGGTCATTATATAAAAGTCTTGCCAATATAACTCTTTGAATTTGCCCACCGGAAAGAAAGGCTCCTCCTTCTCCAACATTTGTATCAAGACCTGAATCTAATTTATTTAGAAATTCTGATAAACCAGAATAATTAATTGCATCCTCAAGTCTTTTTTCATTAACTTTTTCTTCATCATTCAAAAAAGTAATATTTTTTATTATAGAATCATCCATTAAAAAATTATCTTGAGGGACAAGTCCAATTTTTTTCTGCCAACTGTCAATATTTTTAAAAATATCTATTCCATCCGATGTAATTTTACCTTCTGCAGGATGTAGAAGACCTGAAATAATGTTTATTAAAGTTGTTTTACCAGAACCAGATTTGCCAACAATTCCAATCGCTTTACCCTTATTAATTATCAAGTTTAAATTTTTAAAAATACTTTTATTGCTATTGAGATATTCAAACTTAACATTATTTATACTGAGCTGATTTTCAAATTTTATTTCAAAAGATTTATCAATTTTTTTTTCTTTGATATTCTGGAATTTTTCAAATTTTTGAAACTCAGAATTAAGATGATTAACAGATGGAAATGAGCTTCTAAGCGCAGATGAGACCTGACCAAATTTTGTAAAAATTGGTAATAATCTTATAAATGAAACTACATACAATGATAACAAGGGTAAGACATTCTCTACTTGTGTCTTTGAAATAAAAATAATTAAAATAAAAACAATAGACACAAAAATAACTTCAAACGCAGAATTGGGTATAGCTTGAATAAAATTTATTTTTCTTCTTGAACTTTCAAAAATCTCTACTTTACTAGTAAATTTTTTTAAAACTGTATTCTCTTTTTTTGAGATTTTAATGTCCTTTATAGAACTTAGACTTTGTAAAATCCATTTAATAAGAGAGTTCTTAGAACTTAATAAATTTTCACCAAATTTTTTGAGTTTTTTTGAAAATAAAAAAAAATATAAAATCAATAAGGAAAGTAAAACTAAAACAGTTATTAAAGTTGTAAAAAAATCTACAAATAATAATAAAATAAAAATAGATAGAAAAAGAAATAAATCTTTAAATGATTTTAAAATAAGAAAAAAATTTGTAACATAGTTTGATGTTTCGTCATCGGTATTTCTTAAAATTTGTGAAGAATTGTAAGAATTAATAATTTCAAAAGGCGCATTAAGATAAAAATTAAAAAATTTTTTTTTCAAATTATATCTAAATTTTACAGATAATGTTTCTTGATAATATACTAAACCTAAAACGTACAAGTTTTTGAACAAAAAAAGAAGAATAACAAATATTGAAGAATATAATAATAATTCATTTTGATCTAAACGGTCATAAATCTGATTTAAAGGACTCAAATACTGAGGCAGTAAAGGTTTTTCACTTATTACAAAATCTATTACTAATGGTATTAAGGCAATACTTACTGTTTCAAAAAAAACTAAAATTATATTTACACAAATGAATATGGTTATTGATTTCTTATTATCCTTGCTTAATAAGTTAATAAATTTTTCCATTTTTTTTGTTATGTTAGAAGATAAAAATTTTATTATGTTCTTTTTTTGTTATTTTATTGTAAACGAACATTTTTTTTTGTAGATATAATCATTATATATTCATGTTTGAAGCAATTATTCCTTTAAGATCAAAATCCAGAGGCCTAAAAAACAAAAATATCCTTCTTTTTAAAAATAAAATTAATTTAGTTAATTATACTCTTAAAAAAATAATTAACATCAAAAAAATTAAAAAAATTCATATTTTAACAGACTCAGATTATTATAAAAAAAAGATTATTGACCATAAAAAAATTAATAAAAATTATCATCGAAAAAAAAAGATGTCTTTAAGTAATTCAAAAATAGATGATTTAATAAATGATTTTTTATTAAATAATAATACTAATATCAAAAATAATAATTTTTTACTGTTTCAAGTTACATCACCTAATTTAAAAAAAAATGAAATAATTAAAACTTTAAATTTTATTAATAAAAATAAAGTTTCTTCTTTAATGCATGTAACTGAAGTCCTTGAAAGTCCGTATGAAATTATAGAAATAAAAGGTAGAAAATGGAAACATTTAATGAAAAAAAGAGTAGTGAATAGACAAAATTATTCAAAAAAATTTATGTTTATTACTGGATCTTTATTTTTCTTTACGAGAAATTTCTTTTCTATGAATAAGAAAATTTTTAATTCTAAAACTTATCCATATAAAATTGATCGAATAAACTTTATTGATATTGATGATAAATTTACTTTCGAACTTGCAAAAAAAGTAATAAATATTAAATTTCGAAACTAAATTAATTCTAGTAAACCTAGTGAAATTTTTTCATAATACTTTGTACTTTTTTTCAAAAAAATTGGTATAGCAATAAATTTTTCTAAAATTTTTTTAGAGGCTAATGTATTTTTAATTTGATCATTAGTGATTGCATGTTTCCAGAAAAATGCAAAATGCCACTTAATTGCATCTGGTAAATTTTTAGTTCCTATTCCAACATTGTTTAAATATTTTACAATTTTTTTTCGTTTTTTATTGTCATCTACCTTAAAAATTAAAGTATCATAATTAGGTTTTGACCCCTTATAGATTTTTCTTAAGTTTATTTTATCTTTAAGTATATTTTCCATCACTAAAAATCTTTTTTTACTTTCTTTTAGAATAAAGTTTAATTTTTGAATTTGAGATATTCCAACTGCAGCCTGAAGTTCGGTCATTCTATAATTAAATCCTGGCATATCTGCATTGTCTATTCCTCTAGGTATACCTTTTAATAATTTATGACCATGATCATGATATCTCTTAAAATATAAAAATTTTTTTTTATCGTTGGTTAAAAGACACCCACCTTCCCCAGTTGTAATTGTTTTTCCAAAATCAAAACTAAAAATTCCTATATCTGATAATGTTCCAAGTTGTTTTCCCTTAAAGGTTGCGCCAACTGCTTCACAGTTATCTTCAATAAGAGGAATTTTTTTTTGTTTACAAAATTTTTGTATCTTATTGATCTCTGCACTATATCCAAGCATATGCACTAAAATTATAGCTTTAGTTTTTTTGGTTATTAATTTTGATATCTCCTCTACCGGCATATTAAGATCGTTATTTATCCCTGTTATAATTGGCTTAGCTCCACAATCTATTATAGCCTCAATAGTAGCAATAAAATTAAAACTTTGGGTAATTACCTCATCACCATTTTTTACACCCAATGATTTAAGCGCTATTTTAATTGCGGCTGTACCGGAGCTAACACATTGTACATACTTACTTCCAAATTTCTTTGATATTTTTTTTTCAAATTCTCTTACTCTAAAAATTTTTCCTCTTCTTTTATCAAAACCATGAGCAAATAAAACTCCATCACTTTTGGTAAAAATTTTCTTTATTTCATTTAATTCTTTAGAATTTATTATCTCATTACCTGGCACCATGATTCTGATTTTCCCTCATTTCTATTTGTTGTGCTAATGATTTTTGGTATTTTTTAAATCTTTTTATATCAACTTTAAAATTTTTTGGAGTAACTTGTATTGTAAAACCCCTTCTTGAATAATTTGAAATATTTTTTTTACTCCCATGTACAATCTGAGAATGATGTATTAAACAATCACCTGGCTCAAGGTTGAATATTCTAGTTTTAAATTTTTTTTTAAGAGAGCTTATTTTTTTGACCATTTGAGAACTTCCTGGCGCATATGATGAAGTATGAGCGTATAATTTTTTATGAGATCCAACTAAATATTCAACAGCACCATTATTCTTTTTTGCCTTATCAATTGCAATCCACATCGTAAAACAATTTGGATTTTTCAAATTCCAATAAAAATTATCTTGATGCATTGGACTCGCCATACCAATTTTTTTAGGTTTTGCAAAATATTCATAATGTTTAATTTGAGGTTTTGTTTTTAAAAAAAAACTTCCTAAATCTAAAATTTTTTTCTGATTTGAAAAGGTTTTAAAAAACTTTCCAGTGAAAAGATGAATAGAATTTACTTGATTATTTATGTAATTTATTTCTTTACCTTTTAATTTTGATGAATTTCTCTTTATGTAGAGATTAATTTTTTTCTTTAACAGTGATATTTCTTTTTTTGAAAAAACCTTATTGACTTTGATAACGCCATCATTAGAGTAGTTTTTAAAATTTTTAAGATTTAAATTCATAAAATAGACACATATTATATTTTATATCTTCTAATGAAAAAAAAAAATAATGCAATAAATTTTGTCGCAGAAGTTGGATGTAATCATCAGGGTAATATGAATACTGCATTTAAGATGATAGATACTCTTGTAGATTTTTGTAATGTAAAATTTATAAAATTTCAAAAAAGAAATCCTATCGAATTACTTGGAGAAAAAAGATATAATTTACCTCATCCAGTTCCAGCCAATTCTTTTGGAGAAACATATGGCCTTCATAGAGAAAAATTAGAATTTAATATTTCACAACACAAAAAATTACAATCATACTGTAAAAAAAGAAAAATTGAGTATATGTGTTCTGCATGGGATTTAACTTCTCTTAAACAATTGATTAGTTTAAAAGTTCAGCATATAAAAATTCCATCTGCATGTAACAATAATTTAGAGCTTCTAAATTATCTGTTTAAAAAATTTAAAGGTTACTGTCATATTTCTCTGGGTATGACAACGGAATTAGAAGAAAAAAAAATTTTTGAGTTAGCAAAAAAATTTAATAAAACTAAAAAATTAATCTTATACGCATGTACCTCTGATTACCCTGTAAAACATAAAGATATTTGTTTATTAGAAATTTCAAGGCTAAGAAAAAAATATGAAAAAAAAATTTGTGCAGTAGGTTTCTCTGGTCATCACCAAGGAATTTCATCTGATATTGCTGCAGGCACATTAGGTGTTAAATGGGTCGAAAGACACTTTACTTTAGATAGAACTCTCAAAGGAACTGATCATGCTGCTTCATTAGAACCTGATGGTGTTAGAAGAGTTAAAAGAGATCTTGATTTATTATTAGATAGCTTAACTTATAAAAGAAAGAAAATTCTTAATTGTGAAAAAAAACAAAGAGAAAAGTTAAAATTCACTAATTAATATTTTATCTTCTTTTTTTTAAGAATTTTTTTTGTATTTTTATTAAAAAGTAACGAGAAAGCATAATTATTATAATTTTTTTTTGAAAAATTAATATTATTAACTTTATTTATTTTTTTATAATTTTCTTTTCTAGCCTCTACAATTAGAGAGGTCTTAGGGTCTTTATCAAATCCAGTAAATTTAAAATTTATTTTATATTTACCATTTTTATATGTGTGAACTAATTTATTTTTTTTATAAAATTTATTATTTAAATTGTTATATTTTGAACTCTTTCCAAGAATATGACAAGGAACCCTAAAATCTGCAATTTTACTCTTACAAAAATTTTTTTTTGTAATATTTTTAAAACCACATTTTTTTAAAAGTATTTTCATCATATTAAAATCATATGCATACAAATGAGCATAACCAGCAATGAATTTATTCAAATTTCGATCTAATAAAATCGTATCTTGGCCAGGACTCACAATAAAATTCATCAACATTCCACCAAAACCTAAATCTGTTCTTATCGAGTGATCTTCATCTATAGCGTTTTTAAAAAATTTTTTGTCTTTCCTGACATATGCTTTTGCAATCACTTCAAGATTTGGAACAAGAATTCTTATTGTGGCACCTGTTTTCATTATACGATTAATTTCATTTAAAACATTTTGAATTTGAATATGTGGTATGTGTTCCAATGTATGACTTATAAAAACTAAATCACACACTTTATTTTTAAGATTAATTTTATTAAGATTCCCCTTAATTTTAAATTTTTCATTTTTTTGTAATTTATGGTCTAAGGTATGCCATCCGGTATGTTGCCAGTTGGGTCCTGCACCAAGATTGATTTTCATAATTTGAAGTAATTACCAATAATATTTTAAAAAGTAAATGAATTTAAATATTTAAAATTTAATTTAATTCTTTTTTGTATCAAAATAAACCGTGATAAGTTTTCTTGAAAAATTAAGATTATCTTGTGAACTTATGCTAGCCTGTCTATGAAATCCATTTGTGTCAAATATATAAACAAGTCCTGATAAACCATAAACTTTTGATATTTTGAATTTATTCTTCACTTTTTCTTCTGACATAAAATTTGCCTTTTTACCAAAAAGTTTATTTTTTTGATAGTTTATAAAATGTTTGTCCCAATTTTTATAAAATCCAAACAATTTAAAAATTCTTAGAAGGAATGAATCTATAAAACTAATTTTGTGAGATGAAAGTGCATATTCGAGTCCATTTGAATCTTTATCCAAATCATTAAGTAAAATATTTATTTTTATTTGTTTTCCACTATCATCATTATGAAAACCAAGTAAACTTCCCTCTGAAATATTTTTTTGATCATTTTTTTTAATTTGGGGTTTTGTTTCACTAAATAATACAACCCTACATTTTGGTAAACCATTAAGATATTTTGTTAAAATATATTGAATATAATCTCTATTAAGAAAATCATACAAGGTAATTGAAATTTTTTTTATTTCTTCAAAGTTATTTATTTCAAACTTAAAATGGTCGGCATTTTTAGAGAAATCTTTTTTTAAGTTTTCTTTTTCAACTGAGTTGAAAAAGGTATCATTCACATAAATTCCATTTTGGTTCAGTTCTTGCAAAATTTGGTTTTTCATAAGACAAACAATAAAAATATTTTATATAAATAATTTTTAAAATAAAGTAAAAATATTTATGAACTTCTCAAAATTTTGTAACGGATGTAAGAATTCTAATTTAATTGATATAAACTTTTATAATTTACAAATTTGTAATAATTGTCTTCTTATATCAAGAAAATACAATCAAAAATTAATATCTAGTTCCAAAAAAACATTCCAAAAAAATATAAAATATCAATGGTCTTTAAAAGACTTTGAAAAAAGATCAAAAAAAAATTATTATTTTTTTAAACAAATATTAAAATTTACTAATTTTAAAAAAAAAGACGAGATACTAGATTTTGGTTCGGGTTACGGATCTCTTCTATATATTTTAAAGAAAAAAAAATATAAAGCAGTAGGACTTGAGCCAAGTGAAAAAAATTATAAAATTAGTAAAAAAAAAAATCTTAAAGTAATTAATAGATTTCTTAAAAAGAAAACTTTTAAAGCTAATAGATTTAAGCTGATTATTTCACTTTATGTGTTTACTTATATTTATGATATTGCAGAAAAATTTGAAATCTTTAAGAAAATTTTAAAAAAGAATGGTTATCTATTGATTCATGTTCATCAATTCAAATTCAGTAGCTCTTTTAGAAAAACAGATAAAATTATACATCAAACAGTGGTAAATCAATTTTCTAATCAGTCCCTTATAAATATATTTAATTTCCATAATTTTGAAATTGTATTTCTAAATTCAAAAATTGATGGAACTACAATCATAGCTAAAAAGTCTAATAATAAAAACTTTTATAAAAGAGTTGGAAATCTTAAGTTTGAGGTTTTATACTTCAAATATCTAGCACGTTTTTTTGGGGCAATAATGTATATATTTCTTTATATTAAAATAAAAATTAGAAATATTTTTAATTCATGAAAAAAAAAAAAATTTTTTGCTTTGATATAGATGGGGTTATTTGTGAAACAAAAAAAAGCTCCTACAGTCAATCTCGACCAAATAAAAAAACGATTAAAATAATAAATAAACTTTATAAACAAAATAAAATTATAATATTTACATCAAGATACATGGGAAGAAATAATGAAAATGCCAAAAAGGCTAAAGACCAAGGGTACCACAAAACATATAAACAACTTAAAAGTTGGGGTCTAAACTTTCATAAGCTTCGGTTTGGAAAACCATCTTTTGATTTTTATATTGATGATAAAAGTATTTTTTTTAAAAAAAATTGGCATAAGAATTTTAAAAAGAAATATCTATAAATTTTGTATTATTTGAAAAAAAATGAAAAAATTAAAGTCTAAGAAAATTGGATTGATAATATTCGCAAGAATGCAGTCTAAACGATTTCCTGGAAAAGTTTTATTTAGTTTATATAAAAATAAAAGTTCACTTGAATTAATAGTTGATAATTTAAAAAAAAATAAAAAAAAGTTTATCTTAATAATTGCTACCTCAAAAAATAAGGCAGACAGAAAAATAGTAGAGTTTTGCAAGAAAAATAAAATTAAATATTTTTTAGGAAATCATCAAAATGTTTTTAAAAGAACCTTGAATTGTATTCAAAAATTCAATTTTGATTACTTTGTGAGAATATGTGCAGATAGGCCTCTTTTCGATATTAACGTAATGAATAAAATGATAAATTTAATATTAACAAATAAATATGATATAGTCACTAATTCTTACCCCAGAACTTTCCCAAAGGGTCTTACTTGTGAAGTAGTTAGATCCTGTATATTTTACAGTGTAAAGTTAAAAAATTTATCTAAAAATTATAAAGAACATATATTAAATTATTTTTATGCTAATAAAAATTATAAAATTTATGGATTTAAAACAAAACTAAAAAAAAAATTTATATCTAAAAACCTTGCTTTAGATAAAAAAAGTGATGTCAAGAAATTCCAAAAAATTTTAAGCCACTTAGAAAAGAAAAAAAAGTTAATGAATACTTTAAACATTCAAAAATACTTTGAGAAAAATGATTAAAAAAAAATTTCTTTATTTTTTATATAATTTATTTTAATGTTATTAAGTTTAAAGATCTGCTAAGTTCCATAAAATAATTTAGCTAATATAAGTAATATTTGAATTGCTTTTTTATGATAAAAAAAAATAAATATATTGAAGATTTTGGAAAAATGTCAAATTATATTTTTGCTTTAGGCGTAAACGAAAAATGAAAAATATTAATTTATAGTTGGTTAAAATGACTTACACAAAAAAATATATCAGTAAATTTAAATACCTAATTGACCAGATTAAAAATGAAGATATAGAAAATTTGACAAGAATATTTAAGAGTTGTAAAAAAAAAAAGAATTCAGTTTTTATCTTTGGCAATGGTGGAAGTGCTTCCATCGCTTCTCATGTGTCAACAGATTTAAATAAAGTATGCAATATAAAATCTAGAAATTTTAATGAGGCTAATCATATAACCTGTTTTTCAAACGACTATGGTTATGATAAATGGATATCAGAAACACTAAAAATTTATTTAAAAAAATCTGATTTAGTTATTTTAATTAGTAGCAGTGGAAATTCAAAAAATATTGTTAATGCTGCAAAATACTGTTCAAAAAAAAAAATTAAATTAATTACTCTTACTGGATTTTATAAAAAAAATAATCTCAGATCTATTAATAAGTATAATAAATTAAATATATGGGTTAATTCAAAAAACTATAATATTATAGAAAACTTACATCAAATTATTCTTTTGACTGCAATTGACAATCTAAAAAAATCAAATTTTTAATTATAAATTATTTATTATTTTAAATTTTTGGGAAATCTCATTTAATTGATTCGAATTATATAAATAACTATTTAAATAATCATCTGGAATAGATATTTTAGAATTCTCATACATGGAAATATAAAAACTTTTTATATTTTTTCTCTTATGATAATTAATAGCCTTTCTTTTTAATTCCTCGAACTCATATAGAAGATTTGATATCTTATGAGAATGATTTTTTTTCTGTAAAAAATCTTTAACCACAGAAAGAATTTCTTCAGGATTATTATCTAAAAGAATTATTTTTTTTGCTTTTACTAATTCATCTATTTTTAGAAAAAAAAGATTACCATCAAAAAAAATCTCTTCTAAAGATAGAATTTTTTTTTGCTTAAGACAGAAAATTTTTTTATATATGCCAAAATTTTTATAAGTATTAGAAACGCTACTTTGTATAAAATCAATATTATTGGTTATAACCTTATTTTTATCATACAGATCTGGAATAAGTGAGTGTGATGCACCAGTGCCAAAATAAAAATCAGAATTTTTTATCTCTTGGTGCAGGTATTCAAAATGCTTTTTTGATCTACTAAAGTCACGAAATTGACTATGTTTAAAATCTATACTTGTCATTGAATTTTCACCAACCCTGCTAATTTTATATCCATTATTTATCAAATAAATTATTGATTTTTTGTAATTATTAATGTCTGCAGATGCAAAAGCTGAAATATCTTTATAAAGTGAGTAATTATTATCTTTTACACAAAATGAGACTGTATTATTTTGAATAACTTTTTTGCTACCCAAGTTTATATTTGTTTCTAAAATATTATTAATTTCTATCTTCGAATAAGTATCGAATTCTTCAATTTGTCTCAAGCCAAAACCCAAAAAAGGAAATTTAAACTTGTCAAATTTTTTTTTAAAAATTAGATTGAATAAGAATAAAAATTTTAATTTGACAATTAATATAAGTATATTTCCTAGTAAAGTTAACATTAAAGATAAAATTATTTCTCGAAATGATAATGTATTTAGATAATTTAAGATTATTTTTTTTCCATAATTTTTCTTAAAAAAAGTTTTGTAGTGTCCATGAGTTGAGATTAATGGAAAATTAATAATAATCTTATAATTTTTATACTTTTTAATTTTTAATGCCCAAAGCAAGCTTTCATGAAATCCTCCAAAATTATGCGATTTAGGACAAAAAAGTAAATAACCTTTTTTATCAAAATATTCTGTTAAAAATTTATTCATCTATTTAAAATTTACTTTTATAAAAAAAATTATTTTTAATTTTTTAAATTATATATACCGTACATCATAGTTATTTTAGTGAGTGGGAAATTATCTTCAAAATTTCATTTTTTTTGATTGGAGCTTTATTTCCAATTGTATCAGCTGATTTTGCTGCTGCTAAAGATGCTAAATAAATTGATAAATTTGAGTCAATTTTTTTATAATGACATAATGAAATTAATGATAAGAATGCATCTCCAGCACCAATCTTATCTTTTGCCTCTGTTAAAAATGCTGGACAACTAAAAACTTTAGATTTTTCATCAATAATAAATGCTCCTTGTTTACCCTGAGTGACACTCAAATATTTGCAGTTTTTGATTTTTTTATATTTTTTAGCTAAATCAACTATGTCACCTTCTCTCTGATTCATTTCATGTCTTAATTCTCCAGCGTTTATAACTAAACTATTAATTTTCTTATATTTATCAATGCTATGAAGTCCTACGTTTGTAGAATTAATTTGTGCATTAAGAGTTAAAAAAGTTTTACTATTAGAAATAAAATTTGCAATTTTTTGTGAGATCATGCCATGCCCATAATCTGCAACAATAATTACATCATATTTATTTTTAATTTTTTTTAGCTCTTCTAAGATTTTTCCTTCTTCTTGAGTTGAAATTAAAGTATCATTTAAAGAATAAATCCCAAAAACTTTTCTGTTGTCAACCCTATCAATGTATCTTTTTTTAATAATTGTAGGTGAATTTTTTTTTTGAATGAATGTCATTTTAATATTTTTTTCAATATTTTTATTTATAAAATTTTTTTCTTCATGATTACTTCCTATCATGCTTAAAACTGACAAATTTTTACAAAAAGAGCTCAAATGTCTTGCAATAGCCAAAACTCCTCCTAAATATTTTTCTCTTCCAAAATCTTTAAATACAAGAACTGGTTCTTTTCCAGACTTGCCCAGAGCCTCACAAAACACGTACTCATCAATTATTGTTTCTCCAACTATCAAAACTTTCAAATTATGAAAATTGTCAACTGTTTTTTTTATTTGTAAAAAATTAAATTTTTTCTTTAATTTTTCTATTAAAGATTTTTGGTTTGACGTAAAATTTGACCCATATTTATTTAAAATTGTACTTGAACTAAATGTTAATTCTTCACTATATTTCATTTGTCCGCCAATTTTTTTAATTTCATATTTTTCTTTTTTAATCATTCCAGTTATATCTTGATCCTCCATTTTATATTCGTCACCTTTAAAATAGATGTCAGGTTTAATTTTTTTAATAATATTGATAGCAGTTGGCTCATTATTTATTGCAACATAATCAATAACATTTATTGCCGCTAACGATTCTGCTCTTAAAAAATTATTAAAGTAAGGTCTATTTAATCCTTTATTAACATACTCATCTGCTGTTAATGTGACAATTAATATATCTCCATTTTTTTTAGCTTCCTGAAAATGTTTTATATGTCCAATATGCAATAAATCAAAAACACCATGACATAAAACAATTTTCTTTTTCTTTTTCTTTAATTGTTTTGTTATTTTGGCTAAATTATCAATATTGATAATTTTTGATTTTTCAAATTTTTTCATTAGATTGTGATTATCAATGTTACTAATAATTAACAATAAAAAATTTTATATTTTTTTAAAAATATAATTTATAATTGTCAAATATGTTATCATGTTTAAGAATAACAATTACATAATTAAAATATTTTTATGATAAAAAAAATACTAATAACTGGAGGATGTGGATATACAGGAACCTTACTAATTGATTACCTTCTTAAAAAAAAAAAGTATAAAATTATTTGTGTGGATACTCAATGGTTTGGTTGTTATTTGAAAAAACATAAAAATCTTGAAATAATCAAATCTGATATACGAAATGTTGAAGATAAATATTTTAAAAATGTTAATACAGTTATTCACTTGGCAAACATAGCAAATGACCCTGCCGTCAAATTAAGACCAAATTTGTCCTGGGAAGTCAATGTTTTAGCTAGCTATAAATTAATTAATCAATGCATTAAAAATAAAGTAAAAAGATTTATTTATGCAAGCTCTGGCAGTGTCTATGGAGTAAAGTATGAAAAAAAAGTTACTGAAGATCTAAGCCTGATGCCAATTTCAATTTATAATAAAACTAAAATGATCTCAGAAAGAGTCCTTATGAGTTATAGCAATAAAATTATAGTCAATTGTATTAGGCCTGCAACAGTTTGTGGTTTATCTCCAAGGATGAGATTTGATGTTAGTGTGAATTTACTAACTCTTGCAGGAATAAAAAAAAAAAAGATAAAAGTATTTGGAGGCAATCAAACAAGGCCAAATATACATATTAAAGATTTAACAAGAGTTTACGAATTCTTTATCAGAAAAAACATTAAGAGTGGTTTTTATAATGCTGGTTTTGAAAATATGAAAATTATAGATATTGCAAAAATCATTTCTAAAAAAACAAATTCAATTATAAAGATTTTTAAATCAAAAGATCCAAGATCATATCGCCAAGACTCCTCAAAGTTGTTAAGGCTCGGTTTCAAAAAAAAATATAATGTAGAAAATGCTATCGATGAAATAATCTATTCATTAAAAAATAAAAAAATTCAAGATTCACCTAAATTTCATACTGTTAATTGGATGAAAAAAATGAAAATAAAATAAACTTTAAAACTTAAATTTGTTAATCAATTTAGCCATTTTTTCTAATTGAATTTTACTTACAAACTCGTGCACTGGCAATGAAATTGATGTATTAGCTAATTTCTCTGCATTTGGGAAATCTCCTTTGGAATATTTCAAATATTTAGCAGCTGGCTGTAAATGAATTGGAACTGGATAATGTATTTTAGCATCAATCTTATTTTTTATCAGATGCTTTAATAGTTTGTCTCTTTTTGTTGTATTAATATGATATAAATGAAAAACCTCTTTTAAATTTTTTTCTCTCTTGACTGTTATAACATTTTTATTTCCTTTAAATAATTTATCCAGGTAAAGCGCGTTTGAAATTCTTTTATTGGTAATATTTTTTAGTTTTTTTTTAATTTTATAATTAGCTACGGCTGCCTGAATAGTATCAAGTCGAGAATTGTAAGAAAATATTAAACTTTTATTTCTATTTTTCAATCCATGATTTCTCATTAATCTAAGTTTATCAGAGATATTTTTTGAATTGGTAATAATGAATCCTCCATCACCCCAGACATTTAAATTTTTTAATGGATGCATACTAAAAGTGCAAACGTCTCCAAAAGAAATAATGTCTTTATTGTTGTATTTTGACATAATTGCGTGACACGAGTCTTGAATTACTTTCAATTTATATTTTTTTGCAATTTTTGATATTTTCAATAATTCGCATGGCCTTCCAGCCCAATGAACTGGCATTATAGCTTTTGTTTTATTAGTAATTGCTTTTTCTATTTTATTTTCATCAATATTATAATCATCTTTAATATCTACAAAAACAGGCGTAGCTCCAGCTGTTACGATTGATCCTACTGTAGCTATAAATGTATACGGTGTTGTTATAACTTCATCTCCATAACCAATTCCTAAACATTTTAGAGTTAAATATAGTGCGTCAGTTCCATTTCCAACCCCAACCACATATTTGGCAGATGTTATTTTTGTCATATTTTTTTCAAATTGATCTACTTCATTTCCTAAGGTGTAGTCACCTTTCTTAATAACTTTTTCAATTCTTTTTAAGATTTTTTTATAATCTGAAAATTGTTCAATTAAATAACTATGACTTATAGTTTTTTTCGCATCATCTTTGTATTGTTTAGGATAAAAATTTTTCATAATAGTTTGAGAAATTAAGTATCATTATATTTCTATATTTCAATGGGTTAAAATGGACCAGCAAACGAATTGTTTGGCACATCTGATGGCAAACTTTTTTTCTTAAAAGTTATTTTTTTTTTTATTTTACACATTTTTGAAACTTCTTTTACAATATTCTCATAATTTATATAACAGTATTTTGCTAAATATCTGGAGCTTGGTATAATTGAATTTTTAATTCCTAAAATTTTAACTTCGGTATTTTGAAGTATTTTTCCATTTAAACTTAATAATCTAAGAATTTCTGATCCAATTCCAAAATCTATCTGCCCATTTTCAACAATAAGTAACTTTTTTGTTTTTTTGATTGATTTAATAATTTTCTTTATATTAAGTGGCCTTAAAGTGTGTAGATCTATAACTTCACAATTTATTTTTTCTTTTTTTAAAAAACTATATGCTTTTAATGTTTCAATAAACATATAAGAAAAAGATACTATCGTAACATCTTCACCTTTTGTTTTTACTGTAGGTTCACCAATTTTTAGAGGTTTGGTTGATTTATCCACTTCAGATTTTATTTGATGTAACCACCTATGTTCAAAGAATATAACAGGAGAATTGTCCCTTATGCTTGAAATTAATAATTTTTTTGCATCACTAGAATTTGAAGGGCTTACGACTTTTAATCCATTTATCTGTGAAAATAAAGATTCAAAACTTTGATTGTGTTGAGGTCCTTGACCCCATCCTCTACCGATTATCATTCTTATGACTAAAGATGGAGATTTTTTTCCCGCAGTCATAAAATTCCATTTTGCAATTTGATTAATTATTTGTTCAAATGATACAAAAGAAAATTCTACTCTTTGATGGGAAAGAATTGGTTTAAAACCATTTAAAGATGCACCTAGGCAAATTCCAGTTATTGCATTTTCTGACAAAGGTATTTCAATAACTCTTTTTTTTCCAAATTTCTTAAAAAGATTTTTTGTAGTACCAAAAACACTTTTTGGATCAGTCACTCCTAATCCAAAAATTAAAATGTTTTTATCTTTTAACATCTCTTCTGTTAAAGCTTCATTAATTGCTTCAGAATAAGTTAATAATCTTTTTTTAACTCTATTTGGCATAAATAAATTTATTCAAATAACTTTTTTTTGGAAATTTGTCTTTTTTTACTTTTTGAAAAATTTTATCAACTTTTGTTTTTATCTTATCATTTATAATTTCAATGTTCTTTTTACTTAAAGCTCCACTCTTAATAAGTTTTTTCTCGTATTGCTTGAGTGGACATTTTAACAACCATTTATTCAAAAAAATTTGAGGTCTGTATCCTAAAATATCATCAATATTCGGGCCACAATGCTCATAGACTCTATGTGTCATAAATTCAATTAATACTGGTTGGTTATTTCTATTCATGAAATTTTTTGCTTTTAAAGTTTTTTTAAAAACCTTTTCAACATCATTTCCATTTTCTTTAAAAGATTTAATACCAACTGATTTTGAAAGATGTGTAATATTATTTGGCTTTGAATTTCTGATATCTAGATTCGCAAAAGTTGAATAAAAATTATTTTCGCAAATAAATAATATTGGAAGATTGTGAATTTTAGAAAAGTTCAATGTTTCATAAAATACACCTGTTTCAACTGCACCATCCCCAAAATAAACGACTGTTAAAGAATTTTTTTTTTTAAGTTTATTTGCTAGAGCAATACCAGCTGCAATAGATATTGTGCTTCCAACTATTGGTACACATCCTAAAATCCCTGCTTTGATATCTAGTAAGTGCATAGATCCTCCTAGACCTTTTACACAACCAGTTTCTTTCCCGTAAATCTCTCCTATCATTGCTCTAATGGAACCTCCTTTAGATAAATAATGAGCATGAGAACGATGTGCACTTAATATACAATCTTTTTTTCCTAAAACAGCTGAAACTCCAGCTGAAATAGCCTCCTGTCCTATCGATAAGTGTACTGGACACCTTATTTCATTTTTAGGATATTCACTGACAATTTTTTCTTCGACTGTACGTGTGAGACACATGTCATAATAAAGGTTACGCTTAATGTGGTTTCTGATCATTAAATTAAATACAATTTACTTAAGTGTATTATGTATGTAATACTAACTCTTGTATGTAATATCTATATTAAATCTTAAAATTTTTTTCAGTGCATAAATCAAGCCAATTGAGCTATTAGTA
>CETH01052753.1_pt1 | contig 44380 bp, 49 predicted proteins | sample 361461 | NCBI WGS metagenome assembly CETH01 (sample SAMEA2622695, study PRJEB7988) | marine metagenome | isolation source: saline water (ENVO:00002010), including
ATAATCGTCTTTACTTAAATCACGAACAAAAATTTTAACAGCATCTAAAAATTTTTTTAAATGCATTTTTTTTTCGGTTTCATCCTTTGTATTTGAATAATCATGCCAAGCGCTTAACGAAACTTTTGAATCAATAATGATATCTCTTTTGCCTGGCATATGAACAATAACATCAGGTTTTTGAAGATTACCTTGATTATCTTTTAAGCCTTTTTGTGTTTCATATTCTTTACCCTCTCTAAGCCCAACACTATCTAATATATTTTTTAAAACAAATTCTCCCCAAGGACCTTGTTGTTGAGCTCCACCTCTTATTAATGTATTTTCTATTCTATCTTGGGCTAAGTTAAAGTTTTGCAAAGATTGCTGAATAGATTGCATATGATTTTTAAGAGATGTTATATCTTCATAATCTTTAGACTCAGCTTTTTTTTTAGAATTAGTAAAATAATGGAATATACCCACAACCCCTAAACCAATTGCAAAACCAATAATTAGAATAATTATTTGACTACCAATATCCATTTTAAAAAAAATTTATTGCCCACAATATTGATATATATATTAACAAATATCTACCTACTTTCCCAATAGATACCAAAATAATAAATTGGACAAATGAAAAACGCAATGTTCCGGCAACAAATGTTATAGGATCTCCAATAAAAGGCACCCATGAAAGAAGTAAAGACCACTTCCCATACTTATTAAATAATTCAGTTCCCTTTTTTATCTTATCTTTCTTGATTGGAAACCATGATTTTTTTATAAAATAATTAATATAATATCCAATAACCCAATTAAATACTGACCCTAAAACATTGCCTACAGAAGCTGATATTAATAAGAGAATATTATTATATTTTCCCATAGATAATAAAGATGCAAAATATGCTTCTGAACCAAATGGTACTATCGTAGCTACCATAAAGCTAACAATTAAAAGAGAAAGATAGATCACACTATTAAATTAAAGAGCGTGTTTCACCAATAGCCATCTTCCAAATATTATCTTCATTGTACCCATATTTTTTAGCAGCATTTATAAATTTTTTTGGTGGATCCCAAGTATCTTCAGCACTCAATCGAATAGTACCCCAATGCATGCCTACTATTTCTTTACTTTTAAGCATTAATGTAATTTGTACAGCTTCTTCAGGTGTACAGTGAGATGCTTGCATCATTGCTCTTGGTTCATAGGCCCCTATAGGTATCATTGTTAAGTCAAAAGGTCCATATTTGTTACCTATTTCAGAAAACATACTCCCAAAAGCAGTATCTCCACTGAAGCAAATCTTTTTCTGTAAATATTTTATTAAATATCCATTCCATAGAGTAGAGTTGTATTTCTGCCCAAGTCTTCTTGACCAATGATAAGCTGGTAAAGCAGTAATTTCAAAATCAAGTATTTTTTTTATTTCATACCAGTCTAACTCAGTTACATTTTTATATCCAAGATTGTAAATTGTTTTTGATAGCTTCAAAGGACAAATAACAGAAATATTTTTTTTGTTTTTTAATTTTAATAATGTTTTTGTATCAAGATGATCATAATGATTATGACTAATTAAAATACAATTAATTTTTGGCAAATTAGATACGCTTATTCCTGGAGGCATAAATCTATTAGGCCCAATGCCAAAAGGGCCTGCAGTTTTTGATAAATAGGGATCTGTTAAAATATGTTGGTCGCCAAGTTTAATCAAGAAAGCAGCATGTCCAAGCCATGTAATACTTATTTTATCCGTATTATTTGCAAATTTAAGTAGTGCTGTTTTTTCATCTATAGAATGTTTTTTTGGAATATAATCTGGGATTTCTTTTTTATCAAACATCTCTCTTTTGATAATTCCTTTATAAAAAAATCGAAAAAAATTACCAGATCTCTTATATTTTTCTCTCTTAGGACTACCTGGTAGATTTCTAAAAGTTCCATCAGACAAATGATGATAAGGTAGAGGTTTCATTGCATTAACTAATTTATAATACTTTAAAGTAATTATAGTTGTAATCAAGCCAAGTATAAATTTAAAAAATTGACGACGACCCTTCATACAATTATGGTCTATATATTATATCAACATTCAAATGTGAAAAAAAAAATGCGCGGATTTGATAAAACTGAATATAGCGAAAGAGTTTTAAAAACTCAAAAACTAATGGAGAAGAAAAACTTAGACATACTTCTAATTTCTTCTCCTCAGAATTTTCGTTATTTTACAGGACTTGATTCTTACTTTTGGGAAAGTCCGACAAGACCATGGTTTTTATTAATATCTCAAAACAATGATCCAATTGCAATAGTACCCTCAATAGGAGAGACAGCCTTAAAAAAAACCTGGATTAAAAATATAAAAACATGGCAATCACCAAATCCTGAAGATGAAGGTATATCAACTCTTACAAATGAAATATTATGTATAAATAAAAATCACCCTACAATCGGGTGTGAATTAGGAAATGAAAATTTTCTTAGAATAACAATAAATGATTTCAATAAATTAAAGAGTAATCTTTTAGATTGTAGTTTTGTTGATGCTAGTTCTATAATTTGGGAAATGAGGATGATAAAATCTAATAAAGAAATTGATAAAATAAAAAAAGTTGTCTCAATTGTAAGTCAAGCTTTTGATGAATTACAAAATTATTTAAATATTGGTCAAAGTGAAATTGAAATTACAAACATAATGAAAAAAAAACTAATTGATCTTGGTTCTGATCATACCTTATATATGTCTTGTGCATCTGGCTTAGGTGGATATGATCAAATCATCTGTGATCCGACAGAAAAGAAATTAACAGAAGGTGATATCCTTGTTATTGACACCGGCACTACCTACGATGGATATTTTTGTGATTTTGATCGTAATTTTGGTTTTGGAAAAATATCAGATGATGTAAAAAAAACTTATGATATTCTTTGGGAAGCTTTAGAGGTTGGAATGCAATCCGCAAAACCAGGCAATACTTGCGCAGATATTAATAATGCTATGTTAAAAATATTAAAAAAAAGTAATTCAGAAACAAATAATGTTGGGAGAATGGGTCATGGTTTGGGATTACAACTAACTGAGCCGCCTAGTATAATGTCAAAAGATACTACATTATTAAAAGAAAATATGATTATTGCTATAGAACCAGCGATTGAGTACTCACCTGGGATTATGCTTGTTCATGAAGAAAATATTTTAATCACTAGTAAGGGGTTTGAATTACTTTCCTCTCGTACACCTAAAGAAATTCCAATTATCAAATAGTCTTAAAAAGGCTTTGATATAACTAATATAACTATCAAAATTAAAAGCACAGTTGGAATTTCATTTCTCATTCTAAAGAATCTACTTGAGTGAGTATTTGAATCCAGTGCAAATTTATTAAGCCAAATACCGCAATATATGTGAAAAATACTTAAAATTAAAACAAAAACAATCTTGGTTATTAACCATAATTCAAAACCAAAAAAATGAATCATCATTAAACCAGAAATCCAAGTTAATATTGCTGCTGGTGTCATAATATATCTATAAAGTTTTTTTTCCATTACTTTAAATGTATTTGATGTTTCTTTAGTAATATTTTTATCTGCATGATATACAAATATTCTTGGTAAATATAAAAGTCCTGCCATCCAAGACACTACACTTACAATATGTATTATTTTTAATATTTCAAATATCATTCTATTCCCATTTGGCCAAAGGTGGCATTGACATTAATATTGCATCAATATTTCCACCAGTTTCTAATCCAAATCGTGTACCACGATCATGAAGTAAATTAAATTCTACATATCTACTACGTTTTATTAATTGAATTTCTTTCTCTTCAGATGTCCATTTTTCATCTTTTAATTGATTTAATGTATTAATAACAAAATTTTTAAAAAATATGCCTGTTTCTTTAACAAATTCAAAATCTTTTTCTAAATTTTTAGTATTTAAATAATCAAAAAATATTCCTCCTATACCTCTTGGTTCATTACGATGTGGTAAAAAAAAATAATCATCACACCATTTTTTGTATTTAGAATAGTAATTTTTATCAAATTTATCACACATATCTTTTAATAATAAATGATATTTTTTTTCATATTCAAAAGGAAGACATGGGGTAATATCAATACCTCCTCCAAACCATATTTGTTCTGTTTGTAAAAAGCGAGTATTAAAATGCATAGAAGGAATCTTTGGAGACAAAGGATGAAGTACCACACTAATTCCTGTAGCTTTATATGATGGATCATTTTTAGTTCCTGGTATTTTATCCTTCATCTTATCAGTAAATTTGCCAGAAACACTTGATATATTAACCCCTCCCTTTTCTATAATATTTCCTAAAATCTTACTAGATTTACCACCACCCCTAGGTTTGTGCTTCCAATTTGATATTATAAATCTTTTTCCATCAATAAGTTCAATTTCTTTTATTAATTCTTCTCTTAAAAATTCAAACCATTCTTGTGCGGCAAAAAAATTTGTTTTTTGCATTAATAGTCCCATCCCTGAATATGTTTTAATATTAACTCAACAATAAATTCAATATGTAATGGATTATCATTTAAACAAGGAATATATTTATAGTCATGACCACCTGCTTCCATAAAATAATTTTTATTTTCAACTTTTAATTCCTCTAATGTTTCTAAACAATCTACGCTGAAACCAGGTGAAATAATATGAATTTTTTTTATATCTTGTTTTGGTAATTCTTTAAGTGTTTGATCAGTATAAGGCTGCAACCATTCTTGGGAACCAAATCGACTTTGAAAAGTTGTTAATATTTGTTCATCTTTAAGCTTTAAGTATTCTTTTACTAAACGTGTAGTTTTCAAACAAAAGCAATGGTAAGGATCACCTTTTAACAAATATTTTTTTGGAATTCCGTGATAACTAAAAATTAATTTTTGAGGTTTTTCATTTTTCTTCCAAAATTCTTCAATTGATTTAGCTAGAGCTTTTATGTAATTTTTTTCTTCAAAATATTGATTCACAAATCTAATTTCAGGAATCCATCGCCATTTTTGAAGCTCATTAGAAACTGCATCAAATGTACTTCCAGTTGTAGCGCCGCAGTACTGGGGGTAAAGTGGAACTACAAGTATTTTTCTTGTCTGTTTATTTTTTAAAGATTTTAATGCATTTGCTATAGACGGGTTCCCATAACGCATTCCAAGCTCAACAAAAGTATTCTGCGTTTCAAGATTTAGCTTTGATTTAATTGCACTTAGTTGTTTTTTTGAAATTTCAAGAAGAGGTGATCCTTGATTAGTCCAAATACTTTTATAAGTTTTTGCAGATTTTCTAGGCCTTACTTGTAAAATAAATAATCTTAAAATAATTTGCCAAATGAATTTTGGAATCTCAATTACTCTAGGGTCTGATAAAAATTCTTTTAAATAAATTTTTAACGCTCTAGAATTAGGTGCATCAGGTGTGCCCAAATTTGTTATTAATATCCCAACTTTTGGCTTACTACCGTGCTCATAGTTAGGTTCTCCAATATAATTTGGCATAAAAATTAACTAAAACTCTTTCTAATATTTTCTATAAATAAATGAACATTTCTTTCAGGAGTCATTTTATTTATACCGTGACCCAATCCACATATCCAACCATCTCTATTTTCAATTTTTTTCATCTCTGTAATATAGTAATCGAGTTCTTTATTAAAATTATCCTTATCAAGAAGCATAAGTTGCTCATTAAAGTTTCCTTGAACAAATCCTCTTAAATTAGACTCAAATATTTTATTTAAATTAATTGTATGATCAAAACCAATTCCAGCAAAGGGAATTTTAAAAATTGATTTTAATTCATGTAATTTTTTTCCTCTTGAATAAAAGCCAATTTTATTAGGAAATTCTTCAGCAATATTGCTTAAAATATTATAATATTCCAATTCAAATGTTGTTTGATCTAAATCATATAGATTACTATCAAAAATCATAACAATTTCTGCACCAGCATTTAATTGAAGTTTAATATTAAGTTTCAATAAAGGAAGCAAAGTTTCTTTCAAGAATTGCAATTGATAATCTTGTAATTCAAAATTTTTTCCTTTTTTTCCTAAGGCATAAGTCAGTAAAGTCCATGGACCACCAACAAAACCGATCAAACTTTTAGATTTAGATATTTTTTCTTTTGTTATTTCCAATGCTTGTTTTTGAAAACTCATATGTTCAATCGCTTTATTAATATCATTAAATAAGTGAAAATTTTCTTTATTAATACTTTGTTGAAATTTGGGACCAGGATTAAATTTTAAATTTAAACCTAAGCCTTCTAAAATAAATAATATGTCACTAAATAATATTGCAATATCAAAATCAAATTCCTCTATAGGGCCATTGGCTACTTCCGCTGCTAAATCTGGTGTTTTACATAAAGTTTCAAAAGAATATTTTTCTTTTAATTTATTATAATGTTTATGATATCTTCCTGCTTGCCTCATAAACCAAATTGGTGGAGTAGATTGTGGTTTTTTATTTATTGCATTTTTAAAAAGAACACTTGTCATTAAAATTAATTTCCTAATAAATAATTTTTCCATTCATTGTAAGAAAGAAAAATGTTTAAATTATTTTTTTCACCTATCACTTTTTTTAATTCTTTATAAGTATTTCCAGGCCCACAACTATGATATCCTTTGATAATACTAGGATTTTCTTCTAAAGCATATTTAAATGCAGATGAACTCATCCAGTAAAAATATTTTTTTTTGTTTAAATTAAATTTGATTGGTTTTTTTATTAATTCATATGTTTTTATTCTTTTTTCAATACTAGTTTTAGGTGCTGAATTATGAGTAAATTTAATCCATGGATAATCAGTTAAAGATGAAATATTTGAATTAAAATCTTCACCCATTCCATCAGAAGTGCCATTTACCCAAATACCTCTTTTTACTAATTCTCTCCAAGTTTTAAGCCCACTAGTCCAAATTATATTATCCAAATTTATTTTAGCTTTTTTTGGCAAAGCATTATTTCTAGAAATCCATATGCAATGATTGATTAACTTGTTAATTTCCTCCACACTTGAGTCAATTGTTTTTCTTTTAAATAATTTATAATTATTCAAATTTTCAGGAAAAATTTCTTGAAATTTAATTTTTTTATTTATGAGATTTCTATTATTTTCATTTTTCCAATATTGAAAACTTTCATTAGCACTAATTTCACCTCTTGCAGAATGCATTAAACCAAAATTAGTTTTAAAGAAGCTAACACCAATTTTTTGATGACAACCACCACCATAATTTTTTAAAATTTTTCTTTCTCTCTCAACACAATTGTAATCAGAAGTTTCGTTAATTTTTTTTATAATATTTTTTAAATATTTATCTTCACTTCTAATCTCAAAAGCTAAAGCACCTTGGCCAGGTGAAGTTGGATTAATAGACAAAGGTGTAATAGTCCAAAAACATTGGTTAATATATTTTTTTATTATTTTAGATAATTTTTTAAATTCATTAATATTATTATTTATTAAACGATCCAATGCTGCTTTTGCTAATATAAAACTATCTTCCTCTCCTTCAATAAATTTTCTAAATCTAGTAGGTATATTTCCCCTAATATTAATAAAATTTGACTCTTTAATATTAAATGGCAAATATTCTTTTACAAATAACTCCAAATTATAAATTCTTCTAGGAGATGATGATAAAACTGAAATTCTGTTATTATTTTTAATTTTTGATATATTTTTTTTTTTTATAAAAAGAATATCACGCTGATCAGCTCTAGACATTGTTCCAGCTATAATAGTTTGATGCCCTAAATCTAAAGGAAGGTCTTTCCATGAATGTACAATTAAATCACAATCTTTATTTATTAAACTGTTCCTCAAATCATCGGTAAATACTCCAGGACTAGACATTTCCGATAGTGGTGTTTTTAAATCCTTATCACCTGCAGTTGATTTAGTTAAATATTCTATCTCCAAATTAGGAAATTTATTTAATAAATTATTACCAGCTTCTTTTGCCTGAATAATAGCCAGATCGCTTTTTCTTGATAGAATTCTAACTTTTTTTTTAGACATCATTTATATTAAATAGATATAATAGTGCGACCAAAAAGCAATAAATACAAACAACAATAAATGACTTTTCGATTTAAATAGCTATATATATTAATAATATTATGGAAACAAAATCTGCTATTGATCAAGAACCATTAAAATTCGTTAAGAAACCAAAATATATGGTAAAAATTGACAAATTTAACTTTAATATAGAAAAAATTAAAGCTGAATTCTTATCAATATTTTATGAAATTAAAGTATGGTCAAAAGATGATTCAAATTTATATGATTTTAATGCAATTTGTGTAAATCAAAAACCTAATGATCCCAAGTCAATATCTGGTGGAAACATTAGGGGCCAATATTGGACATACCCGAAAACTGATTGGAATGAAGAAGAAAGGCTAACTAAAATTAATGAAGAAAAATATACAGAAATTTGCAAACCATTTATTGGTACCTATATCGAAGAAGTTTACAACACTGTAAAATCAGAGTGGAATATAGGTAGGATGAGGTTTCTAATGAAACCACCTCGTTCGTGTTTAAGCTGGCATAGAGATCCAGAGAAAAGAATTCATATTCCCATAATAACAAACCCAGGATGCAGGATGGTAATTGAAGATGAAAGTTATCATATGCCTGCTGATGGATCAGTTTATATTACTGATAACACAAAATATCATAATTTCTTTAATGGTGGTGAAATAGATAGACTTCATCTTGTATCAACTTTAATTGAATAAATTTAAGGAAGAACAGGTTCTCTTTTTCTCCTAGTTCCATATCCATGATAAATAACTGCAAAAGTAATAATTGTCCCACCTATAATTACTGTTAATGAAGGAGTTTCATTAATACCAAAAATGGGTAACCAAACCCATAAAACACCTCCCACGACTTCCATTAAAGACAGTAAAGCTAATTCAGCTGAGGGGAGGTATCTTGCTCCCAAACTATATAATATTAGACCTGTAGCAACAAAAAGTCCATGCAACAAACTTAAGTAAGAATTAATTATTGGCATAGTTTTAAAAGGTTCAAAAGAAAATCCTAAAAAAGCAAATGAAAAAATTGCACAGAAAACACCAGCAAGAACTACTGTAGTAAATTTTGGTGTCTCAGGTTTCCATCTTATGGTTACAGTGTAAAGGGCAAATCCTGTAGCTGATAAAAAACCTAATAATGCTCCTAATGCTGTTCCTGAAATACTATCATTTACTATCATTACACAAACACCAATAAAAGCTATTACCATCGAAATTAGAGTTGAGGGTCTTAGAATTTCGCCTAATAAAAAATAACCAAAAATTGCAGCAATGAATGGCATAGCTGCAAGCATAAAAAGTGTTACTGCTGCAGTTGTAATTGTAATTGAATAAATAAATCCAGTAAAAGCAATTGCTAAAAATATGCCTCCTAAAACTCCAGATAAACCTATTTTTAAGAAGTTCTTATAGAAGTTTAAACCTTCCTTTAATAACAAATACAATATAAGAATTAAGGCAATGGAAAATCCTCTATAAAATAAATACTGAAAAACATATGCGTTTGCATCATCCATATGCCTAACTACAACAGCACCAAAACTCCAAGATAAGCCAGCTAAAAAAACAACAATGAAAGCAAAAAAATATGCGTTATCTTTCATAACTGTCATTCTCTGCACTAATTTTTAAAAAAGTAAATTAATATTATTAATTATTTATCTTTATTTTTGTATCTTGGTCAACTGAAAGACTAAATTTAGCCTTATCACTACTCTTATTTGATGAAGAATAAATTTGACTTTTTGAACAAGAAAATAGTAAGAAAAATCCAATTATAATAATACTCAATCGCATGAGCCAATAGATCCTAGAGAACATTTTTTTCCATCAACCCATATTGCACTTGAAAGATTTGCCTCTTCAAATATTGCACCTGAAATATTAGCTCCTAATAAATTAGCTTCAAAAAGATTAGCACCCTTGAATGAAGATGTAAAAAGATTAGCTCCTTCAAAATTAACCTTAGCTAAGTTGGAGTTATCAAAATTCGCGTTGTTGCAATTAGCATATTGCAAATTCGAAGAAAATAAGTTGGAATTACTAAAATTAGTAAATATAAAATTACCAAATGATAAATTTGAATTATTAATTTGAGATTTCTCTAAATTAGCAAGTGATAAATTTACCCCTGACATCTCTGATTTTGCTAAACCAGCTCCAGAAAGATCTAGATTTTCAATAAAATTGCAGTTTGTCCAATCTACTTCATTAGAAGGTTGATCATCACATCCAGCATAGACAGTAAAAGAAAAAAAATAAAATAGGATTAAAAAAAATACTAAACGCATTGTTGGTAAATATGGAAAATTTATGTTTAATTTAAGGCAATTACCTGGATGTTAGTCTTAACTCAATACGTCTATTTTGTTGATAATCTTGTTCATTTTCACCATCACTTATAGGGTAAAACTCACCATAACCTGCAGCAGACAGTTTATTAGGACTAAATCCCAGTTCTAAAAGTAATTTTAATACTGAGTTTGCTCTTGCTGTTGATAATTCCCAATTAGATGGATACTTTGCTGTTTTAATTGGTCGCTTATCTGTATGGCCCTCAACTTGGATAATCCAATCAATATCTTTAGGAATTTGATTTGTTGTTTCTTTTAAAGTCATTCCAATTTCTTTCAATTTTTCTTTTCCATTTATTTGTAAATCAGCTGAGGCTGAGTCAAATAATAGCTCTGATTCAAATATAAACCTATCTCCAACAATTTTTATATCTTCTCTTTGTCCTAAAATTTTTTGCAATTTACCAAAAAATTCAGAACGATATTTCTGTAATTCAAAAACTTTAGAAGTTAACGCTTTATTTAGTCTTTCACCTAATACTTCAATTTTTAAATCTTTTGTTAAAGCTTCTTGTTCACTAGATTCTAAAGCTTTATTTAAAATATTAATTTCATTTTTTAATATATCAATTTCACCAGATAATGATGCTACTTGCTCAAAAGCTTGTATTGACTGTAATTCCATCTCTTTTATAGATAATGAGGCTTGTTCTTTATCTATTTCATTTAAAGTATTTAAATCACTAATTTTCTTTTGAAGATTTGAAATTGTAGCTGTTTGTTCAATTGCTTCATCTTCACTTAATGATAAAATATTGTTTAATTCAAGAATTTTTCCTCTTAAGTCGAATATAGTTTTGTCTTTATCCAACAAACCTTTATTTAAATCTGATAGTTCTTTATTTTTTTTTCGAATAGCTAACAATTGTTGTTTTATATCAGCATCTTGAAGTCCTAGACTTTCATTTAATTCTAATAAATTCGTTGTCAAATTTTGATATTTTAATATTTGATCTTGAAGTTCTTTATCTCTCAAAGTCAAATTAATATTAATTTCTTCTATTTCTTTCTTAGATGCAAGAATTTCTTCGTTTAATATTGATAAATTTTCATTTTTATTACTTATAGCCTGAAGTTGTTCAACAAGACTAGCATCATCTAATCCTAAGCTTTTATTAATAGCTTGAAGATTTTTATTTTTTTCATCTAACTGATCAATTTTATTTTCAAGTTCTTTTTCATTTACAATTAATTTATTATTCAAAGTATTGAGTTGCAAGACTTTACCTGCTAAATTTTCTTCACTTGTTTGTAATTTTTTATTTGTTAAGTCTAATTCATTATTCAATTCTTTTAATTGATCAATTCTAGTAGCAAGAGCTTTATTAATACGCTGCCCTAAACCTTCTGTCTCAATAATACTTACTTCTATGCCTTCATATGTTTTAAGAGCATTTGCTACAATTCTAAGTTCAGTTAAAAGTTCAGTAATTTGCTCACTTAATGCAAGTATGTTTTGTTCTTGAACAAAAATTTCAGATCTTTTTTTGGAAACATCAGTTTGTAATTGTTCTGCTAATAATTGCTTTGATTGAAGTTCTTCTTCAGTTTGACCTAAAACTTCTTTAGTTGTCGATAAACTTGAAATTGCTTCATCTTTTTCTCTAGTTTCAATTATTAATATTTTTGATAATTCATTTATTTGTTTTTTTAAATCACTAAGAATTTTATCCCTACCAGATATAGCATCACTTAAATAAATTTGAGAAACTGTAAAAATCATTAGTACAAAAATTATTACTATTAAAAGTGTAGCTAAAACATCTACAAATCCTGGCCATAAATTTGTATTATCAACTAGTCTATTTCTTATTGACCTTGTTGTCATTTTTTATTTTATTTTCTTACTTACTAATAGTTTTTGAAGACCTTTATCTATATTCTGAATATTTTTTTTAATAATTGGATCAATTATACCTTCTTCTGTTAATTGAGTTGAAAGTTGAAGCATTGTTGACTGAATATTAAGTTGTGTAGATATAAAGTTTGCTAATTTTTTATCAGTTTCATTTGAATTGATACTAATTTTTTTTAACTGATCATTTAATGATTTAATTAATATCATAATTTGATTTTGATTATCTGAAGTTTGCTTTAAAATATTTACAAGATTGTGCAAATTATCATAAATTTTTTGAATAGATTCTTTAGTTAGATTTTCATTCTTTGATGAATTAATAAGATCGGGTGCAGAATTATTATTGAGAGTTTTTTCAAAATATTGACTAAATTTAGTTTGCGCTTGTCCTAAATTTAAATCAACAAACCCTAAGATTAAAGAACCTGCTAAACCAAGCAACGAGCTGCTAAATGCAATACCCATACCTTCAAGAGGTGCATTAAGACCATCTTTAAGACTATCAAAGAAACCAGCTAAATTTGTATCATCAATTCCTAAACTACTAATCACATCACCCACTGAGCCAATTGTTTTAAGAAGTCCCCAAAAAGTACCCAACAAACCTAAAAACACTAAAAGACCAACTAAATATCTTGATGTTTCTCTTATGCTAGCAAGAGATAAATCAATATTTTCTAAAAGTCTGCTTACTGCAGATGATTTAAATACATAATATCCATCAATTTCTTTTAATTCTAAGTTTAAATTTTTTAGTAAAGATTTTGAAACAACAAATGATTTTGGTGATTTATGAATATTAAAATTTAATAAACAAGAGTAATCAAATGATAAAATAATTAAATGGTATAAACTATAAGCTAATCCAATAATTAAAGAAAAAATAATAATTGAATTAATAAAGATATTAGAAAGAAATGCATTTTGTAAAACAGGGTATAATAATACTACTGTGACAAAAACCAAAAGTATAAAAATTGAGACCCTTACTAAATAATTATTGATTCCATTTTGCATAATAAATTTATATATAATTATCTTTTGTTAAAATAGAGTTTAACACAAAAAACTATTTTAATTATACATATAATTCCTTGTTAATGGCAAATTATTCAAATTCTTCGCTATTTGAATCTGGAAAACTACATTACCCATATTAACAAATGAATATTTACTAGCTAACAAATAAAATTCCCACATTCTAAAAAATCTTTCATCAAATAGTTTAATAATTTGGTCCTTATTTTTTAATATGTTACGATACCAATGTGTCAATGTATGGGCATAATGAAGACGCAGTATTTCAATATCAGTAATATTCATATTTAATTTTTCTGAAATTTTTACTATTTCGGACAAAGAAGGGATGTACCCACCAGGAAATATGTATTTTCTTATCCATGGACTTGTTGCTGTTGGCACGCCTCTTTGTCCAATTGTATGAAGTAAAAAAACACCCTTTTCATTTAATAGATCATAGGTTTTTTCAAAAAAAGTTTTAAAATATTTAATTCCTACATGCTCAAACATTCCTACTGAAACAATTCGATCGTAGCTATCAGATTCTTCTCTATAGTCTTGAAGAGCAAAATTTACTTTTTCAGAAACGCCCTCTTCTTGAGCCCTTCTTGAAGCAGTATTAAATTGATTTCTAGATAGAGTTATGCCTTTTACTTTTGCGCCTGTATTTTTAGCTATCTCAATTGCCATGCCACCCCAACCACAACCAATATCAAGAATTTTCATATTTTCTGAAATCTTTAATTTATTTATTATGTGAATTTTCTTATCTTTTTGAGCTTGATCTAAACTAATATTTTCATTGTGAAAATAAGCACAAGAATATTGCATATCTTTATCTAAAAAAAGTCGGTACAAATCCTCATTTAAATCATAATGATGTGCAACATTTTTTTTTGAGTTTACTAATTTATTTATTTGTTGAAATGACTTAAATATAGAAGAGATAAATTCATAATAACTGTACATCTTATTATGTCTTATAAAATCATCGTAACATAAAGTTACTAGATCAATAAATTCTTCAATTGTTCCTTTTTCAATTATTATCTCTTTATCCATATAGGCTTCACCTAAATAAAGGTTTGGATTTCTAAATAATTTTTTTTCTATTGTTTTAGTTTTTAATTTAATCCTAACAAAAGGGGTATTTTTTCCAAAAGTATAAGTTTTATTCTTGGAATCAACTATTTCTAAAGTGCCATTGAAGTTAACTTTTTTTAGAATTGAAAAAAGCATATAAAATATATTTTATTACTAAAATAGTATTTTTTAAAGTTAAATAATGAAAGGTTAATCAAAAACCTTTTTATTTTAAATACTTTATTATGCAGCAATTCGACGATTTTTTTGAGCTTCTTTTTCTTTTTTAAGCTCTCTTTCGTCAATATAAGCAACATCACAATGGTCTTTACAATATGGCTTTCCAGGTACTGTTGTTAACTCACAAAAATGAAAATCTTTTTCTTGAGGATCACCAATTGGCCACTGGCAACTTGTATATGTATGCGTAACCTTGTTTTGTTTAAAATAATTTTCAATAATTGACATTTTTCTATCCGTTTTTTTAATGAATTTTAGTTTAAAAATCAGTGACTATATATGTCTCAAATTTATAGTATTCAATAAAAAACGAAAATAATTCTTATTTATCAATATATTAGTATAATTAGTGTATAAACATACTACATATAGTGATTCCCTTACCTTATCAAAACTTCAAATAACGAATCGAATTAGCTAAAAAACAAAAGTATCATAAATAATATTATAAAAGTAAAAATAGAAATTAATGTTAATTTTTTGGTTAATTTAGACTTAGGTGGTTTTCTTATATAAATAAAAGATATTACAATTATCCAAAAAATAAAAAGTATAATTAATCCAACTAATATTGCATAGAAAAAATCATCATTCATTATGTTTATTAAATAGATGATTTTTGGAAATATTTTTGATGATATTCTTCAGCTAAATAAAAAATGTCAAATTTTTTTATTTCTGTAACTATTGCATTATTAAACATTTTTTGATGATTTAGTTTTGAATTTTCTGCTATTTTTTTTTGTAAATCTGTATAATAAAATATAATCGACTTATATTGGGTTCCTATATCTGCTCCCTGTCTATTTAATGTTGTTGGATCATGACATTTCCAAAAATGGGTGAGTATTTCATCATATTTTATGATAGTTTCGTCAAAATCTACTTTAAGAACTTCTACATGACCAGTTTTATTCGAACATACCTCTTGATAAGTTGGATCTTGTTTATGACCACCTGAATAACCTACCTCAGTATCTATAACTCCTGATATTTTTTGAAAATATTCTTCTACTCCCCAAAAACATCCTGCACCAAATAATGCTCTTTCCATAATATTAATATATATACTAATTAATTTTATTCAAATATCAAAAATTTTATGTTCCTAAACCTGGAAGATATGGTTGAACTAATTCTCTACATATAATTGATAAATCCAATGTTTCCATATTTTTATCGAGTGTTTGATATTCTTGGCACTCAAAAACCTCATTATTTTTTTCAAGGACAGTTACAAACATTATAACAACAATTCCTCCGGAGGCTTCAATGGTAATTGCATCATATCCTTTTATTTTAAAACCCTCTTGTATTAAGTCTTTATAAGTTTTTTCAGAATCCACCCATTGATCTAATAAAGTCGCAGAATGAACCAATTGAGAAAAAAATAAATAAAAAATTAAGAAAATAAAAGCTAATTTTTTTTTAACCATCTAATAACATCATATACATGCTTATCAGGTGAAAAAATAGGATAAAAAATTTTTTTTATAATTAGTTTTTCTAAAATTAATGTTGTTCTTTTTAAATAAACTTTATTATTTATTGAAAATGATGGCAAATTTAATATTTTTTTAAATTCTAAATAATAATCACTTACTACATCAAATGGGATTTTTAATCTTTCAACCATCTCCTTTAAGTCATCAGTAGATTGAGTTGAAACCCCTATCGGTATTGCATTTAGTTTAATAATTTCTTCATAATTATCTCTAAAACTTAAATTCTGAGATGTGCATCCTTTTGCTCCTGGATATATTCTCCAATTAGGAGGTAAAGATCTGTCAGGTCTACCAGTCATAGAAAAACAAAAAATAACAATTCTAAAACTATCTAATCTATTTAATTTTAACATACTATGGTCTTGATTTGGCAGGCTAATTTGAGGTATTTCCATGTTTAGTAGATGATTACATGCTCCATCATCAACTAGATTACTGGTTTCATTTGATAAATTTTTAAGATCCATTACTTTATCATTGTAAATTGGTCCTCTTTATATCATAACTACGATTTATGACTCAAATAAAACCGTTAGAAAGTATGGCTACACCGCGATATGCTGATGTTGCAACTTTTTTCCGTTTACCTATTATTAAAGATTTAAGTAAACTTGATTATTGTATTTGTGGTGTTCCTTGGGATGGAGGTACCACTAACAGGCCTGGAGCTAGACATGGTCCGAGAGAAGTTAGAAATTCTTCTTCTTTAGTAAGATTATATCACCCCGTTTCATTAAAAAGTCCATATGACAAGTTTAATGTAGCTGATATTGGTGATTGCCCTGTTAATCCAGCTGACTTACAAGATTCTTTAAAAAAAATTGAAAAATTCTATAAAGAAATTCGTAAATCACAAACAATACCAATAACAATAGGTGGTGATCATTTAGTAAGCTTACCTGTTTTAAGAGCTCTTGCTGCAGATAAGCCAGTAGGTTTATTTCAATTTGATTCTCATACTGATACTTATGATACTTATTTTGGAGGATTTAAATATACTCATGGAACACCATTTAGAAGGGCTATAGAAGAAAATCTAATTGATCCAAAAAAATATGTAATGCTTGGAATCAGAGGTTCTTTATATAATCCTGATGATTTGACTTGGGCAAAAGATCAGGGTGTAACGATTATTACTATCGATGATTATTATAAAATGGGATTTGAAAATGTTATAAATAAAATTTATGAAGTACTTGCCGGTACGCCTACTTATCTAACATTTGATATAGACGGAATTGATTCTACATTTGCTCCTGGAACTGGGACTCCTGAGGTAGGAGGATTTAATGTAAGAGAATCACAAACAATTATAAGGGCTTTAAATAAATTAGATTTTATCGGATCAGATGTAGTAGAGGTTTCACCTCCTTTTGATATAAATAATATGACTTCACATGTCGGTGCTACAATGGCTTTTGAAATTTTGTGTGCAATGACAAAGACAAATTAATGTTAATTTAATCTTCTTTATTATCAAATCCACCAAATTCTTTAAATAAATCAGGATCTCCGAATATATCACCATAATCTTTATTGCCACCTAATTCACCACCTTCAAGAGATTCTTCATCAACTGTATCAACATTTTGTTGAAGTAATTTTAATTGATCAGAAAATTTAGATTTTTTTGCTGACTCTGCAGCAGTAGTACATTCAGAACCATAAATGCCATTTTTAACAAGTTGGTTAAAGCCAAAAATTCCAAAAATAATAACAAATAAAATTGCAAAAACTGATTTAGGTATTCTAAATGATTTTTTATCTTCTTTTTTAAGACGACTATCTTTTGTTTCTTCATACATTAAATGATCTTGTCTAGCTTTTATCTTCTTATCTTCCCTTCTTCTTAATACTTCATAAATTACTGCAGCGATAAGTGTTAACAAAATAATTGATAATGCAAGGGCACTTATTGCTGGGCTTATGCCTAGGCGGACCTTTGATGCAATCACTGTAGTTAACGTTTGATCTGATAAGATACTAAAAACAGTAGTATTGTAATTTTCAAAAGAAGCTAAAAATGCAATTACAGCAGATGAAGCAATTGCAGGCATTAGATAAGGTATTAATATTTTAAAAAATACTTGAGTTTGAGTTGCGCCTAAGTCAAGAGCGGCCTCTTCTTGTGTTTGGTCAAATCTTTGAAGTCTTGCAACAAATATTAGAAAACAATATGTTGATATGAAGCATGTTTGTCCTAAAATTGTTAAAAAAATTCCATTTCTACCCAAATCAGAAATGAAGCCATCACCACCTGCAGTTGCAATTCTATCCCATAGTACAACAGTTGAAATTCCAATAATAACTCCAGGAAATAAAACTGGCATTATAGAAATTGAGTAGAAAATTGTTCTTAATCTACTATGAACTTGAGTTAAAACTATAGATGCTGCCATCCCTATTGGGACAGATAATACTACAACACCCAAGCCTATTATTAAGCTTTTTACAAGACCATCATGTAATCTCCAATCTGTTGCTAATCCAGCTAAATGCTGACCATCATATGCAATTTTTCCTTCATTAAACCATCTCCAACTGAAACATTCCCAAGGTGTTATTGATGGAAATTCATATGAGTTAAAAGCTGTGATACTCATAATAATTAAAGGTCCGAATAAATATGATAAAAAAATAAATATATATATTCCAAGCAAAAAATTTAAAACATATTGGGATTTCATCTTATAATTTCTCCAATTTTAACTTTAAAAATTCTCATCATTAGAAGAACAAATATAACTGATACAGTTAGAAGTAAAATTGAATAAGCAGAGCCTCTAGACCAATTGTCATTCATATTAAACCATTGGTAAATTAATTGAGTGAACCAATAAGTATTTGGACTACTAAGAACAACAGGTGTGGCTAAGGCTCCTGCTGTTAACATAAATACCATTGTGCAACCAGAAGCAATACCAGCTTTAGCATGAGGAATTACTATACGCCAATGCGTTCTAATAGTTGATGATCCTAAATCTTTAGCTGCTTCAAGTTGGTTTGTGTCTAGACTTTCTATTGCATTATAAAGAGGAAAAATCATTAGTAATATGTAGGCATAAGTTAATCCTGTATAAAGAGCTACATCCATAGCTATAAAGTTTATTCCAGTATCTATAAAACCTAAACCAATTAAAACATTGTTAATTACTCCTTCACCAGCAAATAAAATGCGCAATGCAAAAGAACGTAGAAGTTCATTAATCCAAAACGGAATGATTAAGGAGACAATTAAAAGTCTTGCTGTCTTTGCGTTGGCCATTTTTGCCATAAAAAATGCAATAGGATAACAAAAACATAGATTAATGATAGTTACTATAATTGCTGTAAAAATAGTATTTAAAAAAACCCCAATATCGACATAATTATACTTATCTTCACTAGTTTCGGAGCCAAACAAAAAATGTTTATAGTGAACAAGTGTATGCACATCATCTGGACCACCTCTTAATAATGGAGGTAAATTTGGTCTGAACGACAAATCTAACATATATAGCTGAGGAATAATAATTAAAAAAATTAACCAAAAAACTATAGCAATCAGAAAATAAGTTGAAATTAAAGGACCATTTCTATTAAAAAAATATTTCATTTAATTAGACTAATCAACAGCAAGAACACCCTTTGGAAGAACTACTGCTTTTTCAGAAGAAAATGTTAAATCAATATCTTTGTTTGCTGATAGATTAGTCGTATCAACTGCATTTGGAACACTAAACCTTACATTCATATTAGAGTTAATAGTAAGATATATATTCTTGAGATTCCCCTCAAATTCAATTGTTTTAACTTTTGCAACAAAATTATTGTTAAAATTATTATTTTCATTTTTTAAAAAAATTGACTCTGGTCTAATAAATAATATTACCTCATCACCCTTATTAAAATTATGTTTATTTTTATCATCCATTTTTCCAGCTTGAGCAGTAAAAGTATTACCATGTGCCTCAACTTTAATCTCATGATGATCAACAGATAAAACTTTACCATTGAAAGCATTATTCTCACCTACAAAGGTTGCAACGAAAGGTGTATGAGGAAAGTCATAAACATCATCACATAAACCAATTTGCTCTAACTCACCCTCGTTCATTACTGCTACTCTATCTGACATTGTTAGAGCTTCTCCTTGATCATGAGTTATATAAATGAAGGTTATTCCAACTCTTTTTTGAATTGCTCTTAGTTCAGTTCTCATTTTTTGTCGTAATTTTAAATCTAGAGCAGAAAGTGGTTCATCAAGTAAAAGAACTTCTGGTTCAATTGCTAAAGCTCGAGCAATAGCAACTCTTTGTCTTTGGCCACCAGAAAGTTCATGAACTTTTTTATCACCCTGTCCTGATAGTTCTATTAACTCTAGAAGTTCATCAGCCCTCTCTCTTCTTTTTATTTTACTAATTCCTCTAACCTCAAGTGAGAAAGAAATGTTATCAGCAACAGACATTAGAGGGAATAATGCAAGGTTTTGAAAAATTAATGATGTGGGTCTTTTGTTTGGACCAATACCTGCCATATCTTGACCGCCTATTAACACTTTACCCTCTGATGGATTCAAAAAACCAGAGATTGCTCTTAGTAATGTAGTCTTGCCACATCCCGAAGGTCCAAGAAAGCTAAAAAATTCTCCTTCTTTAATTTTTACACTAACATTTTTAGCTGCATAAAAACTTCCAAAGGTTACAGAAACATTTTGTAGTTCTACATCAGCACTCATAATTATCCCTAGTATAAGTTAAAAGTTACAAACATTCTTTGTTACAAAAACTATTATAAAAAGCGCCCAAAAAAAATGTAGGGCGCTTTTTTTAAAATTAAAGAAACTAAGCTGTTTCGAACTTATTAGCGTATTCTGCTCTAGCATCTGCGTACCAAGGTGGCTCAGGTGGCCATGGATTAAGCTTTGCTGCTGTATCCCCTGGATAAACTGCTTGAGAAATAGCTTTGGTTTCATCAGAATAAAAGTCAGAAGCACCAATAACAGCTGAATTGTAACCAATTTCATTTATTGTTGCTCCACCAACTTCAGGAGTGAAACTATAATTGATAAGCTCATACGCTTCATCAACATTTTCTGCTTTAGCTGATAATGTTATACCATCAACCCAAGCAAGAGCTCCTTCATCAGTAGTTTGGTAAGCAACTGGCTCACCAGCTTTCATCATTGAAACAATTGGTCCGTCCCAAGTTTGTCCAACAACAACACCATCAGATGTGAAGCCTTGTTTTTGTGGATCAGCTCCAGACCAGAATTTAACAAGATTACCTTTTTTTGAAATACAATAATCAGTGATTACTTGCCAATTCTTTCTCATTGTGTCTTCATCTTTGTATGAAGACCAAAAGTCCATCTTACCTTGATGATGCATCCAAATTCCACAACCAGTCATCATAGAATATGTTCTACCCATCATGAATGCACCACTAATACCAGGATTTGGTTCCCAAATATCTCCAAAGCTTGGAAGTCCGTCAGGAGTCCATTTATCAGTTCTCCAAGAAATTGATTCTGTTCCCCAAAGTTGAGGTACCCAGTGAGAGCCCTTTCCTCCAAAGTTCCAATCTCTTTCTCCAACAGCAACCATGCCTGGATTAACATTACCAATATTAGTAATTTTATTCATATCAAATGGTGCAAGCACACCAAGGTTTTCCCATTGAAGTGCTCTCATGTTAGTCGGACTTGCTAGATCGTAACCAGCACCACCGCCTGCTTTCATTTTAGCAATAATTTCTCCGTTATCACCAATCTTAGTGTGATTAATTGTGATACCAGTTTTTGCTTTAAAGTCAGCTACAACAGAGTCTGGTAAATATTCTCCCCACATTACTACATTTACTTGCCCACTTGATGCAGCAAATGCATTTTTAACGAACATAGGGGCCACACCTGCAAATGCTGCTACTGCAGCACCTCTTTTAATTGCTGAACGACGATTAAATGTCTTTGCAGCTTTTAAAGTTGGGTGTGTGGATTTATTATTTTTACCCATATCTATCCCTCCAGTTAATATTTTGTTATTTTGACCATATCAGATAAAAAATAACAACAAAAATATTAATTTTTTGTTAATAGATTATTGATTTTTTTGGCTATTTCCCTAATTTTTGGTATTTACTTTTAGAATGATTACTACAGTTATAGGGGCGTATCCTAAACCAAACTATATCAAAATAACTGATTGGTTTAATGCAAGTGGTGGAACTGATACAGAAAATCCTACAAAATATTATAAAAATGAAATCTCTAATATGGGAAGTCAGATAGAAAATATTTTTTACAAAGCTACTAAAGAAATAATTAATGATCAATTACAATGTGGCATTGATATTTTAACTGATGGAGAAGTAAGAAGAGAAAATTATATTCATTATCATTGTAGACATATTTCTGGGATTGATTTTGAAAACCTAACACAAAAAGTTGCTAGAACTGGTAATTACAAATGTTGGCTTCCTACAATTGTTTCTAAAGTTGAAGCACAAGATCCTTTTCTTGTTAATGATTGGACTGTTAGTCAAAATTTATCTCCTAAACCTATTAAAATAACAATTCCTGGACCAATGACTATAGCTGATACAATTTCTAATATATATTATAAAAAAGAAGATAAGTTAGGTTTTGATTTAGCTGAAGTAATTAATGTTGAAGTGAAAAGACTACAAAAAGCAGGCTGTAAATTTATTCAAATTGATGAGCCTTTGTTTGCAAGAAAGCCTAAAGAAGCTCTTGATTTTGGTATTGAAAATTTATCTAAATGTTTTGAAGGGATAAATAATAATGTAGAAAAAATTACACACATTTGCTGTGGTTATCCTGATAAATTAGATGCAATAGATTACCCAAAGGCACCTTTAGATTCTTACAAAAAAATTGCATCTTCATTAAACGACTCAATTATTAATACTGTTTCGATTGAAGATGCTCATCGATATAATGACCTATCATTATTAGAAAACTTTTCAAAAACTAAAATCATACTTGGTGTTATTAAAATAGCAAGTAGTCAAGAAGAAACTTTGGAAGAAATTCAGAATAGAATTAATTTAGCTTTAAAACACATTGATAAAGAAAAATTAATTCTAGCACCAGATTGTGGTTTGGGTCATTTAAGTAGAGATCTAGCAATAAAAAAATTAAAAAAAATGGTTAATGCAGCAAAAAGTTATTAATTTAATTTAGAGCGTCACTGGCTTCAAAATATTGATAATTCAAATCTTTTGCTATTGCTTTATATGTAATTTTGCCTTTACATACATTAAGTCCTTCTAAAAAATTAGCATCACTTAACAATGCATTTTTGTACCCTTCTTGAGCTAATTTCATTGTAAATGGAAGGGTTGCTGCATTTAGAGCTAATGTAGAAGTACGAGGAACTCCTCCAGGCATATTTGCAACACAATAGTGAACTACATCATCAATTATATATGTTGGATTTGAGTGTGTGGTTGGCTTGCTCGTTTCAACACATCCTCCTTGATCAATTGCTACATCAACTATAACAGAACCTCTTTTCATAGACCTAATCATATCTTTACTTACTAATTTTGGAGCATTTGCACCTGGAATTAAAACTCCACCAATTACTAGATCACATTCTGTTATTAAATCTTCTAAATTAATTTCATCTGTTGCTAGTGGAATTATATTATCTCCAAATTTTGTTTGTAGTTCTTTTAATCTGTCAGTCGATTTATCAATAATATATACTTTGGCTTTCATGCCTGTAGCAATTATTGCAGCATTTTCTCCTACAACACCGCCTCCTAAAATCAAAACAGTTGCTGGTGATACTCCAGGAGCGCCACCAATTAACAAACCTCTGCCTCCTTTAGGTTTTTCTAAAGATGTAGCACCTGCTTGGATTGACATCCTTCCAGCAACTGCGCTCATAGGCGCCAATAAAGGTAATCTATTGTTTTGATCTGTGACAGTTTCGTATGCGATACAAATAGATTTTGATTTTACTAATCCTTCTGTTAATTCTGGTGCTGCAGCTAAATGAAGATAAGTAAAAAGTATTTGATTTTCTCTTAACATTTGAACTTCATTATTCAGTGGTTCTTTAACTTTGACAATCATATCAGAGTCATTAAAAATATCTTCAGGCTTATCAACAATAAATGCCCCAACTGATTTGTAATCATCATTTTGAAAACCTGCACCAATACCAGAGTCTCTTTGAATTAAGACTTTGTGCCCATGATTTGTAAGTTCTTGAACGCTATCAGGTGTTAAGCCTACTCGTGATTCTTGGTCTTTTATTTCTGTTGGAACACCTATCTTCATAAAATTAACGAGTTTTCATATAGTTTTTAATTCCAGTTCTTAATTTTTCAATTATTTCATCTATATGTTTTTTTTCGCATATAAAAGGAGGTGCAACTATTAAACAATCTCCAGTTGCTTTGAGGCTCAAACCTATTTCAAAAAGTTCTTTGAAACAAGCATAACCAGCTTTACCTAACCTTTCATCCATTTTTATATCTATTCCACCCATCATTCCATAACCACGTATATCAGTGATTATTTCTAAATCTTTGAGACTAAATAGTCCGTCAAGAAAATATGGTGACATCTCTTTAGCTCTTTCAAAAAGATTTTCTTTTTCTATAATATCTTGCATAGCTAGACCTGCTGCCATTGAAACAGGAATAGCTGAATATGTGTAACCATGAAAAAACTCAATAGCTCCCGTAGGTGAAGCATCAACAATTGTATCATATATTTTTTCGCTAGATGCTACTGCTCCTAATGGAACAACGCCATTAGTAATAGCTTTGGCCATAGTAATCATATCTGGCGTTACATCAAAAGCCTGGGAAGCAAATGGAGCTCCCATTCTACCCCAACCTGTAATCACTTCGTCAAAAATTAATATTATTCCATGTTTCGTGCAAAGTTCACGTAAACGTTTTAAATATCCTTTAGGTGGAACTAATGTACCAGTTGATCCCGCTACAGGTTCGACTATGCAAGCTGCAATATTTTCTGCGCCAATATTATTTGCTATTCGTTCAATATCATCTGCGAGTTCCATCCCGTGCTCAGGTTCACCCTTAACAAAACGATTTTGATCTAAATGAGTATGTCGTAAATGATGAACGTTAGGCATAAGTATATTTGAAAATGTTTTTCTATTAGCTATCATTCCTCCAACTGAGATACCGCCAATATTCATTCCGTGATAACCTCTTTCTCTTCCTATTATATGAGAACGGTGTCCTTCACCTTTTGCTTTAAAATATGCAATTACTGTTTTTATAGCTGTTTCAACAGCTGAAGAACCACAAATTGTAAAGAAGACTCTATTTAAATCTCCAGGTGTATGTTTTGTTATTCGTCTAGCAAGCTCAAAAGATCCTCCAAAACCTTGTTGAAAAGGTTGAACGTAATCTAAACGTTCTAATTGATTTGAAACGGCCTCTCTTATTTCAGTACGAGAATGACCTGCTGGACTACAGAACAATCCAGAGCTAGCATCTATTAGTTTTTTACCATAATGATCAGTATAATATAATCCTTCGGCTTTAACCATAAGCCTTGGACTTTCTTTATAATCTCTATTTGACGTAAAAGGCATCCAATGTTCTTCTAGTGAATTTGGAATTTCTATTCTTTTTTCAAGATCCATAATTTTACCTTATTGAAGTATTAATTACTTAATCTATAGGAGAAAAATTATTAATTCCAAGGACATTTGTTTAAAAAAAACAAATATCGTAGGAAAAATTAACACCCTAGTATAGAAAATAAGAAAAAATATAATTTTTTATGACCAAAGTACCACAAAATTTAATAAAAACAGCTCTCAGAACACCATGTGTCTCTGCTGCGGTAGTCTGTGCTGAACAATTGTCTGTGCTAGAATCAGTGAAGGATGCACTAAAATTAAACTTGATTAAACCTATTTTAATAGGAGATAAAAACAAGATTTTAGAGTTATCAGATTCAATTAAATTAGATATTAATAATATTGAAATTATTAATGAATTAAATGAGAAAAATTGTACTTCTATTAGTTTTAATCTAGCTAAAAAAAATCAGGTAAAAATTATAGTTAAGGGAAATATTCATACTGATGTTTTAATGCGTAATTATTTAAAAAAGGAATTTGGATTACTTCAGGGTAAAAGACTGAGTCATATTTGGCATATGACTTGTGATAAAATAAATAAACCTATTTTTATAACTGATGGAGCTTTAAATGTAAGCCCAAGAATAGAAATTAAATTACATATAATAAAAAACGCAGTAGAATTTGCAATAAAGACAGGTTTAACTAAACCAAAAGTTGCAATTCTATCTGGAACAGAAGATCCTATAACTAGTATGCCAAGCTCAATAGAGGCAAAAGAAATAATGGAATTAATATCCAAAGAGAATCTTGATGCATATATTTATGGGCCTCTTGCTTTTGATAATGCTGTATCAAAAAAAGCAGCTAAAATAAAAAATATAAATAATGAAGTTGCTGGTGATGCTGATATTTTAATTGTATCTAATTTAGAAATGGGAAATGCTTTGTCTAAAATTATGGTTTATTTCATGGGAGCTTGTGCAGCAGGGATAATAGTTGGTGGTAAGGTACCTGTTGTAGTCCCTAGTAGGGCAGATGATAATATTTCAAAACTTGCTTCCATAGCTGCAGCAATTATTGCTATGCAATAATCAATTTAAATAAATTTCGATAATTTATTTAATGGCAATAATTTAAATTTTTCTTTTAATAATTGTTTTTTTAATTCTTCAACTATAGATAATGCATTTAAACCATCTCCATGAATACAAATAGTATCAATTTCACATTTAATTTTTTTTCCAGAAAAACATTTAATTGATGAGGTTTCGAGCATTTCTAAAATATTTTTTGCAGCAATGTGTTTATTATTTACTGAAGCATTTTGATTTGATCTTGAAATAAGATTTCCAAAATCATCATAATTTCTATCTGCAAATATTTCACATGCATATTTAATATTTAGTTTTTTCGCAGCTTTTTCCATTTTTGTAGCTGGTAAGACTATATAAATTAGATTGGGATCATATTCCTGAATTGTTTTTCCAATAATCCAAGAAATTTCATAATTTTCACATGCCATATTATTTAATGCTCCATGTGGCTTAACATGTGTTAAAGGCCATCGTTTTTCTTTAGCTATTTTATCAATTATTACTAATTGTTCAAAAATAAGTGATTTTATTTCTTTTATCGATAGATTGATTCTCTTCCTTCCGAAATTAATTGAATCTTTAAATCCTGGGTGAGCTCCAATACTAACGTGATTTTTTTTTGCCTCTTTTATTGTATTGTTAATTGTAAGAGTATCACCTGCATGATAACCACAGGCAATACTTGCAGAGTTTATAATTTTTAAGAGAGAGCTATCATTTTTTCCATCATAGTGAATTGATTTTTCTCCAAGATCACAGTTTAAATTTATTTCCACTAATATATTGTATCATAAGAATATGTTAAAACATATTAAACAAGTAAATGAAAACTCTTTTCTTTTAGATTTTGGAGATATTATAGATGTTGCAATAAGCAAATATCTAATAAATTTTTCAAATTATATAATAAATGATAATAAAAACATAAAAAAGTTAGGTATAAAAAACTGTACACCTTCATTTAATAAAATACTTTTACAATTTGATCCTATATCAAGTTCAAAAAAAAAAATTATAAAATATTTAGAAAAAATTGAAGTTCAAAAATTGGAAACAAAAAATAAATTAATTGAAATTCCAATTTGTTATGAAAAAGAGTTTGGGATAGATATAAATGAGATAGCGAATGTAAATAACTTAACGGTAGGAGAATTAATAAATATACATTTGAATACAATTTTTCATGTTTATATGATTGGTTTTATTCCTGGATTACCTTTTATGGGAGATATAAATTTTGAAATTAATATACAAAGAAAATTATCACCAAGATTAAGTTTGCCAAAAGGGTCTGTTGGAATCGTTAATAAACTATGTGTAATATATCCGAATCAATCACCAGGTGGATGGAATATTATTGGAAGAACACCCATAAATCTTTTTTTTAAAAATAATAAGAATCCTCTTTTAATTAACCCTGGGGATAGAGTAAAATTTATAAAAATATCTAAAGAGCAATTCAACAAATTTATTGAAAAAGATGAATAGTTTTTTAGTCTTAAGATCTGGTACAAATTCAACTTTTCAAGATGAAGGGTTTCATAATTTACAACATTTAGGAATTACATCTGCAGGAGTGATGGATAAAAAACTTTTCTTATTTGCTAATTATATATTAGATAATAAAATTGATACCCCTGTTATAGAATTTTCACTTCAAGGACCAATTTTAAAATTAGCTAAAGGTAGTTGTAGATTTGCTATAACTGGAAATGTTCTTTTTAAAATAATAAAAAAAAATAAAGCTATAAATGGAGTTTGCAATAGAAGCTATATATTAAATGAGGGAGAAACGTTAGATATTATATCTACTATTAATTCAAACTATGGATATTTTTCAGTAGAAGGTGGATTTTTTTTAAAAAAAGAATTTGGATGTTACTCTACATTAATACAATCAAAAATTGGAACTAATAATGGAAAACCTTTATCTCAAAATCAAAAAATTTATTTTAAAAAAAATGGCTCAAAAATTAATTATATTTTAGATGAGGATAATGAAAATAAAAAAATAAATATTATAAGAGTTATTAGAGGTCCACAAATGAATTATTTTATGCTGAAAGAAATCAAAAAATTTTTTAACAACAATTTCATAGTAAGTAAAAATAGTAATAAAACTGGAATTAGACTACAGGGAAACAAAATTAAAGCTACTGTATCTTCTAATATAATTTCAGAAGGTATAGCTAAAGGTTCAATACAAATACCTGGAAATGGTGATCCGATAGTTTTGATGACTGATCATCCAACAATAGGTGGCTATCCAAAAATTGCAGTTGTTATATTGTCAGATTTGCATAAAATTGCACAGTTACCCATAGGATCAAAATTTAAATTTAAAGAAATTAGCTTGGATGGTGCAGAAAAAGTTTATAAAAAAAATATATTTAAAAGAAAAAATAAGCTAAAAAAAATTTAAAATTATTAATAAAACAAATAAAATGAAAATAGTTGATAGAAAAATAGGACCAAAATTTGGTTCTAAAAATAAATTAATTTCAAACAATATTTACAAGCCTAGACTTTATGAGGATAAAATTGATTTTAATCAAATGCGTATGTATCGACTTAATAGAGTTAAAGAACAACTATTAAAAAATGATATTGGTGCATGTGTTTTATTTGATCCTATAAATATAAGATATGCAACAGATACAAGAAATATGAGCATGTACAACATGCATATAATATCTCGTTATGTTTTTATTCCAGCTGAAGGTCCTGTTATTCTCTTTGAATATCCAAAATCTGAACATTTAGTCCAGGATGTTTGCACAATAGATGAAATTAGAAATTGTATTATTTGGGATTTTTTTTCAAATGGAAAAAATGTGTATTCAAAAGCATTGAAATGGGCTGCAAGTATAGATGATTTAATGAAAAATTATGTTTCAGAAAACAAAAATCTTGCAATTGATGTTTTAGATCCTGCTGGAATTTCAGCACTCAAAGATAATTACAAATATAAATTATATAATGCACAGGAATATTTAGAAACTGCAAGATCAATAAAATGTGAAGATGAATTAATTTGTATTGAAGCATCGGTAAGAAATGCGGAAAGAGGAATCATGCAAATGCATGAAAAACTTGATGCTAATATGACGGAAGAAGAACTTTGGTCATATTTACACAAAGCGAATATAGAAACTGGTGGGGAATGGTTTGATACAAGATTGCTAAGCTCAGGACCAAGAACTAATCCATGGCTTCAAGAATGTAGTAATAGAATAATTCAAAAAAATGAACTTGTAGCTTTTGACACAGATATGATAGGAACATATGGTTACTGTACTGATGTTTCTAGAACTTTTGTAGAAGGTCATAAATTAAATGATGACCAAAAAAAACTACATGAATTAGCTTATGAAAATATTATGCATAATGAACAATTAATTAAGCCTGGGGTTTCTTTCAAAGAATTTGCAGAAAATGCTTGGCGATTGCCTGAAAATTGTTTCGATAATCATTACCCATGCCAAGTCCATGGTGTAGGTTTATGTGATGAGTGGCCCTTTGTAGGATATCCAGAAAATAATTATACAGACTATACCCAAGCTGATTTTAGTGGTGTTTTTGAAGAAAACATGACTATCTGTGTTGAGAGTTACATAGGGGAAGTAGGTGGTAGAGAAGGTGTTAAATTAGAAAACCAATATATAGTTAAAAAAAATGGACTAAAGCTTTTATCAACAATACCTCTGAATCTTATTTAATTTATTAATAATTTATTTTTCTTTTAAATCTCCTTTAGATCGCATTTCTTTTCTTATATTTGTAGCAGAAATTTTATGAATTTCTTCACCTAAATTATGTTCTGTAAAAGTATATCCAACACCTCTGCCATAAGAAATATCTACAATATTCGGAACTTTAATAACTACATATTGATGGCCCTCTTTGTAGCCATGCTTTGAAAGACCTTCTATTATATTTTTTTTAACATCCTCAAAATGAAATGGATTATCATCCTGACCTTGAATTCCTGCACTAGCCCCGCCGACATCTCTATACATAATACAAACTTGACCAGTCTTTTTTAAAGCTCTTTTAAATAATTCAGTATGTCCATCATGCCATGGCTGCCACCTACCTAACATTTCAACAGTTGGTTTTTTCCAATCAAACATATTTTAACTCCATTAATCTCTTAATATTAATACAGTAAATACAAATGAAATTAAATTAAATCAGAATTATTAAATGCAATAAATTCAGGATTGATAAGACTTGCTTTAGTATTGTATATAATATTGTTACCTTTTATATCTTTAAGAAAACCGCCAGCCTCTTCTAAAATTATATGTCCTGCTGCTATATCCCATTCAGAAGTAGGACCAAACCTTGGATAAATATCAGCATTGCCATCTGCAATTTCGCAAAATTTCAAAGAACTTCCTTTTTCAACTAATTCATATTTTTTAAATTTTTCATCTATCCAATTATTAACATTTTTATTTGCATGTGATCTACTAGTTAAAATTCTAACTTTGTTTTTACTTGAAACACTCATAATTTTTGAATTATTAAAATTATTTATATTATTAGATGATTTAATTTTCAAAGAACCAAAGTTTATCTGTGCACAATATAATACTGATAGAGCTGGTGCATATATAACACCTAAGATTGGTTTATTATTTTCTATTAGAGATATATTTATAGTAAACTCACCATTCTTATTTATAAACTCTTTAGTTCCATCAAGTGGATCAACTAGCCAATATTTATTCCATTTTTTTCTTTCAGACCAATCAACTAAAGACTCTTCAGTCAAAATAGGTAAGTAACCCTCAATTTTTTTTAATTCTTTTTTTATCAAATCATTAGATGCCAAATCCGCTTTTGTAATTGGTGAATTGTCTAGTTTTTTATCTACAGATATATAAGAATTATAGAATTTCATAGCTTCTAAGCCTGCACTAATAGCTATGTTAGAAATCTTCAATAATAATTTGTTTTCTAAAATCATCATAAATTAATTTGACTTTTATAAATCCTAAAATAGAGTTTTGATAGATATTAGTATGAATTCAGAATTATTTGATATTATTGAAAAGAAAAAGCTTGATATTGTTAGTGAATCTATTGAAAAAGCACATGGTCTTCCAAACGAATGTTATTCAAATGGAGCATATCTTCAAATAGAGCGAAAAAAAATATTTGAAGAAAAATGGGTTACCATAGGTGTGGCTAGTTCTTTACCAAATACTGGTGATGCAAAACCTTTTGATCTTTTAGGCATTCCTTTAATTATATTGAGAGATAAAAAAAATAAAATTAGAGTTTTTCATAATGTTTGTAGCCATCGAGGGTATAAATTATTGGATAAAAAATGCTCTATTAAAAATGTAATTCGTTGCCCATATCATTCTTGGTCATATAATTTTGATGGAGATTTAGTTGCTACTCCACATTTGGGTGGAATTGACAAAAATGATCATAAGGATTTTGATAAATCTAAAAGCAATCTTAAAGAGGTTCGAAGTTTTGTATGGTTAGATTTAATAATGGTAAACATTTCAAATAATGCAATGCCTTTTGAGGATTATATTCATCCTTTATCTAAAAGATGGTCAAAATTTTGGACTAAAGAAGATCAAAAAATGATTTATCGTCCAAATGATTATGGTTATTTTTTACTTGAAGCAAAATGTAATTGGAAATTTGCAATTGAAAATTATTGTGAAAGTTATCATTTGCCATTTGTCCATCCTGGACTAAATTCTTATTCTAAAATTGATGACCATTATCATATTCAAGGATTACCTAATCGATTTGCTGGACAAGGAACTTTAGTTTATAATCCAAGATTTAAACATAATCAAAAATTCCCTAATTTTCCTGGTTGGAATAAAGAAAAGGATAAACATGCAGAATACGTTGCTTTGTTTCCTAACGTCATGCTAGGTATTCATAAAGATCATTATTATGCATATTGGTTAGAACCAATTACTCATAATTATACAAAAGAACATATGGAAATTTATTATGTAGGGGAAGAGGCTGCATACTCTGAAAAATTTAAATCTATTCGAAAACAAAATTTTCAACAATGGCATAGTATACAATCAGAAGATGTAATGATTATTGAAGGTATGCAAGAAGGTCGCAAATCCCCGGCTTTCAATGGAGGTAATTTTTCCCCAGTATTAGATAATCCAACACATCATTTTAACAAATGGGTAGCTAAAAGTTTAGTTGAATAAAATTAAAGTGATTAAAAAAAATATAGATGATAAAATCCCAATTTATCAATTAGAGTCAAAAGAAAAAGTACTTAAATATTATGTAAATTGGACTCAAAATAATCAGTATAATCAAGATATGAAAGATTGGGATTATTCAGGGCCCAAAAATGCAGTAAAGCTTTTTACAAATTACATTCATGACAAATCGATTTTAATTTTAGATGCTGGATGTGGTACTGGTTTAGTCGGTCATGAATTAAAAAAAGAGGGTTTTAAAAATTTTATTGGAGTTGATTTCTCTCAAGATATGCTAAATTTAGTACCAAAAGATTTATATACAAATTTAGAACTTACTGATTTAAACAATCCACTCAATTATCAAGATAATTATTTTGACGCTATTATTTGTGTTGGGACTTTTACCTATGGACATGTGAAAGCCCAATCACTAGATGAATTCCTTCGTGTTATTAAAAAGAATGGTCTAATTTGCTTTACAGTTAATGAAGGAATTTATGAAAAGTACAATTTTGATAAAAAAATTAAAGATTTAGAAGATAATAAAAAATGGAATGTTTTAGAATTAGCAAAATCAAGTTATATAGTAAACAAAGACATAGAAGCTTGGCTATGTATTGCAAAAAAACAATAAAGGGGAAATTATGGATGAAGAATTATTTAAAAAAGGTTTAGAGAAACGAAAAGCTACTCTTGGAAAAGAATATGTAGAAAAAAATTTAGAAAATGCTGATGAGTTTACCTTACCTTTTCAAAAAGCAATGACTGAATGGTGTTGGGGCTTTGGCTGGGGAGATGAAACAATAGATGCTAAAACAAGATCTATGATGAATTTATCAATGATAGGTGCATTAGGAAAAATGGCAGAATGGGAAATTCATTGTAGAGGAGCAATTACAAATGGTGTCTCAAAAAATGAAATTAGAGCAATAATTCATGTTATTGGCATTTATAGTGGTGTGCCTCAAGCTTTGGAGTGTTTTCGAGTAGCAAGAAAAGTTTTAGAAGAAAATAAAATGCTCTAGAAATTTTAATTATATATATAAAATATATAACTAACATAAAGAATTAGACCTATAGATCCATAAGTTCTTGATATTTTTTTTGAAAAAATCATAAAAGCTAAAATCATAAAAGTCACAAAAAGCATAAAATATAAGTCAATTGATCCAAGTACATTTGGAATATTAAAGTTGCCAAAAAAAGAAGAGATACCTAATACGCCAAGAACATTATAAATATTCGAACCTAAAACATTTCCTAAAGCAAAATCAACTTTTCTTTTTATTGCTGAAAGTATTCCAACGGCTAATTCAGGTAAAGATGTGCCAAAGGCAATTAACGATAATCCAATTATTGCCTCAGGTATATTAAATATATTTGCAATTTTAATTGCAGAATCAACAAATAAATCAGAACCAAAAATTAAAAAACAAATTCCCAAAATAATGAGGATGATTGAGATGGATAGAGAATAGTCTCCTTTTTCTCCAACATCAGATACATCAATAACTCCATATTTTACTTGAAAAAACATTATTAAAAATAAAATAGTAATAGAACATATGCCAAATATATAATTAAAAGGAATAAGGAATGCATTCATTAATATTAGTAAAAAAGCTAATCCTATATTCATCCATGCTTGATTGATTTGATTTTGATTAATATTATATATTGGTTTTAAAAATGAAGTTGCTGCCATTATAAGTATTAAATTAGCTATGTTGCTTCCAATTACAGCACCTACTGCTAAATCTGAATGATCAGCTACTACAGCTTTTATAGCACTAGCAAGTTCAGGGAGGGATGTTCCTCCTGCAACAATTACTATACCTATAGCAAAAAGAGAAACTTTTAATTTTTTTCCTAAACTTACAGATCCACGAACAACAAATTCTGCTCCAATAATTAAAAGAGCCAGTCCGATTAAAAGCAAAATCAAATTCACAAATATTTAGTTTAGATTTTCATATCAGAAGCATTTATACCTGCAACTTCTACTGGTTTTTTCATTGCATCTCTTCTAAATGGTTCGCCCAACTCTTGATTGAGAATAACTTCAATAAAAGTTGTAATACCCTTTTGTTGCTCTTCACAACCAGTTTTAATAGCGCTAGTTAGTTCTTCAGGAGTTCTAGCTAAAACCCCTTTTGATCCACATGCTTCAGCAATTTTTGCATAACTTAATTCAGGGTCTAATTCAGTACCAATAAAATTATTATCGTACCAGAGAATAGAATTTCTTTTTTCCGCACCCCATTGATAGTTTCGAAAGATGACCATTGTTATATTTGGCCATTCTTTTCTATTACAAGAAGTCATTTCACTCATACTAATTCCAAAGGCTCCATCTCCTGCAAACCCTACAACAGGAGTATTTGGGCAACCTATTTTAGCGCCTAGTATAGAAGGAAATCCATATCCACAGGGTCCAAACAAACCTGGAGCCAAATATTTTCTACCCTGTTCAAAAGTGGGGTATGCATTTCCAATGGCACAATTATTACCTATATCACTAGAAATAATAGCATCACTTGGAAGTCCTGATTGAATAGCTCTCCAAGCCATTCTAGGTGACATTCTTTTAGGATCTCTTTCTCGAGAATCTTTATTCCAAGTTGTACCTGGATCATCGTCTTCATGATCTAAACTTGTAAGAGTTTGGAGCCAAGCAGATTTTTTTTGATGTATAAATGCTTTTCTTTCTTCTCTGTTTTGATTACCTGCAGTAGATGACAGTTTATTAAAAATTTGTTTTGATACTAACTTAGCATCACCACTTATTCCAACAGTAATTTTTTTAGCCAATCCAATACGATCAGGATTTATATCAACTTGAATTATACTTGCTTCTTTAGGCCAATAATCTATTCCGTATCCAGGCAAAGTTGAAAATGGGTTTAGCCTAGTGCCTAAAGCCAAAACTACATCTGCCTTTGAAATAATTTCCATCGCAGCTTTTGAGCCGTTATAGCCTAATGGTCCTACAGCTAAAGGATGACTACCCGGAAAACTATCGTTGTGTTGATAACCATTAGCAACAGGTGCATCAAGTTTTTCAGCTAAAGATTTACAAATATCAATAGCATCTGCAAGAATAACTCCTGCACCAGCTAAAATAACTGGGAATTTTGATTGGGATAATAATTCTGCTGCTTGAGAAATGGCCTTTTCTCCACCTGCTTGTCTTTCCATTCGAATTATGTCAGGAATTTCAATATCAATTACTTGAGTCCACAAATCACGTGGTACATTTATCTGAGCAGGGGCAGAACCTCTAATTGCTTTTTCTATTACTCGATTTAAAACTTCAGCCATTCTTGAAGCATCTCTCACTTCTTCCTGATAACAAACCATATCTTTAAATAAATTCATTTGCTCAACTTCTTGAAAACCACCCTGACCGATAGTTTTATTTGCAGCTTGAGGAGTAACTAATAGCATTGGTGTATGATTCCAATATGCAGTCTTTATTGGGGTAACAAAACCAGTAATTCCAGGACCATTTTGAGCAATACACATAGCAATTTTTCCTGTTGATCTTGTATATCCATCACAAATTAGTCCTCCATTAGACTCATGAGCAACATCCCAAAAGGTTATCCCTGCCTTTGGAAATAAATCAGAAATAGGCATAAAGGCTGAACCAATAATACCAAAAGCATGCTCAATTCCATGATTTTGCAGAACCTTAACAAAAGCTTCCTCTGTGGTCATTTTTGCCATTTTAAATCTCCTACTTGGATCAAATAATCTAAATTTATTTTCTTAAATATTATAAAATATAAAATTGCTCTATAATATATTTATAAAATTATCCAGTTTTTAAAATATTAAAATGATTAAAAAAAACAAAAATCCAAATAATTATAAAAAATTACTCCCATATGAAGGTAATTTAAAAGGTCAAGAAATTATAAAATATATTTCAAAAAGCCTACCTAACAAGCCTGGTGTGTATCAAATGGAAAATGAAGAAAACGAAATATTGTATATTGGTAAGGCTAAAAACTTAGCAAAAAGAGTAGTATCATACACTTCACTAAATAATTTAACCAGAAGAATACAAAGAATGGTCTCTCTTACAAAAAATATAAATTTTTTTGTTACCAACACAGAAATTGAAGCACTTTTGTTAGAATGCAATCTGATAAAAAGACATAAGCCAAGATTTAATATAATTCTTAGAGATGATAAATCTTTTCCTTTTTTATTAATTAATAATGAGTACAATTTTGCTAGAATTCAAAAATATAGAGGACCAAAAAAATATAAAGGCAACTATTATGGACCATTTGTTTCTCCTTCAGTTGCAAGCTCTACATTAATTGCTTTGCAAAAAGCTTTTTTACTTAGAAGTTGTTCTGAAAATACATTTAAAAATAGATCTAGACCATGTCTTCTATATGATATTAAAAGATGTAGTGCACCTTGTGTAGACTATATTACAGATAAAAAATATAAAGAAAGCATTGAAGATGCAAAAAAATTTCTTCAAGGCAGTACAAAAAAAATTGTAAAAAAACTCACTAGTGAAATGAATTTAGCAAGTAATAATCGAATGTATGAGGATGCAGCACGTATTCGAGATAGAATTAAATCAATTAACCAAATCCAAAAATATCAATCTGTTTATATTAAAGACATGCGAAATATTGATATATTTGCAATTAAAATTTTAAATGGAAAAAGCTGTATACATGGTAAATTTTATAGAAATGGGAGTAACTACGGAAATAAATCTTTTTTTCCTATACATGATATTAATGCAGAAAATAAAGAGATACTTGAGTCTTTTCTTTATCAATTTTATTCAAAAAATGATGTGCCTCCTAAAATTATAATTAATATAGAAGAGAAATATTTTAAAGAAGTAGAAAATTTCCTTAACTTAAAAAGTAAAAATAAAATTAAAATATTAAAACCAAAATCTGGAGAAAAATACCAGCATTTATTATTAGCTGAAAAAAATGCTTCAGAGAATATAAAGTTGAGAAAAAATAATATTCAAACTCATCAAGAAGCTTTAATTAAGTTAAAAAAATTATTGAAACTTAAATCAATACCTACCAGAATTGAGGCATATGATAATAGTCATACTTTTGGAAAAAATGCTTTAGGTGTTATGATTGTAGTTGATAAAGAAGGGTTTAACACCTCGAGCTATAGAAAGTATAATATTAAATATGATCTAAAAAACCAAATCATTTCTAAATTTGATGACTATTATATGATGGAAGAAGTCCTATACAGAAGATTAAATAAATTAAAAATTGATAATGATTTAATTAAACCTGATGTTATTATAATTGATGGAGGTAGGGGGCAATTTAATAGTGCAAAAAAAATTATTACAAATCTAAAATTAAATATAAAATTAATATCTATATCAAAGGGGAAGGATAGAAATAAGGGAAGAGAAATTATTCACACTTTAAATCAAAATATTAAATTAAAAACCAATGATATATTGCTATATTTTTTGCAAAGAATAAGAGATGAGTCACATAGATTTGCAATTTATTCTCATAGATCTAAAAGAAATAAAAGCTCTATAGAATCTATATTTGATAAATTACCAGGAATTGGACCAAAACGTAAAAAAATATTAATTTTGCATTTTGGAAATATAGAAAATATTAAAAAAGCATCATTAAAAGAATTGCAAAATGTTAAAAATATACCAATATCTATCGGAAAAAAATTATTTGAATTTTTTAATAGCTAATAAATTAATATTATTCTAAAAAAAATTATGCAATTAAACATTTCCAATCTTTTAACGTTAGCTAGAATAATTGTAATTCCTATAATATTAATTTGTATACACTTAAAAAGTCCATTTTATGGTTGGATAGCTTTTATTTTATTTTGTTCAGCAAGTATTACCGATTATTTTGATGGTTATTTAGCAAGAATAAGGAATGAAATTACAAATTTTGGTACATTTTTAGATCCAATAGCTGATAAGTTGTTAGTTGCATCAGTTATTTTAATTTTAACATCTAAAGAAGTAATTACTGATTGGGAAACTATACCTGCATTGATTATTTTATTGAGAGAAATAGCAGTTTCAGGTTTAAGAGAATATTTAGCAGGTTTAAAAGTAAGCGTACCAGTAACTAAAATAGGAAAACTTAAAACAACAATTCAACTTATTGCTCTAGCTTTATTAATATTATCTGAAAGTCAATTAGATCTTTTACCTATTATGCTTATTGGAAATATTGCTTTGTGGTTAGCAGGTTTATTAACATTGTATACTGGTTTTGATTATTTGAAATCAGGTTTAAAACACTTTTAATGATAATTAAATATTTTGCATGGATAAAAGATATTACAAAAAAGGATAGTGAATCTATAGACATTTCAGAAATTAAAGATATTGATGAACTGAAAAATTATCTTGTAAAAATTTATCCTGAATTAAAAAAACATTTTGATAAAAATTTATTGAGAATTGCTTTAAATAAAGAATATTGTTATGAGAATACTTCATTTAATTCAAATGATGAGATAGCCTTGTTTCCACCTGTCAGCGGGGGTTAATGATTAAAATTCAGAAAAAAGATTTTATATTAGATGATGAAATTTTAAAAATTAAATCAAATTATAGTAATATCGGTGGTGTGAGTATTTTTATAGGATATGTTAGAAATATAAATCTAAAAAAAGATGTTAAATCATTAGACATAGAAGTTTACAATGAAATGGCAATCAAACAAATTGAAAAAATATGTTCGGAGGCTAAAAAAAAATGGTCATTAATTGATTATTTGGTAATACACAGGTTTGGAACCTTATCTTTAGATGAAAAAATAGTCTTAGTTGCTACTTTTGCAGAGCATAGAAAGAATAGTTTTGATTCTTGTAATTATATTATGGATTTTTTAAAAAAAGATGCACCCTTTTGGAAAAAAGAATATTACAATGAAATGAGTAATTGGTTATAATTTATTTTATATTTTTAACTAAGTTGCTAAAATCTTGCATAAACTTAAAAGTTGAAGAGTTATCACCTGTTGAATAGCTTATTTCATCAATAGACTTAATTGCTGTTATTTCAGCTGCAGTTCCTGTTAAAAATGCTTCATCATAATTTGATATTTCATGTGGCATAATATGGCGTTCAACAACTTTAAATCCTTGACTCTTAACCATCTCAATAACAGTTTGTCTTGTAATTCCATTCAAAAAACAATCTGGAATTGGAGTATGAATATTTTTATCTTTAATAAAAAATATATTTGCTCCAGTTCCTTCAGCAACATAGCCTCTATAATCTAACATTAAAGCATCATGATAGCCTTTTTGTTCTGCAAACTCTTTAGATAAAGTGCAAATTATATATGGGCCTGAAGCTTTAGCTTCATAAGGAGCTGTATCAGGAGCTGGTCTTTTCCATGGAGATGTAATTAACTTTATTCCAGCTTTTCTGTCCTCTATTTTAAAATAAGAAGACCAATCATCCCAGGCTGCGATAGCTACATGTATATTAGAATTAGCAGTTGATAATCCCATGAGATTACTCCCTCTCCAAACTATGGGACGGACATAACAATCATTATAATTCATTTTTTTAATTAGCTGATATTTTGCTTCATTTATTTCTTCCTCAGAATAAGGAATATTTATTCCTATAATTTTAGCTGAATTGAATAATCTGTTTGTATGCTGCTCAGATTTAAATATTTTACCTTCATAAGCCCTTTCTCCTTCAAAGACAGCACTTGCATAATGCAATCCTTGACTAATTATATGGGTTTTTGCATCAGACCAAGGAACAAAATCACCGTCCATCCAGATCCATCCTTCTCTATTGCCAAAGGTTCTAATCATAATAATATTTAATTTTAATAAAATTTTTCAATGACAAGTGACTATCAGTGATGCATAATTAAGTCAATATGGCTGACCTAAATAAATTATTAACACCCCTGTATTTAAATGAGAGGGAAATAAGGAAAGTTATTGAATTAATATTCTTTTCATACAGGGATTTCACTGCCGGCCCAGATCAAATATTGGAAAAAATTAATTTTGGTAGAGCTCATCATAGAGTAATATATTTTGTTGGAAAACAAAAAAACTTAACAATCAAGGAATTACTTGCAATTCTACAAATAACTAAACAAAGCCTTTCTCGAGTTTTAAACCAATTAGTTGAAGAAAAATATATTTTAGTTTCCACTGGGAAAGATAAACGAACTAAGAATCTTAAACTTACAAAAAAAGGTGAGGAATTAGAAATTAAGTTAACAACAATACAAATTGAAAAAATTAAAAAAGTTTTATCATCTTATACTGAAAAAGATATTAATGGTTTTAAAAAAGTTTTATTCTCAATGATTGAAGAAAAAAATAAAAAAAAATTTATTGAAATAAATACCTAATAATGAAAAAAAATATTTTAATTGTTGATGATGATCTAAGATTAAGAGAATTATTGAAAGATTATCTTTCTGAAAAAAATTTAGAAGTTTATTTATGTGATGATTTTGAAAATGCAAATGAGATTATAAATTATTTTATTTTTGATTTAATAATTCTTGATAGAATGATGCCTACAGGAGATGGTATTAAGCTTGTTAAGGAAATTAAAAATAAATATCCCACTCCTGTAATCATGCTAACGGCGATGGGAGAAGATGTTGAGAAAATAGAAGGATTAAAAATAGGTGCTGATGATTATGTAGCAAAACCTTTTGAACCTGAAGAACTATATTTAAGAATTCTAAATTTTTTAAATCTTTATAAAGATCTAGACTCTGAATTAACTAATATTTCATTTGGAGAATATATATTTAATATTCCAAAATCAGAACTAAAAAACAATAATAATGTAATTTATTTAACTGAAGTAGAAAATAATCTTTTATTAAAATTAATTGAAAAAAGAAATGAGATAGTGTTAAGAGAAGAGTTGGCTGAAAGTGAATATGATGAGTCAGAATTGAGAAAAGTTGATGTTCAGGTCACAAGATTAAGACAAAAAATTGAAACTAATCCTAAGCAACCTAAATTTATTAAAACTATTAGGGGAAAAGGGTATAAATTAATTTGTGATAAAATATGATATTTAAAAGGTTAATACCATCTTCTCTTTTAGGACGATCAATTATTATTATTTTTTTACCAATAATTGTTTTAGTTGTTATTACTTCTTTAATTTTTTATCAAACATCTTGGAACATAATTTCAAAAAGATTAACTCAGTCAGTAGTTGCGGACATAAATGTTATCGTAAAATTAATTGATCAGGATTTAAAAAATGAAGCAATTCAAATTGCTAAAGATGACTTTAAAATGCTTGTTAAAATTGAAGAGGGTATTGAGATAAATTCATTATCTTTTAGTTCATCTAGGGGAATTCTTTCGAGACGACTAAATCAAGCATTAGAAGAATTGGGTAAGCCATTTTTATATGATCTAAGTAATTTAGATAAAGGAGCAACAATAGCTATAAAAATTGAAAAAAACTTACTTTTAGTAAACGTAGATAAAGATAGACTCTATAGTGAGTCTGCTTTTGTATTTTTGCTATGGATGATTTTTGCTTCTTTGATTCTGTTATTTTTTTCATATTTTTTTATGAATAAGCAATTGCGCCCTTTAAAAAGATTGGCAATAATAGCTGAAACCTTTGGAAGAGGATTGGAAGCGCCTGAGTTAAAAAGTACTGGAGCAAGTGAAATTAGACAAACGGTTAATGCATTTAATCAAATGCGTACAAGAATTAAAAGATTTTTAAAACAAAGAACTGATATGTTAGCTGGAGTAAGCCATGATTTAAGAACTCCACTTACTAGAATGAAACTTCAACTTTCATTACTAAAAGATGAAAAGGCAAAATCTGAACTTGAATTAGACATTAAGGAAATGACAGCGATGTTAGATAGCTATGTAAGTTTTGTAAGAACAGAAGCGCCTGAACCAATTGAAAATATTTCTATCAATGAAATTATTAAAGAATTGATAAAAAACTTAAACATAAACAAATCTAAAATAATTTATGAAGAAAATAACAAAATTATTACTTCAGCCAGACCCTTACAAATAAAAAGGGCATTCCAAAATATTATTGATAATTCACTACGTTATGCAAATAAAATTAAAATAAATATTAAATTAATTCAAGATGGGTGTGAAATAGTTTTTGAAGATGATGGACCTGGTATCCCCAATCAAAATTATGAAGATGTTTTTAAACCATTCTTTACTTTAGATCCTTCTAGAAATAAACTTAAAGGAGAAAGTGGCTTGGGCTTATCAATAACAAGGGATATTATTCGATCTCATGGAGGTGATATAAAATTAAGCTCTTCTGCTGAACTTGGTGGTTTAAAATCTACTATATCCCTTCCTATTTAGTTAATAAAGTTTTCCTCCATTTTGAATTTTAAAATCAGGAGATATTAATACTGGTTCATTATTATCATCAGGAAAGCCAAGCACTAGAACTTCTGAAATTAAGTTTCCAATTTGTTTTGGTTTAAAATTTATAACTGCTGCAACTTGTTTATTTAATAACTTATCTATTGAATAGTTTTCTCTTAGCTGAGCTGAACTTTTTTTTACACCAATTTCTTCCCCAAAATCAATTGTTAAAACTATCGAAGGTTTTTTTAAATTATGATTTTCTTTTGCATCCAAAATTGTTCCAACTCTAATATCTACTTTATTAAATTCATTAAATTCAATTATATTTTTCATCTATTTATATATTTCTTTATTTTTAATACGTAAGTAAGATACTGATCAAGAACTGTCATTGTTTTTTCAAGAGAATTTGAAGTGTCATCCACCCATTTAAAAAATGTCGCTATATAAATAACAAAAATCCCCTTTATTGTTATAGATCCATTAATACCCTTTATATTAATTTTAGCTAAAGAGGCGGTGATCAACATGCTTTCTAAGAAAGATGGAAGTAAAAATAACAATTTTTGAGGTTTTAATTTAAAATAATCATATAACATTACAAAAGATTTCCTATTTTTTTGCAAAATATCAAACCGGGCCATAATAACTTCAAAAAGCATATCTTTAGGAGAAGATGTTTCTATAGATTTTATTTCAATATTTAAACAATAGTCAATATAACGGTTTAAATTTTTTAACAAATCATTTTTAGATTTGAAAGTTTTCAAACTTTTTTTATAATTTGTTTTTAAATCATTAAGTTTAATATTTTCCCAAGATTTTTTTTCCAATAATAGTAATGTTTTTTTTGCAATTTGAATATCTGATTTATTCATTGAATTTTACTCAAAATTTTAGCTCTTTGATGAGCAGATCGAAGTGCTGAAACAATAATTTTCTCTAAATTTTTATCTTTCATTAATTTTATTCCTGC
>CETH01053442.1_pt1 | contig 44314 bp, 34 predicted proteins | sample 361461 | NCBI WGS metagenome assembly CETH01 (sample SAMEA2622695, study PRJEB7988) | marine metagenome | isolation source: saline water (ENVO:00002010), including
CTTCACCAATTTGATTTTCTTTTAATTTTTTTATTATAAATGGACCAATGATAAAAGATAGTATAAGTGCAGTTATTGCTGCTAGAGCTGAGCGAAATGTGATGTATTCAAATAGATTGAAAACAGTAATTGATTCTTTTAAAGATAAAAAATAGTTATTTAACATTATTTTTTAAAAACTCCAGATAAAATATTCTCCATTTTCATCCCTCTAGATCCCTTAAAAAGAATTTTGTCATTATCCTTTAGCTCCGTTCTCAAATGAGAGATCAGATCTTTCCTTTCGTCGTAATGAACATTTAGTGACACCCCGTTAATTACTGATTGTGCATATTTCATTTCATGACCAATGGTAAAAACGGCATCTAGTCCCACGTTAGAACATTTGAATCCTAGTTTTTCATGTTGGTCTTTAGAAGCATCACCTAATTCCATCATATCGCCGAGAACAACAATTTTCCTTCCATCCCCTGCGAATGCCATCAAGTATTCTATTGCTGCAAGGCATGATTCTAGATTTGCATTATATGTATCATCGATAATCGTTACTGATTTGTAGTTTAGTATTCTGCATCTTCCTCCAGGTGGTTTAAATGTTAATATTTTCTCTTGAAGAAAATCCCATTCTAACCCAAGTGTAGTTGATACTGCAGATACAGCTATAATATTCTTTGCAAAGGAAAGATTTTTTGATTTTGTCTTTATTTCTTTTGAATCAATCGTCAGTACTATTGAACCATCATCATCATGGTGAATGTCAGCAGGAAAATCACACTCTGCATTTAGTCCATAAGATATTTTTTCACCTTTTATTTTTATCGACCTCAATCTCTCATCTGCATAATTAACATATGCTATTCCTTTATCTAGATAATTGAAAAGTGCAACTTTAGTCTCTAAAATATTTTCTACTGAATGAAATCCTTCTAAATGTGCGGAAGATATATTTGTAATGAGTCCGTGAGTTGGATTAGCGATATCACATAGGTATTGAATGTCTCCAGGTTGATTAGCCCCCATTTCGATTATTGATATATCGTGATATTTATTTATTTCCAGTAAAGATAATGGTAGTCCAATAGATGTATTATAGTTCCCTTGAGTTGCATGGACATTATATTTATTATTTAATACATGACTTAGTAACTCTTTTGTAGATGTTTTACCGTTAGAACCAGTTATTGCTATAACTGGGATATCAAAGGTGTTTCTCCATATATTTGCAATTAAGCCTAAAGCTATACGAGTATCTTTAACTAAAATCTGCTTCATTTTAAGTTCTTCGTTGACACTCAATTCGCTGACTAGTGCAGCTGAAGCATTTTTTTTCTGGACCTCATTGATATACTGATGGCCATCACTTCGAATACCATTTAATGCTATATATAAGTCTCCGGGTTTACAATTTCTACTGTCAGTTGTTATGCCAGTTATTGGAATATCTAAAGATTCACCAGTTAATATTTTTATGGTCTCGGCTAATCTGTTCGAATTTTTAATATCTACTCTCATCGCCACTCATTAATGATTTTATAATCAGAGTAAAATAATTTTTCACCTTTAACCTCTTGATATTCTTCTCGACCCTTTCCAAGTATTACAATCATATCATTTTCCGAAACTAATTTGATAGCCGTGTTTAATGCTTCTGCTCTGTCGTTAAATACCTCATAACAGTTTTTGGTGAATCCAGAGATTATATCTTTATTGATTTTATCTTGGTCTTCATATCTCGGATTATCCGGAGTAATGAAGCACTTATAACAGAATATTTCAGCGATTTTTGCCATTTCAGGCCTTTTATTTTTATCTCTTTCCCCGCCTGCTCCAAAGATTCCGTATATTTTATTTTCTTTATTTATAAGTTCTTTAAGAGCACCTAAAACTTTTTCGTATGCATCAGGTGTATGAGCATAGTCTATAACGACTTTTGCACCATTTGATAATTTGAATATCTCCAACCTGCCAGAAATAGATGTACAAGAATTAATTCCTTGAGCTATAGCTTTACTATCTAATCCCATAGCATGCAATAATGATACAGAAGCAAGTATATTTTCTTTATTAAAATCTCCGATTAAACTTGAATTTATATTGTAATAAAAATCACCAGCTTTTATAGTTCCTTTGATACCCTTTAAAGTTGAATTTGCATTTAGAAAGTGTATTGTATCGCCATTTCCTTTGGAAAAAAATAATACCGTGGCAACTGTCTCTTTCGCTATCCTTTTTCCATTTAAGTCGCTACTATTAATTATTGCTGCTCCATCAATACTTAACATTTTAAATAAACGAGATTTGGCCTGGTAATAGGCTTCCATTGATGGGTGATAGTCTAAGTGCTCTGGCGTAATGTTAGTAAAAACAGCAAAATTAAAACATATATCTGCTACTCGGTATTGATCCAGGGCATGCGAAGAAACTTCCATTACGATATGGGTAAATCCTGAATTTTTTAATTCAAAAAATAATTTTTGTAGGCTAATAGCATCTGGAGTAGTAAGTGTTTTTTTCTGATCAAAACCTTCCGCAATGATGCCAGTGGTACCGATTTGTGCTGTTTTAAACCCTGCTTTATTCAAAGCATTTGCAATTAAATATGCTGTTGTAGTTTTTCCATTCGTACCCGTGATACCAATTACTATAATATCTTTAGAAGGACTATTAAATAATTTTGATGATACAAGAGAAACTGCCTTTCTAGGATTAGCTACTTTTATCTGAGGAATAGGATCAATATCCATGTCTCTACCATTTGTAATTACAGCACTTGCACCATTACATATTGCCTGATCGATAAAATCATGACCATCAAAATTCGTTCCTGGCACAGCTATAAATAAATCACCAGGGTGAACTTTATTTGAATCAGTTTTGATTCCAGATATGTTAATGCTTTTGTAACTATTATCGGGTTCAATTAAATCCTCAACTAAGTAAAATAAAGATTTTCTCATTTTAGTTTTACCAAACAAATATCATTATATCTTAAAGTAGTGCCAGGCTTCGGCATTTGAGATACGACTTTGCCAGAGCCTTCTATTTTTATTTTTAATCCGGTTTGGTTAATTATTTCCATCGCTTTCTTTAAACTTTTTCCTTTTAGATTTGGAACCTTAATGGTTCTTACACTTGCTTTTGTGCTTAAAGATATAGGTAAATGGTTTTTTAATAGTTCTGTATCTAATGGCAATTTGAATTGACTGGTTGCTAACGCATCTTGTTTTTTTTCTGGCGGTCTTATTTTGTCATCCATATTAATTATTCTATTAATTATCCTTTTGAAAGCTACCGCAGCTCCCTGACCACCCCAGTGCATTGGCGCATCCGGCTCATCAAGAATTATGGCACCTAAAATTTGAGGTTCATTTAAAGGGAAGAAGCCTACAAAGTTTGAAATAAACTCATTATCTGAGTATTTCCCATCAATATATTTTTGGGCAGTACCAGTTTTCCCAGCTATTTCCCATCCAGCTATGTCGGCTTCCACCCCTGTTCCATCAGAAACAACTTGCCTAAGCATTTTTTTTACTTCATTCATAATTTTCTGGTTAGAAATTTTTCTTTTAAATCGGATTTCGACATTCTTATCTATTTTATTATTTACACTTATTATTTGTTCAACTAAGTATGGTTTAACTAAAAATCCTCCATTGGCAATAGCTGCAAACGCTGTTGCTAGTTGCATGGCACTTACCGCAACTTCATGACCCATTGATATTTGCCCTACTGATATTCTGCTCCAATTCTTGTAAGGTTTTAAACTACCCGATGTTTCTCCTCTTATGCCAATATTTGTAGCAGAGCCAAATCCAAAAAGCTTTGCATATTTATGAATCGTCTTGCTACCTAATCTTTCTGCAATCTTTATTATTCCTATATTACTTGAATGCTTCATAATTTGAGGAAGTGTAAGCTGGTCATAGGGCACATGATCTTTAACAATTTGATTGAAATATTCAAACTCACCATTTTCACAATTAAACTCTTCTGCTAGACTTATTTTATTTTCTGATAAAGCTGCAACTGCAGTAACAATTTTAAATGTAGACCCTGGCTCAAATTGATCTGTAATTGCACGACAATGATGATTGTCTATTTTATATTCAAAAAAATAATTATTATCAAAGTCTGGCACAGAAGCCATGGCAAGAATCGCACCTGTTTGAGGGTTCATAATAATACCCATCGCAGATAAAGAATTTGTCTCTTTTTTTCTTTTTTTAAGCTCTTCCTGTAGTATGCTTTGATAATTTAAATCTATTGTAAGTTTAATATTCTTACCATCCACTGATGGGATATATGGAAGTCCGCTCCTAGATTGGTATTTCCCTTGCCAGCCTCTGCTCTTAATAACTTGACCTGGTGTTCCAGATAAAAATTTATCATAATCTTTTTCTATACCTGATATCCCTTTGTCTTCAGTGTCTGTATAGCCGAGTATTTGACTGGCTATTGAGCCATGAGGATAAGTTCTTCTGTAATGTTTTTTTATTTTTACGTTAAATGCTGATTCCAGGTTGCTTTCCCTCACATCATATTTGAGATTCCTCTCTAAATATTCAAAATTTTTACCTGAATTAAGCTTTTTGATATAGTATTCATGAGGCCTGCCAGTAATTTTATTTAAATCTTTTGCTAAAGCATCCTTATTTTTCACTATTGAGGGATTTATGCTTAAAGTATAGTGAGCTATATTTCTAGTAAGAGCATCACCGTTTCTATCAAAAATATTCCCTCTTTCTGCAGGAATTAATTCTTTTCGATGAGCTTGAGCAGTAAGTTTTTTTCTGTTTTCATCTGCTTGTAATATTTGAACACTAAATAATTTTCCGCAAAGCACAACCCAAAAAGAAATAATTACAAAGCTAATTACTCTTATTCTGGATCTGTATTTTGTGAAAGACTTAGTCAAAGATCGGTACTCTTTTGCTTATTGATTGCGACAATAAGTGTTTCTGGAACCGCTACGACCATACCTAACTCTTCCATTGCCTTGTAAGTAATCACATCAGATCTACTTAGTTTCTCAATCTTATTTTTTAATTCATCAATTTCGCTTCTCAATTCTCTTGCAGTAGTGTTTTGAATTTCAATTGCCAACATAGATTCGTCAATGTATTTAAAAATCCATAGATAAACAATTAAGCACGCTATACTACCAATTGTAAATAGAAAGAATAATATCCCTTGCATGAAGTTTCCTGTTTTAACAGAACGTCTTTGCTTTTTTCTCCTCATATTTTTTCAGCACATCTCATTTTCGCGCTCTTTGATCTACGATTTTCATTAACTTCTTCATTGGTAGCCATAATTGGCTTCTTAGTCAAGATTTTTAATAAACCATTTTTACTATATTCTTTAAAATTTCTTTTTACTAATCTATCTTCAAGGGAGTGAAAGCTAATTATTACTATTTTTCCTCCTTTTTCTAGAAAATCTATATAACTAGATAAAAATTCTGAGAGTTTTTCTAATTCATTGTTTACTGCAATCCTAAATGCTTGAAAAACTCTTGCGATTGTTCTATTTCTCATATTTGGAGGAGTACAGTTTGTTATCACGCTTACTAGTTCCTGGACATTATTAATTGGCAATGACTTAGCTAACTTTTTAGCAATAGACCTGGACCTTTTTTCTTCCCCATAATAAAAAATGATATCTGCTAGTTCAGTTTGTGTGGAATTATTGATAAGTTTTGCTGCAGTGAATGTATTTGATTGATCAAAACGCATATCAAGATGGCAATCATTTTTATAACTAAATCCCCTATCACTAGAATCAAGTTGCATCGAAGAAAGCCCAAGGTCCAATATTATTCCATTTACTTTCTTTATATCCATCGCTTTCAATATTGATGGGAGATTTGAATACGAATTCTTTATTATATAAAAATTTTCGAAGCTGCTTTTTAATGACTTCCCATATATGTTTAGGGCTTCTTGATCAATATCCATGCTGATTAAAGTTCCCTTTGAGGAAAGGTTTTTTAAAATAATTTTTGAGTGACCACCGGGGCCGCAGGTGCCATCTACGTATATACCATCTGGATGAATATTAAGAAATGAAATAAGCTCATTTTTCAATACTGGATAATGAATTAGAGAACTATCAACTGAATGACTTTGTGTCATATGACAATCTTTTCAGCAAGAGCATTGAATTCATTGGGGTCATCATTTATGTTATTTTTATCTACTTTTTCCAATGTGTTCGGATTCCATATTTCAATTTTGTTAATCATTCCAAGTATTAATGTTTCTTTTGTAAGCCCGGCATAAGATAACAGGGACGGACTAATTATTATCCGCCCCTGTTTATCGCATGTGGAAGGGGTGGCAGATCTTGCAATCTGCCGGACAAAAGTTCTATGAATTCCTGAAATTGAGGATAATTTTCTTAACTCATCTTCAATTTTTTTCCACTCATTAATTGGGTAAACCCATATACATGGATCCTGTCCACGAGTTGCTATAAAGGTATTTTCATTATCTTCAGATAATGATTGTCTAAATTTTGCAGGAATATTAATCCTACCTTTTGAGTCTAGAGAGTATTGATACTCTCCAATAAAAGTATTAGATGTTAACGTCATGGTTTTAGCAAAAGTAGGGTAAATTCCCCACAATTCACCACAATCTTAAATAATTAGGAAATAAATTTCAATAAAATTTTGAAATTATTACAGTATATAAATGCAAGGATTTATACATATGTATAAAGATGGTAATTTTTTTATACTTTTTATTAATTAATTGGCTTGTACAGCTTTGCTGTAAAGCTTGACGGTGAGGATCTAATTATTAACCTTAGAGGATGTGGATAATTTTTTATTGGGTTTAATTCAACTCCATTTAAACGTATCCTTAGTTTAGTCGTGTTAGTAAATAATAATTCAGATTTAGATACAAAACCTTTGAGATTCAGTTCTGTGCCAGGGTTGAGGTATTTTACATAAGGCTCTAGTGTATCTTGCTCAATACTGACACCAATATCACTACCTGATAGAAGAGTCAAAAAGAAAGGTGGTTCTATTGATAATGATTCTTCAATGAACTTGTCCTCAGTGAAATTTGTTATTAGTAATTCTTCGCTAATTAAATCTACTTTTCTGATATTTTTTTCATTCGTTGAAATTGGTTTAGGCATTGTCTCATTAGATAGTTTTTTTATGATTATTATTGAAAAAATAAATAAAATTGATAGTATTGCTACCGTTATTATATCCTTACGAAGTTTTAAGTTAGTGTTAGAGAGAAGACCATTAATGTTTAATTTTTTGGATATTTGAATTTCATCTTTTATTTCATCTTTAATATTGTTGGTATTCAAATTTGGCTTTGTATGTCCAGCAAATGAATCTAATTGTTCAAGTGCCCTGTCCGCATCGCCACCAATTTCAATGGCGTATGCTCTCAGAAAAAGCCTGAGATAGGGGACTGGCAATATTTTAAAATCACCCTCTTCAATTGCAACGAGATATTTAATATTTATTTTTGTTCGAGTTTCTAATTCTTCTAAACTAATCTCTTTTGCAAGCCTTAGCTCTTTTAACTCTTTATAAAATTGCGCCATATTTAATCTAAATTTAACAGTTTGATATATCCATCACTATAGCAAGTTTATAATTATTCATACTTAGGATTTTTTCTTAATTTCTTTTTGATGCTTTTTTTTCTTTTATAATCTAATCTTTTTTCGTTGGATGACTTTTTTGGTGATGTTTTAATTCTTTTTTTTTTAAAAGCCAAAGAATTTTCTAAATAGGCTTTTAATCTTGAAATTGCTTCAGATTTATTGTTTTTTTGTGATTTATAAGTATTTACTTTTATAATTATTTTTCCAGATTTAGTTAAATACTTATGTTTTTTATTTAATAGTTTTTGTTTTATATCATGGTTTAGAGAATTGCTATTTGCAATATCAAAATGAAGACTGATAGCAGTAGAATTTTTATTAATATTTTGTCCTCCAGGACCTGACGATTTTATAGATTTATATTTTAGCTCTTTCTTTTTAATTACAAAATTTTTATTGATTTTTAATATCATTAAGTATCAGACTGTAAATTTTATAGAATTTTGACAAGGGAAGTCCCATAACATTGTAATAACATCCGTCAATTTTTTTTATCCAAACTGAAAACCAGTCTTGTATTCCATAGCCACCTGCTTTATCCAATGTTGAGTAGTTATCAATATAGTATAATAATTCATTGCTCGGGATGTTTCGAACAGTTACCTTCGTAATTTGACTAAATGTTTCTTGAACACCTTTATTTTTGTGAATGATAGATACTCCAGTTATAACATTATGAGTTTTACCCGAAAGGGATTTTAGCATTCTATAACTTTCATCTTTATTTCTTGGTTTTCCTAAAATTACTTTGTCAAGATAAACAATTGTATCCGCTCCAATAATAATTTTATTCCTATTATTTTCTGAAACTTTTTCTGCTTTTTCTTGGCTTAAAAATTCAGCCAATTTTTTAGGGCTTATTTCAGGGTTTATTTTTTCTAATATATTACTTGGAATTATTTCAAATTTTAGTCCAATCTTTTTAAGAATAGTCTCTCTTCTGGGTGATTTAGAAGCTAGAACTACTAGCGGTTTGGACATTAATAAATAACCTGTTTATTTTAAAACTGCACATCTCCCAATATGAGAGATTTTTTTGTTATTATTTTTTGCAATTATTTTATACACATATACCCCATTGGACAACACTCTACCAAATTCATTCTTTCCATCCCATAAAATTGAATTAAAACCCTGAGTGAATGACCTACTTCTAATATGTTTTATTTTTCTTCCCCCAATTGTGTAAATAAAAATTTCTACTTCTGCACTTAAGGAAAGTTCAAAAGTAAATTTCGTATTATCAATTATTGGATTAGGAAAATTAAATACATTATATATTTTTAGTTTATCATTTTTACTTATGTACAGATATATTTCATTTTGACTGGGGTTATTTGCATTATCCCATGCATAAATTTTAACGTTAATGTCTGATTCACCAAGGTTATCAAGCATTATTTCTCCTGTAGTGATACTATTTATATTATAATAAAATTGATCAGTAATATCTAATGATTCGCCTGTGCTAAGGTTTTCTAAAATAATCGAGTGTCCGAGTTCTTTAGTCAAGTTTATTCCTAACGGATCTGATATACTTAGAATTAAGTTCTCATTAATCCCTTTATGATCACCATTTCTTAAAATTCTTCCAGTAGAAGTCTTAAACTCAATTATAGGGCCCAGATTATCTATTGAATTTTCCCCACCAATCAAAAATATATTGTTTATTTCGCTTAAGGCATCGGTCTCATTATCATACAAATAAACTAGGATTTTACCAGGAGAGCTTGAATAGGATATATCTTGTGGTATCCTTATTTGGACTGACGACTGAGAGTTAGAAAAAGTGAAATTACCTCTAAACAAAGTTGGCCCAGGAAGAGTGTAAGTTATGCTTTGCTCGGTTGAGGCAATATTATAGGTTCTGGTAACATCTCTATTCGCATCTTTAAGTAAAATTATGCCGCTACCATTATTGACAATGAGATTTTGATAAAAATCAACAGATGCAATTTCTAGTGTTGATAATGTATCTTTATCAACGCTTATGGTTTCGAAGTAATTATGAGGTATTGATAGTCGCATTGCAGGGTCACCAAAAAGATGAAAGTATTCACTTTCGCTTGATCCATTTTTTATTGATTGTAAGATAACTCCTAGATTTTGTTGGGTAACTTGATTATCATTAAAAATTCTTTCAAATATTTCTTGCGTATATCTTTCATTGCCGGTTACTGTTATTGGTCTGCAGGTTGATATAACAGCAGCCGCACCATCCATTGGATAGCGTATTAGCTGTTCGCCAAATGATTCTGCTAGAGGATCATCAAAATGTCCAAATGAACAAGTACCTACTATCCAAAGCGGCATTTTAAAGTTTGTTTTTATGTTATCAATATCACCTCTATTCAAATATAATAATTTTTCTTGTGCGAGTTGAGAAGCAGAACCATGCCCAATATAGTTAATTATTGATGTCCCGTTTTTAAGCGATTGAAAAACGGCTTCAGTTGCATCAGGTTTAACTACTCCATACGCTGATGCATCACTTACTTCAGGGTATTCAAGCATATAAATTTTTTCTATGTCTATTTTTGATGGAATTATTGATGCTATGGTTTCAGAATTCAAGGTGTGACTTTTTCCTGTAGCAATGCCACCGTGATTGGGTTCAGGTCTCGCTGCATCATCTGCTACTAAAGTTATTTTTTGTTTCCAAGAACCATAATTTGGGTTTGACTCAATGAATAAAATCTTTTCAGCAAAATTTTCTACTTCATTAGAATTTTTTGCAGGAAACCGGCCAGTACTAAATTCTGGCATGGTTCCGTATATTGTTGATAATCGGTCATCTGATGGATAGCTAATATATGATTGGACTTGCACTGTGGGAACTATGATGCTTGATTCGCCATTAATATTACGATAATCATATCCAGAATCACCAAGCAGTAATAGATGAATAGGTTTTGGATTCATCCAATGTTCTTGAGTCCATTGGAGAAATGATCTTATTGCCATAGGATCTTCATTTCCTGCCGAAAATTCTTTATATATATTTTCAAGTGATGCGTAGATTGATGGACTTCTAAGATCAAGTATTGGCTTTGCAGCTTCATAAAAAACTTCTGGACCAATAATAATATAATTGGCAGCCAGATTTTCATTTCTTAAAGAATTAAAATTTATTCCAGGTTCATAATTTATTTCATCAATATTCAGTATTTCTGAACGGTCAACCACGATGAATCTTCCTGTATTTTCACCTTCAAGTACCACTTCTAATTTTTGATTATCTATAATTTCTATCGTTTTAGGTTGATTGGGGTAAGTAATGTCCAGTGCTAAAACATTGCTTGGAAGATTGGAGTGAAAATTAAATCTTACATTTGTGTTTTTTATTGGCGAAAAAAATTCTATACCATCAGAGTTAAAGATGAGCTCTCTACCATACTTAATCGTCAAATAGTCAAGGTATGGTGATGAATTATTATCGCTACTAGTATTATTAATGAAAAATGTGTTTTCAAGTCTATTTAAATCTTGGCCTAGTAATGAAGCAGAAATAGTTCTAGTACCATTTCCTGACCATGAGGCAGTATTTCCAATTTTATTTGAACTTGGTTCATTGAGATATACTTCAATGTTATGGAAGGTATTTAATGAACCGCTTGTTGAGTGACCTTTTATTTTTAATTCAATGGTTCCATCGACATTTTCTTTAGCATTTGGAGTATTTGTTGATATAGGCTGAGAACTTCCAAAGGTAATAGGCGAGCCATACCAATTGAGCCCGGATAATTCTAAATTAACAATATCATTTTCATAGTGATTATATGAGATTCCATAATCAAGAGTTAAAAATACTTCATCAGGTGCGTTTGATTGTGCAATTCTTTTCCCCCTAATTGAACTATCATCTGGAAATAATATCCAGCATTTATTATGGTTGAAATAAAGATTTTGATTCCAATCCACATTGTCCCCATTTACATCAAACCCAGATTGACTTCTTCCATAAAATATTATCCTATCATTTTCTTCAAAAAGACCATCAGTTTCCCCTTCAAATATTATTGGTACCTCAATCATATTTTCAGATAAACTAAGGTTGGTTTCTTGGCTTTTAGACCTTCCAAGCTCCGGCGTCATAAATAGCATTACAGATCTTGGATCGTAGTCATCAATATTATCAATATTGTTTTTTAGTAATTCGTAACTAATTGAGTATAAATCATCTTTGTAAACCAAAAAGTTCAACCAAATACCTGCTGGCAATGCTTCAGTTCTTTTAGATTTCCTATCTTCTTTTAAAACCCAATTTTTTGCTTGATTCCAATTAATAATTTTATTGGACAAAATTTTTGATTCATTTTTATCAGCAGGGCGGTATGAATTCTCACCCTTTGAAAAAATTATGCTAATTCGAATTTTATTTAAATATGAATTAGCACTTGTTTTAGGAAATACTTTTAATGTTGCTGTATTTAAATTTTTTAGTATCTGAATATTTGCCCATTCAAGGATATTCAAATTAGTATTATCTGACCGGAAAGGGATTTGAGACTCTTCACTTAGAATAATTTCAGCTTTAGGCATTATTCCATTTGGCAGACCGACAAAAATACTTTTTGGAAATAGATCTGCTGCTGTAGTTACAGAAATATCCAGTTCAATAAGCAACCTTTTTTCAGTGCTTGATATTATTTTAATATCTGTCTTGCCATATAAGGTAATGAAAAAAATAAATCCTACTAATGGGTATTTAATTTTGTGGTGCAAGATTTTATCTAATGCTTAGTTAACTAATTTTATTATAAAGTAAAAAAAAGATTAATTTCATCTTAAGAATATTCAATGATTTTAATCATTTTATGTTCCAAACAACCAACAAAAGATAACGGATATGTTTGATTTAGAGATAATAAAAAATTTATATAATGACTTTGAGGCTAAAACCAAAGCTACTAGAGATGCGTTGAAAAGGCCTCTCACATTTACCGAAAAGGTGCTCTTTAATCATATCGATATTGATGAAAGTCTTATGCTATCTGAACTTGGACGTGGGTCTTCATATGTTAACTTTAATCCAGATCGTGTAGCAATGCAGGATGCAACAGCTCAGATGGCATTGCTGCAATTTATTATGGCAGGTAAAGAAAAAGTTGCTGTTCCAACAACTGTACATTGTGATCATCTTATTCAGGCCAAATTAGGTGCCGAAGAAGATCTCTTAAATGCCAAAGAATCTAATTCTGAGGTATACGATTTTCTTGAATCTGTTTCAAAAAAATATGGTATTGGTTTCTGGGAACCTGGTGCTGGTATTATTCATCAAGTTGTTTTGGAAAATTATGCTTTTCCTGGTGGAATGATGGTTGGCACGGATAGTCATACTGTAAATGCTGGTGGTCTCGGCATGGTTGCCATAGGAGTTGGAGGTGCAGATGCTGTTGATGTAATGGTTGGAATGCCATGGGAGTTAAAATTTCCAAAGCTCATTGGTGTTTGTCTAAAAGGTGAGCTTGGTGGATGGGCTTCAGCAAAGGATGTTATATTGAAGGTAGCAGGTATATTGACAGTAAAAGGTGGTACCGGACATATACTAGAATATTTTGGTTCCGGTGCGGAAAAATTATCCTGCACTGGAAAAGGAACCATATGCAACATGGGTGCAGAGATAGGTGCTACAACATCAATTTTTTCTTACGATCAAAGTATGTCAAATTATCTTAAATCGACTGATAGGTATGAGCTTGCAGATCTTGCAGATCAAAATGCTGAGTTTTTATGTGGAGATATTGAAGTATATAAAGACCCTGAAGAATATTTTGATGAGGTTATAACTATAGATTTAGATACACTAGAGCCCCATATTAACGGTCCATTTACTCCAGACTTAGCTACACCAATCTCTGAATTTGCAGATATAGCTAAAAAAAATGATTGGCCGTTAAAGCTAGATGTTGGACTGATAGGATCATGCACGAATTCCTCGTATGAAGATATTACAAGAGCAGCGTCAATTGCCAAGCAGGCTAAAGAAAAGAAATTAAAGATCAAATCTGAATTTACAGTAACTCCTGGTTCCGAACAGGTACGTTACACTGTAGATAGAGACGGCTACCTTGATATTTTTAAAGATATTGGGGGAATGGTATTGGCCAATGCATGCGGTCCTTGTATAGGTCAATGGGCTAGGCATGGAGCAGAAAAGCAAGAGAAAAATTCGATAATAACCTCATTCAATCGAAATTTTGCAAAACGAGCTGATGGCAATCCAAATACACATGGTTTTGTTGCATCCCCTGAAATAGTCACGGCAATGGCAATTGCTGGAGATCTGCGTTTTAATCCATTAAAGGACACCCTGGTTAATGAAGATGGTTATAATGTAATGCTTAAGGAACCATCAGGAGTAGAATCTCCACCAAGAGGTTTTTCGGTAGAAAATAATGGTTTTATTGATCCTGAGAAATTTTCTGGCAAAGAAGTTAAAATAAATATTGATTCTAATTCAAAGCGCCTTCAATTGCTTGAGCCTTTTAAAGCATGGGATGGTAAAAATATTAAAAATCTAAAGCTATTAATAAAGGCAAAGGGTAAATGTACTACTGATCATATTTCGATGGCTGGACCATGGCTTTTCTATAGAGGGCATTTAGATAACATATCCAATAACTTATTAATTGGAGCTATCAATTACTTTAATGATAAATCAAATCATATAAAAAATCAAATTGATGGTTCGTATGGGCAAGTGCCTGATGTTCAAAGAATATATAAATCGAAAAATATACCTACCATTGTTGTTGGGGATGAAAACTATGGTGAGGGCTCTTCCAGAGAGCATGCGGCAATGGAGCCAAGGCACCTTGGAGTGAGGGTGATTCTGGTTAAATCTTTTGCTAGAATTCATGAAACAAACCTAAAAAAACAAGGTATGCTAGCACTTACATTTAAAAATAAAGAGGACTATAATAAAATCTTTGAAGATGATACTTTTAATTTAATTAATTTAGATGAATTTAGCGTAGGGAAGCCCTTAAAAATAAAAATTACACACTCTGATGGTTCAAGTGATATTATAAGTTGCAACCATACATATAATATTTCTCAGATAGAATGGTTTCGGGCTGGATCAGCATTGAATCTAATTAGATCAAAAACGTAATATTTAACTTAAGAAGACCAAATGAAAGTAATTATCTCCGATCCAATATCTGAAGATGGATTAAGAATTTTTAAGGATAATAATATTGAAATTGTCAATACAAATGGGAAGAATATTGATGAAAGCTTAAGTGATATCAAAACAGCTGACGGGTGGATAATTAGAAGTGGAACCACTTTAGATTCAAAGATAATTGATAAAGCTGATAATCTGACTGTAATAGGTCGTGCAGGGGTTGGGATAGATAATATAGATATCTCAGCAGCAACCAGAAGAGGTATTGTAGTGATGAATACGCCAGATGCAAATACCATAAGCGCTGCTGAGCATACAATGGCACTAATTTTAGCATTATCAAGAAATGTTAGTACAGGCCATAATGGATTGTCAAAAGGCGAATGGAACCGTCATTCACTAATAGGTTCTGAGTTACATGGTAAAATAATTGGTGTAGTTGGGCTTGGCAAAATTGGTAGAGAGGTAATAAAGCGATGTAGGGCATTCAATATGCAAGTTTTAGGTTATGATCCATTTATTCCAGAAGATATTTTTCGTGAAGACGAATTGAAAATATGTAATTTAGAATATTTAATAAAAAAATCAGATTACATCACATTGCATATTCCTCTGACGAATGATACCAATAATCTCTTTGATTATGAAAATCTTATAAAAATGAAAAAAGAAGCAAGGATAATAAATGTTGCTAGAGGTGGAATCATTAATGAAGCTGATTTATCAAAAGTACTCAAGGAAAAAAAAATAACTGGTGCCGCTTTAGATGTTTTTGAATCTGAACCTTTAGATAGTGATAGTCCTTTATTATCTTCTCCAAATATTATATTGACACCGCATTTGGGTGCTTCAACTAAAGAAGCAAAAAAAGGAGTAAGTATATCAATATGTAATCAGGTTAAAAACTTCTTAATTAACGAAGAACTGGATAATGCAATTAATATGCCATTTAAGAATTTTGCACATCTAAAAGAAATGGCTCCATTTTTGCAGCTATCTGAGCTACTTGGTGATATCCATAGTCAAGTTTCTGATGGCCCGATTAAAAAGATTGATATAAACTGTTACGGCAGTATCAAGGATACAAAACCTATAGGACTCTCATTCTTGAGAAGTTTGCTTCAAAACAGGGTTCCCGAAAGGGTAAACTATATTAATGCAGATGCTCTTTCAAAAGAGTTAGGAATGGAGGTTTCTATTAATTTTTCCACATCGGATTCAAATTATTCAAATTTAATATCAGCTACAGTTCTTTCTGATAAAAAGGTTCAATTAGATGGTAGTGTTTTTGACGATAATTTACCTAGGTTGGTCAATATTTTTGGTTATAAAATGGAAGTAAATCTCAGTGGTACTTTATTATTTGTTCAAAATGATGATGTTCCTGGTGTGATAGGAAAAGTTGGGACTCTATTAGGTGATAACAAAATAAATATTGCAGCATATTTATTAAGTAGAGAGAAAAATAGAAATTTAGCGTTTGCAGTAATTAGACTAGATGACACTGTTGAACCTAATATCATTGATATGTTAAACAGTATTAAAGAATTAAAATTCGTGCGTCAAATAAATCTAAAACATTAGTAAAAATATTTTAAAAAAAATAAAGCTACATAATGCTAGATTTGTTTTGTAAAAAACTCAATAATAATCGATTAAGGATATTAGATGAATAAATTATGGGATGATTTAAAGGATAATATGAAAGAGTGGGGCGCTTCCGCTGTTGAAAAAGCTGAAGAGATAAGTAGGGTCGCCGTGGCAAAAGGGGAGGAGTTCACCAAAATATCAAAAATTAAAATTGAGATTATGCAGCTTGAAAAAGAAATAACAAAGAATCATGAAAAACTTGGGAAATTAGTTCACCGTTATGCTCAAGATGATAATATGGTTAATTTTACGGGAAATACTGAATTTTTTGAGATAATTAAACAAATAGATGATAAAAAAATTCAAGTAGACTTAAAGAATAAAAATATAGAAGAAATAAAAAAAGTTTATGGCATTGAAGATGATGATATAGATTACCAAAAAAATTACCCTAGTAATTCCGGAAAAACAGAGGAAGAATAACAATAAATAAAGCGGTTGTTTACTAACAAGTATTCTATGTAATATTCGCAAATTTTGTCTAATAATTTCAACTAATAAATAAAATGTTTCTCAAACGAAAATATATTTTACACGCTGAAAGTGATAGTGATATCAATCAATGGCATTTTAGCAATGCCAAAATATTAGCATTGGTAACCATATCACTAGTTGTATTGAGTTCCTTCCTATTGGTAGGTGCTGATTATGTTAGTCAAATCCTTTATGATAAGAGGCTCAAAGAATTCAAGTCTAATTATGCTTCAGTAGTTAATAATATAGATGAAATACAATTGAGACTAAAAGAACTCGATCAACAAATTATACAAATTGAAGAAAAAGATAGAGCAGTCCGTTCATATGCAGGTATGCCTGAGGTTGATAAGGATATTAGAAAATTAGGTATAGGTGGGGTCGCTATAAAGGAGCCAAGCATATTAAACAATCTAGCTCCTGCTGTGAGTAAAGAAATCTCAGATCTGCATTTAGATATAGAAAAACTCTCGAGACAGGTTAATTTTGAATTAGCAAGTTATGAAAAAATTTATGAACGAGTTAAGACTGATATAAATCGGATTCGACATATACCATCGATTAGACCTGTAGAGGGGGGGTTTCTAAATTCAAATTTTGGTTACAGGCAGGACCCAATCGATAATGTAAGGCGTTTTCATCAAGGACAGGATTTTGCAGTTCCAACAGGTACACCTATATTTGCTCCAGCCGATGGTATTGTGAAAAGAGCCTATTATATTGGTGGTTTTGGAAATCATATTAAACTTGAACATTCATCGGGGTACACTACAACTTTTTCGCATCTATCCAAGATTTTTGTAAGGCATGGACAGAAGATAAAAAGGGGTGATGTGATTGGTGAGACAGGAAATACAGGTAGATCTACAGCACCTCATTTGCATTATGAGGTTCATTACCATGGTACTCCTAAAGACCCTCTTGATTACTTTTTTTCTCAATCAGGTAACTGAATAACTTACTAAAGAAAAAATTCATTGAGTAAGACCTACCATATTCAGACATACGGTTGTCAGATGAATGTGTCTGATTCTGAGTTAGTTGAATCTATTTTAAAAAAAGAAGGCTATAAATCTGTTGATGTTCCTGATAGTGCAGATTTATTATTTATAAATACTTGTTCTATCAGAGAACACGCTGAGGATAAAGTACATTCCCTTCTAGGCAGATATAACCTTTTAAAAAAAAATAAACCTTCTATGGTAATTGGTGTATTAGGCTGTATGGCGCAGAGTTTGAAACATGACATTCTTGAAAATAAATCTTATGTTGATATTGTTCTTGGGCCAGACTCCTACAGAAGATTACCAGAATTATTAAATCGTCATAAATTCAACAATAAAAGTCTTGTAGACACTCAGCTCTCAAGATTTGAGGTCTATGATGATCTATTTCCCAATCGCAAGGAAGGTGTAAATGCTTGGGTTACAATTATGAGAGGCTGTGATAAATTCTGCACGTTTTGCATTGTACCATTTACTAGAGGCAGGGAGAGGAGTAGAAGCATTCAAGGAATTGTTGATGAAGTGAAAAATACAGTGAATAATGGATTTTCTGAAATAACATTACTTGGTCAGAATGTCAATTCATATAATTTTATGGGTAAAAACTTTCCTGCTTTATTGAAAAATGTTGCAAAAGTTCCTGGATTAAAAAGAATAAGATATACATCTCCTCATCCACAGGATATATCATTAGAGCTTTTAGATATTATGAGTAAATATGATAATATCTGTAATTCAATTCATCTTCCACTGCAATCAGGCTCAGATAGGATTTTGAAAAGAATGAATAGAACATACACACAAAAGCATTTCATTGAACTTGCCAAAATTATTAGAAAAAAATTACCTAATGCTGGTATAAGTACGGATATAATTGTTGGTTTTCCGGGTGAAACAAAAGAAGATTTTTCGGATACCGTTAGAGTTATGGAAGAAGTAATGTTTGATTCTGCATTCACCTTTAAATATTCTCCAAGAAAGGGTACTAAAGCTATAGAATATGAAGATCAGGTAAATGAAAAAATAAAGCAAGAAAGATTGGAGGAATTAATCAATTTACAAAAATCTCATACAGTATTTAGAAATCAGAGTTATATAGGAAAAATTGAAAATGTACTTATTGAAAAAGAGAGCAAAAGAAAATCTTCAAAATGGGCAGGCAGGACAGACTCAAATAAATGGGTTATTTTTGATAAGGATAGTGCTAAAATTAAAGATATTGTTCCTGTACTAATTACTGAATCAAGAAATATTACATTGCATGGAAAAATTATGAACAAGGCAAAGGCAGCATGATGCATCTAATTAAAGTCTTCTTATTAATTTTATTTAATCTTATTATTATTATTTTCATGACGCAGAATTCTGTTGAGCGAGTAGATATACACTTTATCAATTACAGTATTCTAAATTCTTATTTAAATGTAGTTTTACTATTTACTTTATTATTTGGTGTGGTATCGGGATTTCTGACGTCTGTTTTTGCTATTATTTCCAGTAAAACTCAAATTAAAAGCCTACAAAATAAAAACCGAATACTTACTGAAGAACTTAATGACTTGAGAAATGTTGCCATAGATGAGGGTATTTATGAGTCTGATGGTGAGGATTATTAATATTGAATTCATACTACATTATTTTTGTTGTTATTATATTAATAACAACAGCTGGTTTCTGGATCTTTTTTAAATATAGACCAAAAAAACAAAAAAAGACTGATTTCTTATATACAGATGCATTAAATGCAATGCTTAGGGCTGATAAGCATAAGGCTGTATTATTATTAAAAAATATTGTAAAACAAGACTCTGATCACGTTGATGCCTATTTGCAACTTGGTAGTATTTTAAGAGATGACAATCCACAGCGAGCATTGAAAATACACCAGATGCTTACAGTCAGACCAAACTTAGAAAACAATATTCGAATAGAAATCTACAAAGCATTGGCGTTGGATTATGAATCTATTGGTGATCTAAAAAGATCAAAAACTGAAGCAGAACAAATATTAACAATAGATAAACAAAATCAGTGGGCGCTCTTATTTCTATTGAATTTAGGGGAAAAAATAAATGATTGGGACTATGCCGAGGACAAAGCGAAAAGGTTGCAAAAAATTACAGGTAATTATGATGAAAAAGAATTAGTGAAATATTTAGTTTTTCGAAGTGTGGAAAAAATTAAGAATAAAGAGCATTCGGCTGCTGAATCACTATTAAATGATGCAATAAAGCAAGCACCAGAATTTGGGCTTCCATATAAATATCTTGGTGAAATTAAAATGGTAAACAGAGATTTAGTTAAGGCAGTAGAGTACTGGGAAAAATTCGTAAACTTGTCTCCAAAAGATTCACATAAGGTTTTTGATAGTATGGAGTCTGCTCTATTTGATCTTGGACGCTATAGTGAAGTTGAAAAATTTTATCGTAAAGTTTTAGAAAATGATTTAGTTAATGTAGCTGCTACATTACGATTAGCTAATGTGTTAAATGAAAAAGGTGAAGATCAAGCTGCAATTAAACTAATCGATGGTCTTATTAATAGTGGGAATACTAAAATACCTATTTTACTGATGAAGTTAAAACTTTCATTATCAATTCAAACTCCCGCTGAACTAGGGCATCAAATAGATAAAATTTTAAACCAAATAAAAAACGATCATGAATAAATTCCTTACTTTTTATCTTCTACTGACATCTCATTTTTATGGTCAAAACATTGATTTATATTTATCTCTAATTGATGAAGGTAAAACAGAAGGCGTTATAGAAACTTTGCCTGAACTAATTTCAAAATATCCAAATGATCCCGGGGTGATTTATATAAAAGCATTAATGACGGAAGATGGGAAATCCGCAATAGAAATTTATAATGAAATAATAAAGATACATCCGGACACTAAGTATGCTCCTTATGCTGCTATGAAAATTGGGGAATACTTTTATGCAAGAGGACTATATACTCAAGCCTCAAAATTATTAAAAAATATACCGATACAATATCCAAGATTTTCTGATATACAAAGAGCAACTAATTTAATGACAAATAGTTTTAACGCTATAGGAGAAGCAGACTCAGCGCGCTATTACGGTCTAATTATAAAAAGCATGTTTCCGAAAGTTGACATTGGTATTGAAAATATAAATGAGAAGAATAAACCTTTAGCTCAGGTTTTTGATTTTAATAAAAGGAGAAAAACTGTTTTAGGTCCATATGTTGTTCAAATGGGTGCCTTTAGTACACAAGAAAATGCTAAAAAATTGAAATTACAAATTTCACAATTAGGGCATGATGTATCAATCAATGATGTTGAATCAAATGGAAGAATATTATATGCTGTTAGAGTAAATAGGTTTAAAACAAAAAAGAGAGCAGAGTATATTGGTAAGGATATAAAATCAAAAATTGGAGTTGATTATAGAGTTTTATATAGGCCAGTAAATAAATAAAATATTTTTGAAAACAATTAATTAGTGGTTTAATTGGGAATGATTGAGTAGCTGGTGCTTTCCACGGCCTTCAAAGCCGATGTCTCGAATTTATTTGAGAGCTGGGTTCGATTCCCAGGCATTCCCGCTTTAAATAAATTATGATTTAATTTTTAATAATATATTTCATTCATTTATAATATTGCAAAGAGATATAATGTATAAGACAAATTTTTATGAAAAATTAAAAGAGAATTATTGGCTAAATTATATTCTTTACATATTTATCATTTATGTAGCTGTTCTTTTTTATTCTAAATATATGGGTATTAATAATCCATATAGTGATGGTATAACCCATTGGAACCATAGTCAGACATTTTACCCATTTGATGTTTTCCATGTCCCCGTTTTTGTTTTTAGTATCGGCCTATTAAGAATCTTTTTAGAAACGTTTATAAGCCCCTTGGGCATTATTCAAATTGTTCTGTTTTTCTATTTTTTCATATCAATAATATATATTTACAAGTCTGTAAATATTCTATGCATTGATAGAAAAATTTCAACCTCTTTGGTATTTTTATTTTTCTTGTGGCCATTTATTGGCGTTACTAGTGCAATAATTCCCGGAAGTGATTATGTAGCGATTGCACTTTTTTCCATAGGGGTATTTTATATGCTCTCGAATGAATTACATATTGGAGCAATATTTTTTGGTTTTACTATTTTAGCTCATAAAGCCATGTGGCCAATTACATTTTTTATATTTTCATTCCATTTTATAAAATTTTATAAGACATTAAAGATTCGAACCGTATTTATTTATATAATTTTATATCTTACGCCATTAATAATCTTATGGATTTTTGGCTCAATTCATCATAATAATATTTATTGGATTATTGAAAGCAATATTAGAAATGAACTTTCGCCAGATGGATCTATTTTTTTATTTGATGGACTAATAGGTCCCATCCTAAACAGTTTTGACTTTATTGCAATTGTAAAGTGGTTATTAATAATTAGCATTTTTGTATTATCAATAATTTTACTAAAGAAATTATATCCATATAATGATCCTGGCTGGTCAATTTGTATGGGGATTTTAACTGCTATTATCCTTTACTGCGCTATAATAGAAGAGTATGAGATTTGGGCAATAGTTAGGTATGGTAGATTGTTAGTATTTCCTGTTGCTCTATTTGCTGGTAAACACTTCAACTATACAATTAATTTTCAGAATAAATATATTTTTTCATCATTAATTGTTTTATTATCGTTGAGCCAATTTATTTTTATTAGATATGTAAAATTTTATATGGATATAAATTGACATAGAGACCTTTTAATTATACTCTAATTGTTGTTGTTTCTTTTTCTAAAATTATTCTTCAAAAACCAAAATTCTTTAATTACTTTGATGCCTACAAAGAAGAATTGGCTTATTTTTACAGATGGTATTCCTCCAGTTCTTGTTTTAAATGTAATTGGAACCCATTTTATTTTGTAATCATGATTAATTAAGGCTGCTATGTACGCGTTAGTCAAAAATAAATCATAATTTATTCTACTTAAAATTTTTGAAAGTGGTTTCGATTTCATAAGCCGAAAAGGAACATTAGAGTCCTTGACCATAGTATTAAAAATTATATAGATAACTATTTTTAATATCTTTGATATGACTAGCCTGATGAAACCATCTCCTCTAGCCTTTCTGAAGCCAAAAATGAAATCGTGGCTATTTCTATATTCCCAAATATTTAAAAATTCTTTACTATTGGTTTGTCCATCACTATCTGTTTGAAATATCCATTCAAATCTTTCTTTAATGCTCCATTTATATCCTTGTAAGCAGGTTGAACCATGGCCAGAATTTTTTTTATTAATCAGATATATATTTGGAAATAAGTGAAGATTATCTTTGATAATATTTAGCGTTTCATCATTGCTTCCATCATTGATTACTACAAGTACACCTTTGCAGGTATTTGCAGCGTGTGACCATTCTTTAATTACATCTACAATTACCTCTTGTTCATTATAGCAAGGCATAATTATAGCTAATTGCTTATCATTAATTTCTTTCGGTTTGTATTCTATTTTTATGGTAGCGTTCCTTTAAAATTTCATGATTGATAATTTAGAAAAAATTAATGTCAAAAATTTTTTATTTGAGGATGATTTCTAAAAATAACTTGAAAAAATATTACAGGCTTCAATATTTTTCAAGAAATGGTCAATTGATTTCTTTTTAGAATTATTATCTGAATAGAGCTCTTTAGCAATTCTCAATAAACTTTGAGTGTAATCAGCAATTTTATCACCATTAATTAAACCTTTATTATTGGCATGATTAATTTCTAAAATGAAATCAGATAAATCATGATCAAGCCAGAGTTGTTCTTTCTCTAAATTAGATATGGGATCGCTTGCTCTTATATGATCACAAAATGGTATTCCGCTAACTACAGCTCCATCAATGTAATCTATCCAAAGTTTTGCCATCCATCCACAAAACATATCATCCCAGCGCCCAACACCCCAGGGTGTTTTTTCAGGGTTATTTCCCATTAATCCAAAATACATAATTGGTGCTAATTCTGATTTGAATAATATATTCATTCCGCACATGGGGAATAAAATATTACGGGGAACTTCTTGCAAAAATTTTGGTAGATCCCATTGATAGCCATCCTTTAATCTTATTTGCGTTTTTGCGTCAAAATCAGGTACAGTTAGCCACAAACCATGAGAAAGAAATGTTTCTTTTCTCTTGCCTAGCATGCCTCTAGGATAAAAAATATCGTTTTCTTCAAATTGAGGGATCGTATTGAATGTAGAATTAATTACTTTTGAATTGAGGTTTTTAACATGTTGACTTATATGGTCCTCACTCAAAGGTTTTGTGTCATCATCAAAAGTGAAAATATAATCAAAATCTAACCCGTTCTTAGTTGCCCACAGCCATCCAAAACATCGTATTGCAGAGTCATATCTGGATATAATCCAGTTATCATTTTTCAACATATTATCGATATCAGCCCAACGTAACAATATAACTTCCCTACATGCTTCTTTAAATTGGTTCGGAATATTTACATCTTGTTTTTCACCATCCTGAATTACAATCAAAGTAACATTATCTTTTTCAAAAACATTCGCCCATTCTGTACAATTATCTAAATCTCTGATTGTTGGTAGCACTGCTAGTATATTATTCAATTTAATTTCTCCATAATTTATTGTGATAATTATAGCCTCTGATATGGCTATTTATTAATATTTTTCCGAATTAAAAATATTACTATGTTTATTTAGTTCCCATTCCCAAGCAGTTTTTATAATATCTTCTATAGTTTTATACTTAGGTTTCCAATCTAAAATTTCTTTGGCCTTTTTCGATGAAGCTATCAAACTTGGTGGGTCACCTTTTCTTCGCGCGGTTTCTTTTTTAATTATTTCGCTCTTTGATATTTTTTCAATTACATTAATAATTTCATAAATAGAGTAGCCCTTTTCGTTTCCTAAGTTAATTACTTTAGATTTACAACCATTAACTAATTTATCTATTGAAAGTTTATGTGCCGCTGCTAAATCATCAACATGAATGTAATCTCTTATTGCAGTGCCATCTGGAGTTGGATAATCAGTGCCAAAAATTTTAAGTTCATTCTTTTGTTTTAATGCGCATTTTATGGCTAAAGGAATTAAATGAGTTTCAGGGGAATGGGATTCACCAATTTCAGAATTAGGATCTGCACCGGCAGCATTAAAGTACCTTAGTGAAATCCAGTTTAAGTTATAAGCATTTCCATATGATTTAAGTATTTTTTCAAAAATCAACTTTGTTTCACCATAGGGATTGATTGGTTTACATTGATGATTTTCATCAATTGGAATAGTTTTAGGAATTCCGTAGGTCGCACAGCTAGATGAGAAAACAAAATACTTAATTTTTGAATCAATAACTGAATTAAGAAATTTTAGAGAATTTATTATATTGTTGTTAAAATATTTTCTAGGATGTTCAATAGATTCTCCAACGTAAGCATTTGCAGCAAAATGTATAACTGCCTTTATGTCATATTCATTTATTACTGATTTTATTAATTCTTGATTGTTAATATTGCCTTTGATTAAGGGTCCCCATTTCACAGCCCATTCATTACCAGTCGATAAATTATCAATGGTAATGGGTTTGTAATTATTTTTATGTAAAATTTTGCAGGTGTGGCTCCCAATATAGCCGGCCCCACCTGTGACTAGTATATTCATCTAATAATATTTAGTAATTTGATGCAAAATAATTGATGGTTTTTAATAAACCAGCTTCAAGATTTATTTTGGGTTCCCAATTTAATTTTGATTTTGCTTGGTTAATGTCTGGTCTCCGTATCACTGGGTCGTCAAGAGGTAATTCATTAAAGGTCATTTTTGAATTAGAATTTGTTAATTTTAATATTTTTTCGGCCAATTCTTTAATAGATATTTCGTTCGGATTACCCAAATTAATGGGTCCAGTGATATCATCATTAGAATCCATAAATAAAATAATGGCATCAATCAAATCATCAACATAGCAAAAAGAGCGGGTTTGACTACCATCTCCGTAAATAGTAAGGTCTTCTCCACTGAGGGCTTGGGTAATAAAATTTGAAACAACTCTACCATCTTCAGGCATAAGTCTTGGTCCATATGTATTAAAAATTCTTCCTACTTTTATTTTTATATGATGCTGTCTGTGGTAATCAAAAAACAAGGTTTCCGCACATCTTTTCCCTTCATCATAGCAAGACCTTACACCAATTGGATTGACATTCCCCCAATACGTTTCTTTTTGAGGGTTTATTTCAGGATTTCCATAAATTTCACTAGTTGAGGCCTGGAAGACCTTTGCGTTGCATCTTTTGGCTAAACCAAGAATGTTGATTGCCCCATGTACATTTGTTTTTGTGGTTTGGACTGGATCCTTTTGATAATGTATAGGCGAAGCAGGGCATGCCAGGTTGTAAATTTGATCAACTTCAATGTAAAGAGGAAATGTAATATCATGTCTAATTAACTCAAAATTAGAATGATTAAGTAGATGTTTTATATTTTGTTTAGTTCCTGAATAAAAGTTATCCAAACAAATTACCTCTTTGTTTGAATTCAATAATCGCTCACATAAGTGCGATCCTAAAAAACCTGATCCGCCTGTAACTAATATCCTATTCATGTATTTTTTAAAAGATTTAGTATATAAAATTTTGAACTATAAAAGAATAATATAGAAAATAATCTGATAATAGATAGTTGTTAATTGTCTATTTTAAGTTAGTACTAATATCATAGAAATAACAGGTAAAATAATATCATATTGGTCTGAATTATTGCGGTGATTTTTAAATATGGAGCTTGAGTTTCCAAATTAATATAAAGTTAATAATCCAATGCTATTTTGGATATTGATTACAGTATAATTAATATTATTTGAAACTATTAAGTCACTTCAATATCATTCATTACTTCAATATTTTAAACTATATTTTTTCAACAATAATATATTTAATGCTATTTAAGCGTCAAATATTCTCTAAATATACTTTGTATAAACTAAACCATTTATATATTAATTGTATATAATATGTTTTATTTTTATGGATAAAATGTTTTCATTTTATGTATAAAATATTATAAATTAGACGACCAAAAATTACAAACACCGAGGTAGAATTAGATGATAAAAATATTTGTTGTTATCCTGTTTATATTAAATAATGCAGTTTCACAGACTATTATGAAAAGTCAAATTGATGAAATTTTAAAAAAACAAAATATTCCAAAAAATCTTTTAGATCAAGCAAGACAATCAGGTAATATTAATCAACTAGATGATTCTGGACTCCAGCTATTGGAAAACGGATTAAATAATGAAAATAAGACTCTTGATGACAAAAAAATAGTAGAACAAATTAATGAAGAATTGCAGGAAGATATAAGTAATAATGACGAAAGTGACTTTTCAAATGCTGAAGAGCCTGCAGAAGAAGTCCAGGACCCAGCTGATTCGACAAACAATTTAAAATTTGAAGAATATTTTGGATATAACGTGTTTAGAGGCAATCCGGAATTATTTCAAAAATCTACGTTAGGTCCGGTTGACCCCAATTATTTAATAGGACCCGGTGATGAAGTGATCATAATGCTATGGGGGGAGACTGAATTTCATAAAGGCTATACGGTTACAAAAGACGGATACCTTTTTATTAATAATCTAGGGCAAGTTTTTGTTAACGGATTAACTCTAGAAAAATTAGAAAAAAAATTATTTATATTACTCAAAAAGGTCTACGCTAGCTTAGATCCAAAAAATCAAGTTGCAACCACCTTTTTTGATGTAAGTCTTGGCTCATTAGTACTCAAACCACTTCGTATTTTTGTTCTTGGTGATGTAGATCAGCCTGGCGCATATGCTGTTAAAAATGAGACCACCTTATTTTCTGCATTATATTACTTTAATGGTCCAAGTATAGATGGTTCTTTGAGGGATATAAAATTAATAAGAGAAGAAAAAGAAGTTTCATCTATCGATTTTTACGATTATCTGCTGCTTGGGAAAAAAACAAATGATATTCGTCTTCAAAGGGATGATGTCATATTTATCCCACCTCGAGGAAAAACAGTAAAATTAGCAGGTGAAATAAATAAGCCATTTTATTTTGAACTTAAAAAAGATGAGGGTTTAGCTGAAATAATCAAAATGACAGGAGGAATAAAGTCAACTACATATACAAAAAGGGCACAAATAGATAGAATTCTCAATCCTGAATTAAGAACGACTTTAGGTATTGATAGATTGATTTCAGATGTTGATTTAACATCTATTATTAATTCAAAAGAAAATTTTGAATTATTAGATGGAGATTTGATTGAGTTTTTTAAAATATCTGATCAAAGGTCAAATTATGTGTTATTAAATGGACCAGTATTAAGACCTGGTAAGTATCAGTATGAAAAAGGTTTTAGGTTAAAAGATTTAATTACAAAAGCAGATGGTGTAACAGGTGAAGCCTATACGGAAAGAGTCGATATTGTCAGATATAACTCCGATAATACACAGTCCCATATTGATGTTAACTTAAGATTAGCTCTTCAAAATGACCCAGAAAATAATATAGAGCTTCAATCCCTTGATGAAGTAACAGTTCATAACTTTTCAACCTCGCTTTACAAAAAAGGCGTTGAGTTAAGTGGTCATGTAAAATTCCCGGGTATTTATCCATACCAAAAAGATATGCAAGTTTATGACTTGATTTTTAATAGAGGTGGTTTTGAGAATGATGAATTCCTGAAAAATACATACCTTGAAAGAGCAGAATTAATCAGAAATAGTGTAAATAAAATGAGTTCAAAAAAAATAAACTTTAGACTTGATTCTGTTTTAGTGAAAAAAGGCATTGCAGATATGGAATTGGAAATGGGTGACAAAATAATTATTTATTCTAGAGAGGATGTTACTGGTATTCCGCCTGGGGTCGTAGAAATCGAAGGTAGGGTAAAGTATCCAGGGGTATTCGACCTTCATGCTGATATGACTATCAGAGATTTAGTAATCATGGCAGGTGGTTATGAGGATTCTATTTGGGTAGAATCAATGGTGCTTGAAAGAGCAGATCTAGTGAGGACCAATTTTAAAAAATTAAATAAGGAAATTATTTATATTGATCTAAATAAGGAACTTGACACAAATTTTTCGAGCACAAAATTAATTGAAGGTGATTTGCTTAGAGTCTATGACAAGTTGTTTTTCCCCATTATTCAAAATGTGCGTATAGCTGGTGAAGTTGTAGCACCAGGTACTTTCGAATATAAATCCAGCATGTCAGTTAAGGATTTGATATTAGAGGCAGGTGGTGTTAACGAAAATATTCACAGTTTTAGAGCGGATATTTCAAGAATTAATAAGCATAACAAAGATGCAAACAAATTTGCAGATGTAATCACTATTTATCTAGACTATTCATTAAACACTTTTACAACTGGGAATAGTAAAAATAACATTGTCTTGGAGCCTAATGATTTTGTGGTCATTCGTAAAAGTCCAAATTTTGTTTTTCAGGAATCGGTCAATATAACAGGTGCGGTTTTATATCCGGGTGACTATGTTGTAACAAGTACAAATGAAAAAGTTTCTGAAATTATATCTAGAGCAGGAGGGTTAAGTGATGATGCATATCCTGATGCTTCTTCCGTAATTAGGAATGGTGATAAAATAAATATTTCATTTAGTCGATTACTGAAAAATCCAAAAACTAAATATAATTTTCGAGTCATGCCCGGCGACTCAATAAACATAGGAATAAAACCAAGCCTAGTTGAAATTAGAGGTGAGGTAAATGCTCCTGGCTTCTATCAATTTGTAAAGGGAAATAGAGCTAACGATTATATATCTGGAGCAGGTGGAATAAATAAAAATGGTACAAGAAGGGGTTCATTTGTTACATTTCCTAATGGCAAATCCATTGGGCTCAATCCTTTTTCAAATCCAAAAATTAAGGATGGTTCAGTCATAGAAATTATTCCTGAGGAGGAGATGGAGCCATTTTCTCTGACAGAATACGTTACAAATCTTACATCAATATGGGCAGATTTAAGCCAGGCATATTTAGTTATATTAGTAGCTGGTAGGCAATAAAGGATAAAATGAAATATCAAGAACTGGAAATAATTTTAGCAAAAGAATTCGGATCTAGTAGACCGGCCGACATTGCCAAAGAATTTGCCGTATCTCCTCAAGTTGTAAATAATTGGAAGGCCCGCAACCAAGTTCCTTATAAATATGTTAAAATTTTACGTTCAAAAATCAATATACATAAAATTGATAATTCTGCTTCAACATTAATTGGTGGATCTTATTATAATCAATTTCGAGATGTAGAAAAGTCTGCAATAGAAATTGTTAACTTTTTCACAAAACTTATTAAAAAACACGCTCTCATCATGGTAGTAGTGCCAATAGTATGTTTTTTAATTTCTGTAATTTATCTAAAATTTTATGCTATACCGGTTTATGTATCTTCCAGTACAATTTTACCATTATATGTAAACAGCAGTAGCTCAATAAATAGCGTTGCAAAGCAATATGGTCTAAATTTGGGTTCACGAGTAGGTGCTGTTGAAAGTTTAGCATCAGCTACAATGTTTCCCAGTATAATAAAAAGCAAAAAATTAGCAGAAAAATTACTCTACAAGAATATCAAAATTTCTACATCAGAGTACTCTAGACCTTTAATTTTTTATCTACAAAATACACAGCCTGCTTCTGATACCTTGCAATGGACAGATGGTCAAATTAAACGTGGCCTAAATGAAATATCAAAAATGATAAGTATTGGAAAGGACAGGAAATCCTCGCTATTAAACTTAAGTGTTTCTGCATATGATCCTCTGCTGGCATCAGAACTATCTGCAAAGATACTCAATGTATTAAGAGAAATTGTTGAGGAGTATAAGTTTTCAAAGGTCAAAGAAAAAAAAGTTTTTATTGAAGGTAGAATTGTAGAAATCAAGAAAGAGCTTGTTGAGATTGAAGAATCATTAAAAGATTTTCGCGATAGGAATAGAAATATAATGTCATCACCCGCTCTGTTGCTAGAGCAGGAAAGGATTGCAAGAGACCTTACTGTTTCAACGGAAGTTTATGTCACCTTAAAAAGTCAATATGAGATGGTCAGGATTGAAGAGGCATCTAAGTCTAGCATATTTCAAATTTTAGATGCTCCTACTAGACCTGATTATCCAATTAGTCCAAGACCATTGTATCAAATTTTTATGTCCATTTTTTTAGGATATACATTTACGGTGATTTTTTTAATTTTTTTCGATTGGTACAAACAAAATAAGGCCGCATTCAAAGTATAAGAAGTATTTTAAATTATCTATATTCGACAAGGAATAGATTCTCTAAAATTGTTTTGAATGTGGTATAGATATATTCGCAGAATTAAGTTTAATATTTGCTTAGTAGTTTTATAAAACTTAATTTTGAGCGTTTAATATGTCTTATGACTAAAAAATAGTTTTGAAACTTAACTAAAAGGAGCATAACAAATGCGCGACATTTTATTAAGAATCTTCATTCTTACTCAACTTTTTACATTTACGATTTTTGCACAAGACGATTTCTCTGATGAGCAAAATAGAACTATTACAATAACCGGATATGTTACTGATTCAGGTAGCGGGTCTCCCTTGGCAGGTGCAAATGTTGTTGTCGATGGGTCTGATGCTGGTGCTGCAACTGATGAAGAGGGTATGTTTTCCATTGAGGGAGTTGATATGGGCTCTTCAATTACTGCATCTATGATCGGATATGCTGATATGTCAGTATATGCTGATACGGATACAGTTTATTTTGAGCTTGCTTCAATCACAATAGAGATGGATCCACTAGAAGTTTTATCATCCAGAGCTAGTGAAAAAACACCAGTTGCTTACACAAATGTTTCGCAAGAAGATATTAAGCTCAGATTAGGGTCAAGAGACATACCTCTTGTACTTAACACAGTTCCATCAGTATATGCTACTGGACAAGGTGGTGGCGCTGGAGATGCAAGAATAAATGTCAGAGGATTCAATCAGCGTAATGTTGCTATAATGATAAATGGTATCCCTGTGAATGACATGGAGAATGGATGGGTTTATTGGTCCAATTGGGACGGTCTTGCAGATGCTACAAAGAACATACAGATGCAAAAGGGTTTGAGTGCACAAAATTTAGCCACCCCATCAATTGGTGGGTCAATGAACATTATCACTGATCCTGCAGGACAAGAGCGACGCGGTTTGTTTAAACAGGAAGTTGGAGCGTGGGGGTTTCTTAAGACTACTGCCTCATTACATAGCGGTCTTATGATGGATGATAAGCTGGCTATGAGTGCTACTTTAGTCAGGAAAACTGGTGAAGGCTACGTAAGTGGGACGTGGACAGATGCATGGGCTTATTATTTCGATGCTACTTATAATATTAATGATGCACACAGGCTTCAATTTTATGCACTGGGTGCTCCTCAGCGTCATGGACAGAATTTATATAGACAGAATATTGCTGCCTATGACGAAGAGTTTGCAAAGGGATTGGAAACCTACGAACAGGAAGCTCTAGCTGCTAATGGCGGTGAGTTTATGGAAGCAGGACGTGAATTCAATCAAAACGTTGCTAATCTATCTGATGCATCACAAGCAATACTTGATGCAGGTGTTGGTCAACACTACCAAATGTATGGCACATATGACGGGGTAGACCGTCATGAAAAAGGAACTCTTGCTGAAAGAGAAAATTTCTTTCACAAACCACAGGTTGCACTGAATCACTATTGGACAGTAAATGATAAAATGAAAGTCAATAATAGCTTCTACTGGTCTGGTGGTATGGGCGGAGGTACCGGAACTTACGGTACTATTACGTCTTTTGATGCTGAAGGTGTTAGTGATGCTGGTACAGCGGAGTCAAATAATTATAAGTTCTATTATGGTCCTTCTCCTTGGACGCGAGACTGGAATTCATTAATTGCTATTAATTCTGCACCTGCTGGCATGGCTTATGCATACAAAAGAGAATTTGATAGAGGTGATAAAGAATCTATTGGTATACTAAGAAATAGTAACAATAGGCAATCAACGATTGGTGCCCTTTCTAAGCTTACCTATGATGTTAACAACAATCTTAAGGCTCAATTAGGTATTGATTGGAGGACTGCTCAAATTTATCACGTAAAAACAATTAGAGATCTTCTTGGTGGAGAATATTTTGTTAATACGGATAGTGACTTTGATGCTGATGGCCAGCAAAAAGGTCTTGGTGATCCAATAGACTACAACTTTACAAATACTGTTGATTGGTTGGGATTTTTTGGTCAGGCAGAGTACAGCTCCGGACCACTAACAGGATATGCAATGGCCGGTTTAACTACTGTTAAATACACAATGTGGGATCATTTTAAGAAGGCAGAAAATTACGATTATGCCTATGTCCAATCTAAGGATGGAAGTGATGCAGATTGGGTAGAGCGTCCAGGCGATGATATGGGTGGTCATGAGGGCGAATTATATATTGAGGCTGACCCTATAACAACATCGCAGCTTAAGGGTGGTGTAATGTACTCCCTTGGTGATGTATTTTCATTTTTAGATGTTATACCTGTTGTTGGTAAGGTTGGTGAAAATGCAGATGCGTGGTTTAATTTTGGCTTAATCGATAAGGCGCCAATTTTTGACCAAGTCATTCAAGATTGGGATGCAACAATGTCAACAGATCCTAAAAATGAAAATTTCACAGCATTTGAATTTGGTATTAATAGCAGATCAAATGACGGCACTGTTGCAGCAAAACTCAATTATTTTAATACCACCTGGTCCGATAGGATAGCCACAAGGCAGGTTCAGAATCTTGATGGGGATGATGAGATTGTATACCTAACGGGTATCAGCCAAAATCATAGCGGAATAGAATATGAACTTTCAGCTCAGGTGCATGAAATGGTTCGCTTAGATGCTGCAATTGGATTTGGAAATTACAAATTCACTGATGATGCAAGCGGAACATATAGAGATGGTGATGCTGATGTAAGTTATGCTTATTCACTTAAAGATTTATTGGTTGGTGACATGCCGCAGACTACTTTTAATTTAATGGCTACGATTAAACCAATAGAAGGTCTTACAATACAGCCATTATATAAATTCTATGGTAGAAATATCTCTGATTGGAGTGTGAGTGGAAGAGAGTATGAAGCAAGTTTATCGCCTGATAGTGAATCAATCGATAGACTTCCTGCTTGGATTGCCCCTTCATACGGTGTAATTGATTTACATGCTTACTATGATCTACCTATGAGTTTCGGTCCTGTAAAACCTCAGGTGTTCTTGCATGTATATAATCTACTAGATGAAACTTATATTCAAGATGCGACTGATAATAGTTCATATAATGCATGGAATAAAAATCATACTGCTGATGACGCAGAAGTGTTCTTTGGTCTTCCAATGAATTTTAACTTAGGTGTATCAGTAAATTTCTAGGTAGAAGTAAAAACCCTTAAAAAACCTCGGTTAATTTTAACCGAGGTTTTTTTTTATAAAATATAACTTTTAAAGTGTTCCATCTAAAATCATGACAATAATAAATAATTAGTATACTTTAAAAAATGCTTGAATTAGTAAATAAAATTTATCCAATTATCTAAAGATAGCTATAAATGATATTGTTTTCTTAATAAATTTAGTCAATGTATATCCTTGGAATTTCAGCATATTATCATGACAGTGCAGCCTGCATACTAAAAAATGGAGAAATCATTGCCGCTGCTCAGGAAGAAAGATTTACGAGAATTAAGCATGATCAGAATTTCCCCATTAATGCTATAAAATTCTGTTTGAAAAAAGCAAATATCACTTCGAATGATTTAGAGTGTGTCGCCTTTTATGATAAACCTTTTCTAAAATTTGAAAGAATATTAGAGACTTATCTATCATTCGCCCCATTGGGAATAAGTTCTTTTTTGAAAGCTATGCCGCTTTGGATAAAGAAAAAACTATGGATAAAAATACTTATCCAAGATGAGATAGGATTTCAAGGTAAAATATTGTTTCCAGAGCATCATGCCTCCCATGCAGCTTCGGCATTTTATGCTTCGCCATTTCAAAATGCAGCTTTTCTTACTATGGATGGAGTTGGAGAATGGGCGACTACAAGCTATGGTATTGGCACCGGAAATAAAATGGAGGTTCTGGCTGACATAAAATTTCCCAATTCTCTTGGTTTATTATACTCTGCATTTACATACTACACAGGATTTCGGGTCAATTCCGGAGAGTATAAAGTTATGGGACTTGCCCCATATGGTGAACCTAAATTTAAAGACTTGATTTATAATCATCTAATAGATGTAAAAGATGATGGGTCTTTTAAAATGGACATGAGTTATTTTGACTATAATGTTGGATTGAAAATGACAAATAAAAAATTTGACGAATTATTCGGTGGAGCACCTAGAGAGCCAGAGTCTCAACTAACCCAGAAAGAGATGGATCTTGCTCGATCAATACAAGAAGTAACTGAGGAAATTGTAATGAAAATGGCTCATCACGTAAGAAAGATTACAAAACAAAAATATCTTTGTTTGGCTGGTGGCGTTGCACTGAATTGTGTAGCGAATGGAAAGTTACTTCGCTCAGAAATTTTTGATGACATATTTATTCAGCCGGCTGCTGGTGATGCTGGAGGTGCTTTAGGATGCGCATATATTGCCTGGTACCAACATTTAAATAATCAAAGGGTGGTACAAGGTAAAAATGATTTTATGAAAGGATCATATCTTGGTCCTGAGTTTAGCAATGATGAGATCAAAAAATATTTAGATAAAAATAATTATGCATATCAAAGACTTTCTGATGAAGAATTGCCAGAAAAGATAGCTGATATTATAAATGACCAAAATGTAATTGGGTGGTTTCAGGGTAGAATGGAATTCGGTCCTAGAGCATTAGGGAGTAGAACAATTATTGGAGATTCGAGGTCTCCTGAAACTCAAAAAACTATAAATCTAAAAATAAAATATAGAGAGAGTTTTAGACCATTTGCACCCTCTGTTAGGGAAGAAGATATTTCTGATTATTTTGAAATAGATCGACCAAGTCCTTATATGTTATTAGTCGCTGATGTTAAAAAGGATAAGCAAATACCTATGACAAATGAGCAAGAATCCTATTTTGGACTTCAAAAATTAAATATTCCAAGGTCTGAGATACCTGCCATCACTCATGTTGATTATTCAGCAAGAATTCAATCTGTAAGTAAGCACACAAATAAGAGATATCATGACATGTTGACAATATTTAATGAAAAGTATGGATGTCCTGTGATAGTTAACACATCATTTAATGTCAGAGGAGAGCCAATTGTATGTACCCCAAAGGATGCATACCTTTGCTTTATGAGAACCGAAATGGATTATTTATTACTAAATAATTATTTATTATCTAAGAAAAAACAAAAACCTTTAGAAAAAGATTCTGATTGGATGTCTGAATTTGAACTAGACTAGATATGTTTGAAGAAATAAAAAATATTAAAACAAGTAAGAAAGACATAAAAAGTTTTGGAATTACAATGGGCCTAATTCTATCGTTATTATCATTAATGTTGTTTTATTATAATCATCTTTTATATCAAAATATTTTAATCATAGCTGCAGTATTTTTAGGGTTGGGTATTTTATTCCCCGTAATACTAAAACCTTTATATATTGGTTGGATGATTTTTGCTGTCATTCTTGGTTGGATTATGACAAGAGTAATTTTAAGTATTGTGTTCTATCTAATTATGACTCCCATTGGTTTAATTGTGAAATTACTAGGTAAAGACTTTTTAGCATTAAAAATATCAGATTCTAAAACCTATTGGAATAATCGGGACAACTACACTGAGAAAAATCAAAATTATGAAAAACAATTTTAAAATTTTTAGTCAAGATACATAGTAATCTAAAGGAGCGAAATAAATATGTCAAAATTTTCAATTTTAGTTGAATTCTGGGAATTTCTTAGAATAAGAAAAAAGTGGTGGTTAGCTCCGATAGTATTTTTCTTACTTTTTTTTGGAACATTAATAGTATTAACGGAAGGAACTGCGATCGCACCATTTATATATGCTTTATTTTAACTAATAGGATTTAATCTCTGAGGATTTTATTTAGTGATGTAGACATTATATGTATTGTGCTGATAATGATTTTAATAAATATGTTTATAAATTATCAGAATTCAGTGACCGAATCTCTAAGATTTATTAATTCAATTAATTGAAAAATGAAGATTCAAGAAGTTGATAAAAAAGAATATAAATTATCATTGATTAACCGATTTACATTCTTTTTTAAATGTTGAATTTTGGGATATGACTATTTAAGGTTTGGATCAAAGTTCTTCAAAATTGTTCATATGAATATTATAAAGTAGTTAACAGATCTAGGTTATTTTGATTATGTTAAAAAAGTTACTAAAAGAAATTATAAGCTCCTACCCGTTACAATTTATAGGCCTAATTCTTATAGTCTCCACGCAAGCAATTTTTAATACACTCTCTGTAATCGCGGTTGCACCAATTACGGATTTTTTAACAGAAAGTTCAAGTTCAGAATTAAATCCTGTGACCAAATATCTATTTAAGATATTTCCATCATTAGGATTAGATTTTAATTTATTAACAGCATTTATATTTTTTGGCTTATTCAATATTTTGAATGGAATTTCAAAAATTATTCTAGAGTATAATCTGCAGAGAATTAAGTATGATGTGCTCATCCATCTTTTGAGCGATGTATTAAATAAGATTTTTCGAGCGAGATTTTTATTCTTTAGTCAAGGTGAGATGGGGACAATCCTTAATTCCCTTAATGCAGAAGTACATAGGATTGGAGAAAACTTTGTAAATATAGCGAGATTCATTGCAAATCTAGTTCAGGCTAGTATTTTTATTTTTGTACCATTTTTTATTGATCCAAGACTTTCAAGTATTTTCGTGATTGTTACAGCGGTCTTAAGTTTGCCGTTATGGTTTTTAAATAAAATTTCCAATAGTCTTGGTTTAAAGAATCTTGAAAAAAGTAATAAATCTGCTGGAGTATTGCTTGAGCTACTAAATTCTTCAAAAATAATAGTAGCAAATGCACGAAGAAAAAGTTCAATTGAACTATATAGAAAGGTATTAATAGATCATGCCAAGGTTGGCAAAAAATTTAAAACTTTATTAGTAGGTGCGCCTGAATTATATGGACCTATTGGTATAATATCTGCTCTCATAGCAGTTTATGTAGGATACTTAGATGGGGTTTCTTTAACTAAAATATCCATAATTTTATTTTCTTTTACCCGTTTAATACCAGTAATTGGATTAATTATTGGAAATAAAACAAGTATCTCAATATTCTTACCTTCATATAAACAAATAAATGATTTGAGAGAAAAAGCTGAAAAAATTAAAGAAAAATCAGGTGATATTATTTTTAATGGATTGAAAGATGAGATTTTATTTGAAAATATTTCTTTTAAATATCCTGAGAGGGATTATGCTCTGAAAAATATTAATATTAAACTTGAAAAAGGAAAAATGACTGCAATAGTTGGTGGCTCAGGTTCAGGAAAAACAACAATAATTGACCTGTTATTAGGCTTATATGAACAAGAAAATGGTACAATAAATATTGATGGTCATAATATGCAGATTTATAATCTAGAATCTTTTCGAAATAAGATTGGTTACGTTCCCCAAGATAGTCAACTTTTCAAATCTTCAATTTATGAAAATTTTATTTGGTCTAACCCTGATGCAAGTATGAACGATATTAATCGTGTTTGTAAAATGGCGAACATAGATAAATTTATTGAAAATTTACCAGAAAAATTAGAAACCCAATTAGGGGATGGAGGTGTGCGTTTATCTGGCGGTCAGCGTCAAAGAATCTCTTTGGCAAGAGCACTAATTAGGAACCCAGATATTCTCATTCTTGATGAGGCTACTAGTTCATTAGATACTAGGTCTGAGAAATTGATTCAAAATTCTATTGAAAAATTATCTGGTAAAATTACAATAATTTGTATATCGCATAGATTATCAACAATTAAAAATGCCGACTATGTTTATGTGCTCAATGAAGGCAAAATATCTGAAGAGGGTAGTTATGATGTATTGATAAAAATGCCTGATGGTATCTTCACAAAAATGATAAAAGATCAAAACTTATAGAAAATCAGTTTTTTTATATTTTTTAATTCTGAAAAAATTAATCCTCAATTAGTGAATAATTTTTTTACAATTAATTTGAAAACTCTTTTATAAGTTATAAAACAATGAAAATACTATATATAGACTTTATTACTGGATTAGGTGGTTCACAGATAAGCTTGTATTTAATTGCGAAATATTTAAAAGATACCAATAAAAATAATTTTGTAATTGTGCTTCCTGGAAAGGGCGAATTTTATAATAAATTAAAGAAAGACAATATCAATGTTGAAATATTGAATGCAATTAATTGGCGACTTTGGGTAAAAGATTGGAAAGGCTATGTTCTAGGAATAATCAGCTTCTTACCAAGGTTTCTAATTAATTTATTTAGGTGGATTAGATATTACAGAGAGTTTCGGCCAGATATTATTCATATAAATATAAATCGGTTAATTGAACCATTAATATCAGCTAAAATATTAAATATACCAGTGGTAATTCATTTTCGTGATATTCTGGATACTATGGATTATAAATTCATATTTGGGGAAAAATTGTTTTTTCAAATAATCAATTTTGCTGATAGTGTAATCGCAAATTCAAGTACATGTAAGGATCACATTGCACCATTTATAAAAAAACCAATATTTACAATTGTAAATGCAATTGATATAGAGTGTTATAATAAAACCAGTATAAATAAAAATGATAGTCTCAGGAAAAATAGTAAAATTAAAATAATTAACGTTGGTGGAATACAGAGATTGAAAAACCAAAAAGATTTTGTTGAGATTGCTGTAAAATTATTGAAAGAAATAAAAAATATTGAATTTTATATTGTTGGAGCTGTTATAGACAATAATTATTATAATCTCATAAAAAATTTAATTAGTAAGTCTGGTTATTCTGATCATTTCATTCTTACTGGTCACATAGATGATATGGCAAGCATGCTATCTAAGATGGATATTTTAGTGCATAATAATGTAATTGAATCATTTGGTCGGGTATACATTGAGGCAATGGGTGCTGGAGTACCTGTTGTCACATATTCATCAGGACCTGCTAGAGATATACTCTCAAATGGTGAAGCAGGTATTTTAGTAGCAGAAAACAATCAAGAGGAAATGGTTTTTGAATTAACAGAATTGATTAATTCTAATTTGAAAAGAAAAAACCTTGGTGAATTTGGAAGAAAAAAAGTAAATCAAGAATATGGTATCGAGTTGCAATTAAGAAAAATAATTGAAGTATATAATTTGATTATTAATAAAAACTAGTACAGATTGTATAAAATAGATTCTGAAAATTTTTCCTTTTAACATATGTTAATCAATTTCATTGCTTTTAACTTTAAATACGTAAAATTCTTTAAAAAGTTTGGGATCAGTTTTTATGAGAGTATGCCCAAAAAAATTTTGAGATTAAATTATAAAAATGATTATTTTCACAAAATCAGATAGAAAAAATAAAAAAAATATTACAATTCAATTTTAGGAGAAATATGAACAAAAGAATTACAGTAATACTACCTGCTGCAGGCAAAGGTTCGAGGCTATTATTACCATATCCAAAAGAATTGATGAAGATAAACGAGTCTCATAGTCTAATTGATTATACTTTTGACTTATTTAAAAAAAAATGTAAAGCTCAATTTGTTGTAGTAATTAATGAGAAAAAACTTTCATTGATTGAATATTTATCTAAGTATAAAAATATTTTTAATATTAGTTTTGTTTTCCAAAAAGATCGCTATAAAGAAATTACTGGCGCAATTAAAAGTGCAGAAAATTTATTTTCTGACTATAATCTTGTCTTGCTACCAGATACTATAGTACAACTTTACAGGAGAAAGTATTTATCTCTTGATGAAGTGGTCAATAGAACAAAAAAAACAGGGTTTTCATTTTTATATAAAAAAGAGAATAGTATAATCAAATTAAAACAAATGGGCTGCTTAAAAATTATTGATAATAAATGTGAAAATTATGAAGATAAACCTACCACTAAAATCAATGATTTTAATGCATTTTGGGCAGGTTTTGCTTTTGATAAAAATAAATATTACGAATCTATTAAGATTATTGAATCTAGTACCTTAAGGAAAAAACTTAATTATAACCAATTTAAACAATCCCCATTACATATGTCTGAAGGTATCGAAATAAAAAACCAATTGGATCTGGGTACTTGGAATAATATAAGAAAAAGATTACTGAAAGATTATCTAATTAACCATGGCATCGAGTCCAGCATCATAAAGTGATTTAGATAACAAAGAATTTTGAAAAATATTGCAATAATTGATATCGACGGTTGTCTAAATGATTATCCGAATACACTAGTTTTATGGATTAATCATCATGCGGGTACGACTTATGAAAGTCTTGACGATATAATCAACGTATCTAAAAAGGAATTTGATAAATACAAAGATGAATATCGTTCATCTGGTATTCAAGAAAATTTCAAGCTGAAAAGCGATGTAAAAAAATCAATCAAAAAATTAAAAGAAAATGGGTATTGTATTACTATCCTTACCGCACGGAATCATTATAAATATAATAATATCAGTAGGATGACTATTAATTGGCTATATAAGAATAATATGTACTTTGATCAAATCGTATTTGAAAGCGATAAACTTAAATATATATCGACGATTCATAATTATGTAGCTATTGTGATTGATGACGATAAAAAATTAATTCAGTCATTAAATGATAAATATCCAGATATAAAAAGCATACATTTTTCAAATTATGGTAGTTCCCCAACAGTACCTTTTTCTGCAAATAGCTGGGCTTATATTTATGATAAAGTAATCTTAAAAATGCCCAAAACATTTCAAAATAATAATAAAAAAAATTTTATCACTATTCCTGATTCGGTTGTGATAATACCTTTTAGCGAAAATTCAATGGAAATCGGTATATTAAATCATTATCGAGAAACTATTAACGCTTTTATGTTTGAGTTCGTTGCAGGTAAAATTCAAGAGAAAGAGCAGATTTTAGATGCTTGTCATCGCGAGTTAAAAGAAGAGTCTAATATTGATACTATTAATGATAATTTAATTTTTATAGGAATTATAAATCCATATCCAGGAATATCATCAGAAAGACATTTTGTTTTCATCGCTAAAGTTGATTCGTTTTCTGCTGAATTTGAAACGTATGATGATGAAGATAAAATTTATTTTTCAAAAATATCTATAGACAAACTAAAATTTCTGATTGATACAAATTTAATTACTGATTCAAAAACTATATCCTCATTTAATCTCTTATCTGGATATATAGATAAAAGTAAAAAGTATTAAGTAATATGTTAGGCCCTGAACTAAGCATATCCATTGTTAATACATCAAATTGGAAGTATTTGAGTCCGTGCTTGAATTCAATTTATGATAATATTAGTGCAATGAATTTTGAAATTCTTGTTGTAGATAATCACTCAGATGATGGTAGTAAAAAAAAGATTAGAGAATCATTTCCAAATGTTATCTTGTCATGCAATGAAAGAAGGTTTGGTTTTGCTAAGAATAATAATATAAATCTAAAAAAAAGTAGCGGTGATTTCATATTATTATTGAATGATGATACCCTCCTTATTGATGATACTCTTGAGCTAGCAATTAATTTTATGAAAAAAAATACTGATGTAGGTATTTTGGGTTGTAGAATGATAGATCCAGATGGAAAAGTACAGAAAAGCTCAGCTAGAAGATTCGATACCCTTTTATCAACATTTATAGCAGAATCAGGTATTTCTAATATTTTTAGAAGTTATTCAACTTCAATTATTGAGCATTCTGGAGAAAATATCATAAGTGAAATAGATTGCCCTCAAGAATCAGGAATGATTATAAGGCGTAAAACTCTAGAGGAAATTGGTTTATTGGACGAAAAGTTTTTTATGTTTGGAGAGGGATTAGATTGGTGCAGAAGAATTAAGAATAAGGATTGGAAAATTATATATTTCCCATTGTGTAAAATTATACATTTTGGTGGAGAAACCAATAGTAAGATAAATAAAAAAATGTACTTACAACATTATAAAAGTATGAATATTTATTTTAGCAAAATAAGTAGAGCGCAAGGTTTTTTGCATAGAGTCCTAATTATTTTCATATATAGTTACAAGTATTTATTTAAAATAATAGAAAATTTTTTCAGAAAAATTATAGGAAAAGAAAAAAATGAAAAAATCAGTTTATATAAAAGTATAATTGATTTGTTTTTATTCAGGTATGACGATCAAAATTACCCATTCCCAAGATGAATGGATCCTTTTTGACCTAGGAGAAAAAAATGTGTGGTATTTGCGGTATCATAAATAAAAATAGTAAAAAAGTCAGCCTGGAAAATGTCAAAATAATGGCGAAAATGCTACATCACAGAGGTCCAAATGATGAGGGGTACTTTATTGATGATAATATAGGGCTAGGATTTAAAAGACTATCAATTATAGATATTGCCAATGGTGCTCAGCCAATGTTCAGCGATGATAAATCAGTTACTGTAGTATTCAATGGTGAGATATATAATTATCAGACTCTTCGACATGAATTAAAGAAAAATGGGGTCATTTTTAAAACAAATAGTGATACTGAAGTAGTTTTAAAATCTTATATTTATTATGGATTAGATTTTATAGAAAAATTGCGTGGTATGTTTGCCATTGCAATTTTAGATAAAAACATAAGAGAAATAATACTTGTAAGGGATCGCTTAGGTAAGAAACCCTTATTTTATCATAATTCAAATAAACGTTTTTCTTTTTCATCAGAAATGAAATCACTTTTAAAGCTGGATGATATTGATAGGGATATTTCACTAAAATCTTTGGATCAATTTGTAGCCTTTGGATATGTTCCAGGATCAGACACTATTGTTAATTCTATAAAACGTGTTGAACCTGGGAACCTGCTTAGATATTCATATAAAAATGATGAATATGAAATTGTGAATTACTGGACACCAAAGCTAAATAAAAGAAATAAAATACCTAATCAAAGTTTAGATAAAATAATTGGAGAATCTGTAAAACTTAGAATGATAAGTGATGTTCCTTTAGGAGCTTTTTTAAGTGGTGGTATTGACTCTTCAATAGTTGTTGCTTTAATGTCAAAATACAGTAACGTTCCTGTAAAAACTTTTACTGTAGGTTTTGAGGAGCAAGAATTCAATGAGCTTCCTTTATCTAGAATAGTAGCAAA